>Ga0209379_10001830_pt1 | contig 13417 bp, 12 predicted proteins | sample tdDd001_FD_187124 | JGI IMG/M metagenome (GOLD analysis project Ga0209379, IMG submission 187124) | Marine sediment microbial communities from the Atlantic coast under amendment with organic carbon and nitrate - tdDd00.1 (SPAdes)... | ecosystem: Environmental > Aquatic > Marine > Coastal >...
CCTTGGGGCAAGATTAAGCATGTTTTCGATTAACTCTACTTTAGGTTTACACGCGCCGTTAGATGTTCACAATCTAACCGATAAGCAAACCGCTTTTGAGATAGACGCCTTGAACTTGCACTATCAAGAGAGCCAAGCGCTATTTGATATCTCAATGCGCATCCCTAAGGGGCACGTTACGGCGTTTATCGGCCCATCAGGCTGTGGTAAATCCACTCTGCTGCGCTGTATGAATCGAATGAACGACTTGGTGGAAGGGTGCCGTATTTCTGGTGAGGTAAAATTGCATGGCCAGAATATTTACCACCCCAGCGTAGACGTACCGACGTTAAGGCGCCGAGTTGGGATGGTGTTTCAGCGCCCTAATCCTTTTCCTAAGTCGATTTACGAAAATGTGATTTATGGCTTAAGGCTGCAAGGGGTCACCAATAGCCGTGAACTTGACGACGCCGCTGAGCAAGCCTTGCGCGCGGCCGCCTTGTGGGATGAGGTGAAAGACAGGTTACGTGAAAATGCGTTTGGTTTGTCTGGCGGTCAGCAGCAACGTTTGGTGATTGCGCGAGCCATTGCCATTGAGCCAGAGGTATTACTGCTCGATGAGCCCACTTCCGCCCTTGACCCCATCTCGACCTTAACCATTGAAGAGCTCATTAATGAACTCAAAACCCAATACACCGTGGTTATCGTTACCCATAACATGCAGCAAGCGGCTCGAGTGAGCGATCATACTGCGTTTATTCACCTTGGCCGTTTGGTTGAGTACGGCGATACGGACTCGATCTTTACTTCGCCAGTGAAAAAGCAGACGGAAGATTATATTACTGGGCGGTATGGGTAGAGATAGAGTACAGAATTCGCTTTGCTCACTAGAAACTAGAAACTAGAAACTAGAGACTAGAGACTAGAGACTATAAGAGCAAGAGATGGGGGCTTTTATAGGAGCGAAGCGGTCTCGTCTCTAGAAGCGCAGCGCCATAGCCTTTTTCTGTATTCTCAGGGCAACGCCCGTCTCTGTAATCTGTATTCTCGCCTTAACAGCCTATACTTAACCCACATCATTAAAAGGAAACCTGAATCTTATGCACTTTGGTCGTCATATCTCTGGTCAATTTAACGTCGAGCTGGAAGCGATCCGTACCCACGTATTGACGATGGGGGGGCTGGTGGAGCAACAGCTGACCTTTGCCATGCAAGCGCTGCATAAACAAGACCAAGACTTAGCGCGAAAAGTGGTGAAAGAAGATCATAAAGTGAACGCGATGGAAGTTTCCATCGACGAAGCGTGCACCCGAATTATCGCTAAGCGTCAGCCCACCGCCAAAGACTTGCGTCTTATTATGGCCATTATTAAAACCATCACCGATCTAGAGCGAATTGGTGATGTTGCCACTCGCATTGCTCGGGTTGCTATTGATTCAGATTCGGCGAAAGATCGCGTTTGGCAGGTGTCGCTTGAGCCACTGAGCCGCCAAGCCATTGGCATGTTACATCAAGTGCTGGATGCCTTTGCTCGCATGGATATCGATGCCGCTGCCGAAGTGTATAAACAAGACGATAAGCTCGATGCCGAGTACGAAGCGGTGATCCGCCAGCTGATGACCTACATGATGGAAGATCCACGCTGCATCCCCAATGTGTTGCAGGTGATGTGGTCGGCACGCGCCATTGAGCGAGTAGGCGATCGCTGCCAAAATATTTGCGAGTACATTATCTATTTTGTTAAGGGGCGTGATGTTCGCCACTTAAGTAGCGAACAAGACATCGACGATGTGATCAAATAATATGGTTATGTGCTGCTGGTGTCCTTTCGGGTAGCCCCGTACTTGTCAGGAACAAAAGATTGTTCTTCAATTGGTGCGCGGACATAACCGTGTTTATTGATCTCTGGTAGTTCAATCGGAGGGTGCTCAATCTCATGGTAGTCGATATGACTCAGCATGTGGCTAATGCAATTTAAACGGGCGCGTTTTTTGCAATCGGAAGGCACCACCCACCAAGGGCACTGCTTGATGTCGGTATAGGCAAACATTTTGTCTTTGGCTTCAGAATAGGCGACCCAGCGATTACGCGATTCGAGATCCATCGGGCTGAACTTCCAGCGCTTGATCGGGGTGTGGACGCGGTCTAGAAAACGGCGTTCTTGCTCCTCATCGGAAACGGAGAACCAGTATTTAATGAGAGTGATCCCAGAGCGGATCAACATTCGTTCGAATTCTGGGCAAGAGCGTAAAAAATCTTCGTATTCATCTTCGTCGCAAAAGCCCATCACTTTTTCTACTCCAGCTCGGTTATACCAGCTTCGGTCGAACAGCACGATTTCGCCCGCGGCAGGTAGGTGGGCGACGTAGCGCTGAAAATACCACTGGGTCTTTTCTCTTTCGGTTGGGGCCGTAAGCGCGGCGACGCGGCAAACACGAGGGTTGAGTTTCTCAGTAATACGCTTAATCGCCCCCCCTTTACCAGCCGCATCGCGGCCTTCAAAGATAACCACAATTTTTAGCCCTTCCTGTTTCACCCACTCCTGCAGTTTAACCAGCTCAATTTGCAGCAGTTTGAGCTCTCTCTCGTAATCTGCTTTTTTCATCTTAGCCATGCTTATCTCCTTGGTTAAGATAAGCATAGTTGATAAAAAGTGCTAAAAGCGAAGTACTAAAAGCTAAGTGCTAAAAGCGAAGTATTAAGAGCGAAGTTTAAAAGCTAAAGACTAAGAGCGGTGGCTACGGCTTGAATGGTAGCGGGGTTGGTGACCGGGACGATAAAGTCGTCTAGGTCGTTGTTGCCCATTTGTGCCTCGCTGGAGACAAAGCGCATCTTGCTCGGGCGGGTCGACTTGCCTGAGAGGTGCAGCTCACGGATTCCTGTGGTTTGGGCAATGGCGGCAGCATTGGCTGGCGACACGCCGGCTCCTGCCATAATGCCAATTCGGCCTTGGGCTTGAGTGACCATTTTTTTAATCACCTCAATGCCTTGCTCGGCACTGCTAGCAAGCCCTGAAGTCAACACCCGCTCGCAGCCTAACTCTATGATGGTCTCGAGAGCTTGCTGATAGTCGCAGGTCTGATCAATTGCGCGGTGGAACGTGACACCAAGTTCGCCGGCTTCATCGACTAAGCGTTGACAGAGCGCCTTGTCTATCTCGCCCTCTGCGCTAAGCGCACCAATCACAATGCCAGCCAGCCCCGCCCGCTTGGCGGCGCGAATGTCTTCCAGCATGCAGTCGACTTCCAATGGGCTAAATAGGAAATCCCCTTGGCGTGGACGGATCATCGCATACACAGGCACGCTAGACAGCATCGCTGCGTGGCGCATAAAGCCGTAGCTTGGCGTTAGACCGCCAAGGGCTAATGAAGAACACAGTTCAATACGGGTAGCCCCTCCTTGGATTGCAAGGGGGAGAGATTCAAGGTTATCGATACAAACTTCTAGTTCAAATGTCATGGGAGGCCCTGATGATCAATGGTCAAGAAAATCATAATAGAGGAACTCCCTATATCGCGCAGTAAATAACGGTTTTAGCCAGCGTAAAAATGGCTGGTCGCTTTGTCCGCTTTCTTATTTCAAAAGCGATAATAATGCTTGTTCGATTGGTGTAAATGGAAAGATAACTTATTGAAATTTAGAACTATGGCTTGATTGTCTAATTTGTCGGGTAGCAATGAGAAGGATGAAATTGATTGTGATAATGTTTTCTGAGCCATCACCCCAAACCGCTTCTTTCGCAACAGGATGAGAATATGCAAAAAATCGTGATCACTTTATCTGGAAGTCCTTACGGCACAGAACATATGTTTAATGCCCTGCGCACGGCGCTAGCACTTAAAGATCAAGACCAACAACAAGTGGAACTGAAGCTGTTTTTGATGTCCGACAGCGTCTACGGGGCCATCAAAGGCCAGAGTACCCCAGATTTTAGTTACAACATCGTGCAAATGTTGGAAATACTGGCCGAGCAAAACGTCGAGATCCAACTTTGCAAAACCTGCGTTGAAGCGCGAGGCTTAACCTCGAATCAGTTTATCGACGCGGCTGAAGTGGGCACCATGCCCGGCTTAACTCGTTGGATTTTAGCCGCAGATAAAGTGATCGCCGCTTAACGCTAGATGGCTTACCAGAAAACAAAAAGCCCACAACCGAGGTTGTGGGCTTTGATTTTGGCTAACTACGACTAACTATTTGGCTGATTGCGATTTTTCGCTATATTTTTAATTCCAGCCACACATACCGTTGAGCGCGGTATGGAGTAGTGGCGGTTATTTGTCTAGGTCTGAAGTGTGCTCAGATAGGTACGCTGCTACACCTTTTGGTGATGCGTCCATACCTGATTTACCTTCTTCCCATTGTGCTGGGCAAACTTCACCGTTTTCTTGGTGGAAGTTTAGTGCGTCTACCATGCGTAGCATTTCGTCGATGTTACGGCCTAGAGGTAGGTCGTTTACAACTTGGTGACGTACAAGACCGTCTTCGTCGATTAGGAAAGAACCACGGAAAGCAACGCCTGCTTCTGGGTGCTCTACATCGTACGCTTTGCAGATTTCGTGCTTAACGTCTGCAATTAGAGGGTACTTAACTTGACCGATACCGCCGTCAGCAACAGCAGTGTTACGCCATGCGTTGTGAGAGAATTGTGAATCGATAGAAACACCAATTACTTCAACGCCTTTCGCTTGGAAGTCTTCGAAACGCTTGTCAAAAGCAATCAGCTCTGACGGGCAAACGAAAGTAAAGTCTAGAGGGTAGAAGAAAACAACTGCTTTTTTGCCTTTGGTGTATTCAGCAAAGTTGAAGTTATCAACGATTTCACCATTGCCTAGTACTGCTGCTGCAGTAAAATCTGGGGCTTGACGACCTACTAGTACCATTTTTGGACTCCTAAAAATTCGGGGTAATACAAACCGCTCTGGTTTGTTCCGTGTTTCAACGAGACAAACTATAGTACATATCGTAGTATGTAAAAAAGCGAAATAAATAGATTAAGTTAATCGAAAAAAGCGATGTAACCACTTTTGTCATTACTGACTAACTCATTAATAAATCTTTAGTAATTACTATGAATAAATGGCCCAGTTTAAAACAGCTTCATTATCTTGTGACCTTGTATGAAACGCGTCATTTTAATGATGCCGCCGAGCGATGTTTTGTTAGCCAATCGACCTTGAGTAAGGGGATCCAAAACCTTGAAGAGATGATCGGTTGTCCGCTGTATGAAAAGAAAGATAAGAAAAGTCCACTTGTCTTTACCCTTGTTGGAGAGAAAGTGGTCGAGCGAGGGCGAGAGCTTCTCGCCCGAGGGCAAGATTTAGTTGAGCTGGGGTCGACGTTTCAAGGCGAAGTTATGCAAGGTCAATTGCGGGTCGGCTGTATTCCGACCATCGCGCCTTTTTTACTGTCGGATTTGGTGCAAGAGGTCAACCAGCGTTTTCCTAAGCTCAATCTATTATTGCGCGAAGACACCACCACCAATTTACTTTCGGCGCTGCGCCACGGGGATCTAGACGTATTGATCTTGGCGCTGCCGGTGGATATCGGCAATATGGCCAGCCAAGTAGTGGGGCATGACCCGTTTCGTATGGTAATAAGCCGCAGTGAGGTGAACTCGATTCGCGTGCCAATCCGTTACGATGACTTACCAGACGAGTACGTTTTTTTACTTGAGCAGGAACACTGTTTAACCGAGCACGCTGTTTCGGCCTGTAAATTGACCAAAAAGGAAAAAATAAATCCGTTTACCGCGACCAGTTTGCATACGCTGGTGCAAATGGTTGCCAATGGATTGGGTACCACCTTTATTCCGCAAATGGCGATTGAGCATGGTATTTTGGAAAATCAAAATTTGGTGGTGATTGATCCGCCAGGGAAAAACGCTCACCGTGATATTGGCTTGGTTTGGCGGCCGAGTTCATCACGGCTCGACACCTTTCAAAAACTTGCCGACGTGGTTTCTGACTTGCTCTAGATACCTCAAGCGACAAAGATTGAAGCTAGCATCAATTTGATCTTAGCTCAGCTCCGTTGATAATCGTTACACGCTTGCTCTGTGCGCCAAGTATTTGTCTTGGTGCACCGATTGATAGCAGCTACTCGGTTTTAATCGAAGTCGACAATTTCGTCGGGCTCCGCGTCTTCTTGTAGCTCGAGTAAGCTAATCGCGATAGAGACAAAATCCGTATCGGTAATGATACCCACCAACTTGCCGTGGTCGAGTACCGGTAGGCAGCCCACTTTATGCTTTTGCATATACATGGCGCTCTCTTTTAGCCCTGCTTTTGGTGATACTGTCATTAGCCCGTGCGCCATGATTTTATCTAGTGGCGTCGTTAAGGTGTAGGACTCGTTAGTCGTTTCCTTCTCTAATACCGATTCTTGCACCGCAAGAATATCGCGCTGGGTAACAATACCAAGCAGCTTACCTTCGGTATCGACAACGGGAACGTGGCGAATGTCGTGTTCGGCCATCATATTTTTGGCATCTTGCAACGAATTAGAGCGCAAAAGGGTATGAGGGTTGCGAGTCATCATGTCTTCGATTTTGATCATCTCGACCTCCTTTGATAGTCATCTATCAAGTGTTGTTAGGTTCTACTTTTACTATAGTTTCATATTTGGTTTTTATCTGGGATATAACTCCTCTTTTGCCGTTTAATTTTGCTCATTTGTGTTACATAACATGACATTATGAAATCAACGCTTAGGCTGAGCTGACCACAAAAGGATCTGTTTACAATAAACTACAGCGCAAACCTTGCTATTGCTACCTAGCGTTCTATACTAGCGAGCTGCGTAATTCTCAGTCACTTTTTGAAGACCATTAGCATGCAAGTATCCGATTTTCATTTTGAGCTTCCTAACGAGTTAATTGCTCGTTATCCACAACCTGAACGTACTGCCAGCCGTCTGTTGCAACTTGACGGCCCAACGGGGCAGCTAACCGACGGTAATTTCAAAGACGTCTTGAACCAAGTTCAAGCGGGCGATCTGCTGGTATTTAACAATACCCGAGTGATCCCAGCGCGCCTATTCGGCCGCAAAGCGTCGGGTGGTAAGTTGGAAGTGCTGGTGGAGCGTATGCTAGATGACAAGTCTATTCTGGCTCACGTGCGCTGTTCAAAATCGCCTAAGCCGGGTACCGAGCTATTTCTGGGTGAAAACGATGAATACCAAGCCGAAATGGTGGCTCGTCACGACGCATTATTTGAAATTCGCTTTAACTCAGATAAAACGGTATTAGATATCTTAAATGAAGTCGGCCACATGCCGCTTCCGCCGTATATCGACCGTCCTGATGAAGACGCTGATAAAGAGCGTTACCAAACCGTTTACAACCAAAAACCGGGTGCTGTCGCGGCGCCAACGGCGGGCTTGCATTTTGATGATGCGCTATTAGAGCAAATCAAAGCCAAAGGCGTTGAGTTCGCTTATGTGACGCTGCACGTTGGTGCGGGTACCTTCCAGCCTGTCAAGGTCGACAACATTAACGACCACCACATGCACGCGGAGTACGTTGAAGTCCCTCAAGAGGTGGTCGACGCAATTGCAGCAACCAAAGCACGCGGTGGACGAGTTGTCGCGGTGGGCACCACTTCGGTACGCTCTCTAGAAAGCGCCGCGCAAGACGCGCTTAAAAACGGCACCGAGCTGGTACCATTTTTCGGTGACACCGAGATCTTTATTTTCCCAGGTTACGAATACCAGTTGGTGGATTGTTTGATCACTAATTTCCACCTTCCTGAGTCCACTTTGATCATGCTCGTGAGCGCGTTTGCGGGATATGATAGTGTAATGGCCGCTTATCAACACGCGGTAGAGCAGCAGTATCGCTTCTTTAGTTATGGCGATGCGATGTTTATTACGAAAAAAACGAAATGCTAAAAGCGAAGTGCTAAAAACGAAGTAAAACCTAAGACTTAGAGCTTAGCACTTCGAACTTAGCACTTCGATCATACGCGGTAAGCAGGAGCTTACTTGCGTGAATCAAAATAATGGTCAGATTGTTTCTCTGGCCGATTGGAGGCTTCGTGAAGTTAAAATACGAACTTAAAAAAACCAATGGCAACGCACGTCGTGGTCAACTTACATTTGAACGCGGTACGGTACAAACGCCAGCATTTATGCCGGTGGGGACGTACGGTACGGTTAAGGGCATGACACCTGAAGAAGTGAAAGGCACCGGCGCTGAAATTTTGCTTGGTAACACTTTCCACTTGTGGCTACGTCCGGGTCAAGAAATCATGAAAATGCACGGTGACTTGCATGACTTCATGAACTGGAAAGGCCCAATCCTGACCGATTCAGGCGGCTTCCAAGTATTTAGCCTTGGCGCAATGCGTAAAATTACCGAAGAAGGCGTACATTTCCGTAACCCTGTGAACGGTGACAAAGTCTTCATGGACGCAGAAAAATCCATGCAGATCCAGTATGACTTAGGCTCAGACATCGTGATGATTTTTGACGAGTGTACGCCATACCCAGCGACGCACGACGAAGCGAAAAAGTCGATGGAGATGTCTCTACGTTGGGCTCAGCGTAGCCGTGACGAATTTGACCGCCAAGAGAACCCGAACTCGCTATTCGGTATCATCCAAGGTGGTGTTTACGAAGACTTGCGTGACGTATCGGTAAAAGGCCTGACCGAGATCGGTTTTGACGGCTATGCAGTGGGTGGTTTGGCGGTTGGTGAGCCAAAAGAAGACATGCACCGTATCCTTGAACACACTTGCCCGCAGATCCCAGAAGATAAGCCACGTTACCTAATGGGCGTAGGCAAACCAGAAGATTTGGTGGAAGGTGTTCGCCGCGGTATCGACATGTTCGATTGCGTAATGCCGACTCGAAATGCCCGTAATGGACACCTATTTGTGACCGGTGGTGTGATCAAGATCCGTAATGCGAAACATAAAACCGATACAAGTCCACTAGATCCGCATTGTGACTGTTACACTTGCCAGAACTACTCGAAGTCGTACTTACATCATCTAGACCGTTGTAATGAGATTTTAGGTGCACGTCTGAATACCATCCATAACTTACGTTATTACCAACGCGTTATGGAGAGCATTCGTAACGCTATCGACGAAGACCGTTTTGATGAATTTGTTGAAGAATTCTACGCTCGTCGTGATAGAGAAGTGCCACCACTAAGCAAGTAATTTGCCTAAACAGCTGGTTTTTACAGTTTGTTTGGGGATATGAGTCACCTTGCCCTTGAAAGCAGGGTGATTCAGCCCAATTAGTTAACCATTAATACAATAATTTTTAGAGGACGATTCTCAATGAGTTTAATTTCTGTAGCTCACGCAGCAGGTGAAGGCGTACCACAAGGTGGCGGTTTTGAAATGATCATCATGCTAGGTATGTTCGCGGTTATCTTCTACTTCATGATTTACCGCCCACAAGCTAAGCGTGCTAAAGAGCACAAAAACCTAATGGCTGGTATGGCGAAAGGTGATGAAGTGCTTACTAACGGTGGCATCGTAGGTAAAATCGTTAAAATCTCTGAAGAGAATGATTACATCTCTATCGAGCTAAACGCAAATAACGAAGTTACTATCAAGAAAGATTTCGTTACAGCAGTACTGCCTAAAGGTACGCTGAAGTCTCTATAAAACAGCTAAAGGATCCTCGCTGTGCTTAACCGTTACCCATTATGGAAGTACCTAATGGTGGTGTTTGCCATCGCTATTAGTGCATTGTATGCCCTTCCAAATCTATACGGTGAAGATCCGGCTATTCAAATTACTGGGGCACGTGGTGCCTCAGTTGATATGTCAACGCTGGATACTGTCACTGCTGCTCTTGATAAAGAGCAAATCTCCCATAAATCTATCGCTTTCGAAGATGGATCAATTCTCGTTCGTTTCAACGATACCGACACTCAACTTGGTGCCCGTGACATTATTAATGATGCACTTGGCAAAGAGGCGATTGTTGCGCTGAACCTTGCGGCTTCTACTCCTAGCTGGCTTGAGTCGATTGGCGCGGCGCCAATGAAACTTGGCCTGGACTTGCGTGGTGGTGTTCACTTCCTAATGGAAGTCGACATGGACTCGGCAATGGGCAAACTTGTTGGTCAACAAGAAGAAGCATTCCGCACCGAGCTACGTGAAGAACGTATTCGCTATCGTGCTATCCGTAAGGCTGGTAACGATGGGGTTGAAGTTGTCCTTCGTGATGAAGCGCAACTGACTCAAGCGATGAAAACCCTTTCGAGCAAGCACCCCGATATGCTGTTTACCGATGAGAGTGGCGAAGGCCGTTTTGTTGTTAAAGCAGTATTTACGGAAGCCCGTTTGCAAGAAATTCGTAACTACGCCGTTGAGCAAAACATTACTATTTTGCGTAACCGTGTAAACGAACTGGGTGTTGCTGAACCTTTGGTTCAACGCCAAGGTGCAAGCCGCATCGTGGTTGAATTGCCAGGTGTTCAAGACACGGCTCGCGCTAAAGAAATCTTAGGTGCAACCGCGACGCTTGAATTCCGTGAAGTTGACGATAAGGCCGATCTTGCCGCTGCTGCTCAAGGCCGCGTTCCTGCGGGAAGCGAGCTGAAGCGTGATCGCGATGGTCGCCCTGTGGTACTGAAAAAACGCGTTATTCTTGGCGGTTCTAGCATCACAGATGCCAGTTCTAGCGTCGATGAATATGGTCGTCCTCAGGTAAATATTTCGCTAGACAGCGAAGGTGGCACCAAAATGTCGGCGTTCTCGAAAAAGAACATTGGCAAGTTGATGGCTACTGTGTTTGCTGAGTACAAAGACAGCGGTCGCCGTACGCCGGAAGGCAAAGTCATCCTCAATAAGCACGAAGAAGTGATTAACCAAGCGACGATCCAGTCGGCGCTCGGTCGTAGCTTCCGTATTACCGGTATCGACTCTGCAGCCGAAGCGCATAACTTAGCCTTGCTACTTCGCGCGGGTGCTTTGATTGCGCCAATCTCTATCGTTGAAGAGCGCACCATTGGTCCATCTATGGGTCAGCAAAACATCGATATGGGTATCCAAGCGTGTCTGTTTGGTCTTGCTGCGGTTATGCTGTTCTGTTTGGTTTACTACCGTAAGTTCGGTATTTTTGCCAACATGGCGCTGTTTGCCAACATCATCATGATTATTGGTGTGATGTCGATGATCCCAGGGGCGACGATGACGCTACCAGGTATCGCCGGTATCGTATTAACCGTCGGTATGGCGGTCGATGCCAACGTACTGATCTTTGAGCGTATTCGTGAAGAGCTGCGCGATGGGCGCAACCCTCAGCAAGCGATCCATCAAGGTTACGCGAACGCATTCAGTACCATTGCCGATGCCAACATCACCACCCTTATCACTGCAATTATTCTGTTTGCGGTGGGTACTGGTGCGATTAAAGGCTTCGCGGTAACGCTGTCTATCGGTATCTTAACATCTATGTTTACAGCCATTATTGGTACACGTTGTGTCGTGAACCTTCTCTATGGTGGTAAGCGCATTGATAAATTGTCGATCTAAGGAAATCAGATGTTTCAGATATTGAAAACAGAGAAAACGATCGACTTTATGCGTTGGTCGAAAGGTGCGTTTCTATTATCCCTAGTGATGATTGGCGCGGCACTTTTTACCCTGTCAACTAAGTGGTTGAACTGGGGCCTCGACTTTACTGGTGGTACCCTAATTGAAGTGGGCTTTGAGCAACCTGCGAACTTGGAATTGGTTCGTAGTTCGTTAGAAGCGAAAGGCTTTGGTGATGCAACGGTACAAAACTTCGGTTCTTCTCGTGATGTGATGGTGCGCTTGCGCCCACGTGAAGATATGCAAGGTGAAAAGCTGGGTAACCAGATCTTAGCCGCGCTAAAAGAAGGCACGGGTGAAAACATTGAGATGCGCCGAATTGAGTTCGTTGGTCCTAACGTGGGTGACGAGCTGACAGAAGCGGGTGGCTTGGCCATTTTAGTTTCGTTGCTGTGTATCCTATTGTATGTCTCGATGCGTTTTGAATGGCGTTTGGCTGCTGGTGCGGTTATGGCTTTGGCGCACGATGTTATCATCACGCTTGGGATTTTCTCTTTCCTTCAAATTGAAGTTGACCTGACCATCGTCGCGGCGCTGTTGACCGTTGTGGGTTACTCGCTTAACGATACCATCGTAGTTTTCGACCGTATTCGTGAGAACTTCCGTAAAATGCGTAAGGGCGAGTCGATTGAGGTGATGAACAACTCCATCACTCAAACGCTGAGCCGTACCTTGATCACTTCTGGTACGACGCTATTTGTAGTCATTGCGCTGTTCACCAATGGTGGCGCGATGATCCACGGCTTTGCTACCGCATTGCTACTGGGTATTACAGTAGGTACTTACTCTTCAATTTACGTAGCTTCGGCGCTTGCGCTGAAACTCGGCATTCAACGTGAACACTTGATGCCAACGCAAGTTGAAAAAGAAGGCGAAGAGTTCGACCAAATGCCTTAGTTTGCTCTGGTGAGTTAAACTTAAAAACCGCTGACGGCTTGTGCTTTCAGCGGTTTTTTTATCTACAGAAACATCGTAAATGATGCCGATTGGTATTAGAGTCGGTATTGCTCTATAATTTGCGACCTTATTTTTGGTAGTACTGTTGAATGGTACCTGCCGCTAGCTTTAGGAAGACACATGTCATTTTCATCCCAACATTTTTCTAGCGAAATTGTCGAAGCACTTACTGAATGTGGCTACGAGAAGTTAACGCCAATTCAACAGCAAGCTATCCCTCATGCTCGTCGTGGTCACGATATTTTGGCCAACGCGCAAACGGGGACCGGTAAAACCGCGGCGTTTGCTCTGCCAATTATTCAGCAAATTTTAGACAAGCCTCAAGAGCGCAAACGCCATCAGGCTCGCGCTTTGATCTTGGCGCCGACCCGTGAGCTAGTGGCGCAGATCGCGCAAAACATTGCCGACTACACCAAGTACGCCAAAGTCAGCGTGGCGGCGATTTACGGTGGGGTGAAGATGTCATCTCAAGTCACTAAGCTTGATGCGGGTGTCGATATTTTAGTCGCGACTCCAGGTCGCTTGATCGAGCACTTAGAGTCCAACAATGTGTCTTTGGTGAACCTCGAGTTTTTGGTGTTTGATGAAGCTGACCGTATGTTGGATATGGGCTTTATCTCATCAATCGAAACCATCATGAGCGGTGTGGCAACTAAGCCTCAGACCATGTTGTTCTCGGCGACCTTCTCGGCGCAAATGAACCAACTGGCTACCCAAATTTTACGCCAGCCAAAACGCATCTCGGTGGCGCGCGAAAATGTGACCGCCGAGACCATTGCTCACGTGGTGTACCCGGTTGATGAAGACCGTAAGCGTGAACTCTTGTCTGAACTGATTGGCAAAAAGAACTGGCAACAAGTGTTGGTGTTTGTGAACTACAAAGAAACGGCCAACATGCTGCTTAAAGAGCTGAAGCTTGACGG
>Ga0209379_10001837_pt1 | contig 13397 bp, 6 predicted proteins | sample tdDd001_FD_187124 | JGI IMG/M metagenome (GOLD analysis project Ga0209379, IMG submission 187124) | Marine sediment microbial communities from the Atlantic coast under amendment with organic carbon and nitrate - tdDd00.1 (SPAdes)... | ecosystem: Environmental > Aquatic > Marine > Coastal >...
AATACGCTCCGCAGCATCAGAAAGTTTACCTAATCCCTGACTCAAATTTGTTAATTTATTAGAGTCAATACTTACATTCTCCAGGAATGATTGCAACTCATCTAAACCTTCAATTTGAAGACCTCCAGCTCTTTCTCTAGGATCCAAACCAATCAATTCTGGATAAACCAAACTCCAATCTGGTTCTTCATGTGGTGGTTCAAAAGCTGAAAAGAAGAAGATGATTACCTCGGTAAGCATACCCACTGTTAGCAATGTACCTGCATGCGCCCAGTGCTGGATTTTAAAAAGTGCACCCAAGAGCACTACGGAAGCACCCCAACCATACACATAACCCATAAATCTTTTCCACCTAGGAGATTCGACTAATTCGGTAATATTCATAATAACTTATTTAGGATCGTATTATTAGCAATTATTTTACATGACGGGTACGTACACATCTAAATCCAATAAATGACTTAGCTGTATCTTGATATTCGTAACTGGAAACACCACACTGTAGGAAATATCCAACATCTTTCCATGAACCACCTCGTACAACTTTTCTTTTTAAAGCTGGAGGATCACTTGGTAGCGCATTATACTGATAGTTTGGATTCATATCATGAGTAAAGCTATAAGCTGACTCAGCATAAACTGCGGAAGTCCACTCAGCAACATTACCTGCCATATCATACAAACCATAACCATTCGGTTCGTAAGTTCCAACTCGTAAAGTCACGAGTCCACCATCATCTACGTAATTTCCTCTTAATGGTTTGAAATTAGCCAGGAAGCATCCCTTTTCATTTCGGGTATAATCACCACCCCATGGATAAAGGTTCAGTGCAATTCCTCCACGAGCCGCATATTCCCATTCTGTTTCTGTTGGTAAACGATATTCAGGAACATCATATTTACCTACTTTTCTAAGTGCTGAATTATGCAATTCTGTTCTCCAACGACAGAATGCTCTAGCTTGTTTCCAGCTTACACCAACAACCGGGTAATCATCAAAAGATGGGTGCCAGAAGTATTGCTCTGCCAAGGGTTCATTGTATGAATAAGTAAAATCATGAATCCAGCTTAAAGTATCTGGATAAACATTTAAAGTCTCTTTTATAATAAATGATGAACGATCTTCGATGCTCTTACGTCCACCTTGATAATCATCAACCAAACCTTCGTATTCTCCCGTTTCGCTGTTGTAACGGTTTGACAAACGTGCTGCTTGCTTAAAATCAACCCACTGAAATGAGTAAATCAATTTTCTAGAATCAATCTCTTTCCTACTTGAGAATCTTTCGTGTTCTGGTATATACATCTCCTCAAGAAGCTCTGCATATTCCTCATTATCCCACTCAATTTCTTTATCCCAATTAAGTGTTGGAGGTTCAATAAGATTACCATTCTCATCTTCTGTATTCAAGAATTCCTCAAATTGCTCACCAAGTTTAGTTCTGGCAATAGAATCACGTACCCACTCAACAAACTGGCGGTACTCATTATTAGTAATCTCCGTTTCATCCATCCAGAAAGCCCCGATAGAGGTACGTTTAGATTGTGAATTCAGTGCCCAGGTTGCATCCTGATCATTGATTCCCTGAGTAAAACTTCCACTAGGAATAAGAACCATACCATGAGGAATCGGTTCCATATATTTTCCTCTTTGAGAAGCTCCTACCAATTCGCCACCTTCATTTCTACGACTGCAGCTAAACAATCCTATTAGTAAAACAACTCCGATAAATACAATAAGTTTATTCATAACTCTATGATTCGTGCTAGGCACTGATTTTTAATACATTTTTTCTACAAAAAGCGAATACTCTTATATTTCTGCTTACGCTTAATTAGACTTGGTGTAAAATGATAAGCCAACATAAATTCTAATGAAGGCTTTTTAATATCTGAAACAGAGACATCATAAGCCACACCTATATCTAAACCATTCTTTAACAATATTCCGACTAAAAAAACAAAAGCGTCGTCTACTCTATAGGAAACGCCACCACGGTATTTTTTATTGTATACAACATTGGTATTGATATCATATTGTGTACTTATCGCATCTGTTTTCACAAAAAACGATGGTATAATATCAATTTGGTAAGACAAAGCATGCTTATATCCTCCCATAAAATAATAATGTCTATACAAATAGGTTTCAATATTTTCATTATAAGCCACGTTTGGCTTATTGATATGAGTCGTTGATGCACCTAAATATAATGTTTTACTTCTATAATAAAAGCCTAAACCGGCATCAAAAACCATTTTACTGGCATCAATACTTCCACCAGTTAAAAGATCGTCATTATCATCTAAGGCTACCCACTCACCTTTTAAAGCATTATTTTGCAGTCCAACACTTAAGCCTGCATTCAAAATACCATTAAATATTTTAAACTGATAAGCGTATTGAAACTTGATATTGGTTTTATTTTCAATTCCCAACTTATCACTCATTACTGTTAAACCCAAACCATGCATTCTACGCCCAATTCTCAAAGGAACATTTCCATTGAAAGCCGTAGACACGGGCGCATCATCAAAGCCTATCCATTGCTGGCGGTTGATAATGGATCCTGTCATTTCATCACCAATACCTGCAAATGCAGGATTAAAAGTGAGTAGGTTATACATGTTTTGACTGAACTGAGGATCTTGTTGTGCTTTAGAAACTATACTTATCCCGACAGCCAATATGATGAAAAATATCTTTCTCATAAATTAGAAACAGATTCTGTACTAATGATAATCTGGTTTGTTGTAAAGTAAGCAATAATATTCATCTTAAACAAGCTTCATCAAAGTAGAGGATACATTAGTCAAACAAAACACATATTTTACATTCAAACAACCATGATATAAAATTACAATTTTCCTGAAATTCATCGTATTTATTGCCAATTAAATTCAAAAAAAAAAATCCAACGAAACAATATCGTTGGATTTCTAAGCTATTTAATATCCTCTAAAAAAAGATTATTCTTTCTTTTTTGCAGCCGTTTTTTTCTTTGTCGTTGTCTTCTTTTTGACAGTTGTTTTTTTCTTCTTTTGAGGCGTATCCTTAATTATTTTCAAACAATCTTCGAACGAAAGAGATTTAGGATCAACGTCCTTAGCCAATCTGTAATTTTCTTTTTGATAAGAAATATATGGCCCCCAGCGTCCGTTCAATATTTGAAGTTCTGCATCCTCTTCAAAGGATTTAATATGTTTTAAGCGATCCTTTTCGCGTTTTTCTTCAACCAAAACAATTGCTCGCTCCAAATCGATAGTCATTGGATCATCCACATCCTTGTGTAAGGATGCAAATTTACCATCATGGCGCACATAAGGACCAAAACGACCAATAGCCACGACAACCTTTTTATCTTCATAAAGGCCCAAATCTCTTGGTAACTTGAATAAGTCAATAGCCTCTTCTAAAGTTATCGTTTCAAGGTGCTGCCCAGTTCTTAAACTGGCAAACTTAGGCTTCTCTTCATCTCCTTCTGCGCTTTCTCCTAGCTGAGCCATTGGACCATAACGACCAATACGTACCAGAATAACTTTACCTGTTTTCGGATCTTCACCCAAAATTCTTTCTCCTGTTGAACGCTCTGATGTTTCGAGTGTTTTCTCAACATTATCGTGAAAAGGGAAATAAAATTTCGCCAACATTTCATGCCAGATAGAATTTCCTACAGCAATCTCATCGAATTCCTTTTCTACTTCGGCAGTAAAATTATAATTCATGATATTTAAGAAATGCTTAACCAAAAAATCAGTCACAACCATTCCAATATCCGAAGGGAATAATTTCTTGTTCTCAGCCCCGGTTGTTTGCGTATTTATTTCTTCATCAATAGCATTATCTATCAAACTGAAGACTTCATATTGACGCTGTACACCATCACGAGATTCTTTTACAACATAGCCTCGATTTTGCACCGTTGTAATTGTTGGAGCATAGGTAGATGGACGACCGATACCCAAATCTTCAAGTTTTTTAACCAAACTTGCCTCAGTAAAACGTGGAGGGCGATGTGTGAAATTCTGAATCGCTTTAATAAAATCACTTTCCAATTTATCTCCAACATTTACTTGTGGAAGAAGTGATTGTTCTTGCTTTTGCTCTTCGTCATCAGTCGATTCCAAATAAACCTTAAGGAAACCTTCAAATTTTATCATCTCTCCAGTCGCAACAAATTTCTCTTCATTTGTTGAAATACTGATTTTGATATTTGTTTTCTCAAGCTTGGCATCGCTCATTTGAGAAGCAATGGTACGCTTCCAAATCAAATCATAAAGACGTTTCTCATTTGATTCACCTTCTACACGATCCTTATTAAGATAGGTTGGACGAATAGCCTCGTGAGCCTCTTGAGCACCTTTACTTTTTGTACTGTATTTTCTAATCTTCACATAGTCTGCACCATGCAAACGGGTGATTTCTTCTTTAGCTGTTTTTAAAGCTGATTCAGACAAGTTAACCGAGTCTGTTCTCATATAGGTAATATTTCCCGCCTCATACAAACGCTGAGCAACTGTCATGGTTTGAGATACTGAAAATCCTAGCTTACGACTGGCTTCCTGCTGTAAGGTTGAAGTTGTAAAAGGGGCAGCTGGCTTTCTAACAGAAGGCTTCTTCACAATATCATCGATATGATACTCTGCATTTTTACATGACTCCAAAAACTTTAGGGTTTCTTCTTTTGTATCGAATCGCTTAGGTAATTCTGACTTTAATAATTTCTTAGAACCATTCTTATCAGTCACCAAGAAATGCGCCACAACCTTGTAAAATGATTTCGATTTGAAAGCGATAATCTCACGTTCTCTTTCAACAATCAAACGGACAGCCACTGACTGTACACGTCCTGCAGATAAAGAAGGTTTAACCTTTTTCCATAAAACAGGAGAAATTTCAAAACCGACTAATCTATCAAGAATTCGACGAGCCTGTTGGGCATTTACCAAATTATCATCTATCTGACGTGGGTTTTCCACCGCATTCAGAATAGCATCTTTTGTAATCTCATGAAAAACAATACGTTTTGTATTCTCTTTCTTCAATTTAAGCTCTTCAAACAAGTGCCACGCAATTGCCTCTCCCTCGCGGTCCTCATCGGAAGCGATCCAAACCGTCTTTGCTTCCTTCGCCAACTTCTTTAGTTCTGTTACAACTTTCTTTTTGTCCGTCGAAACAATATATTTAGGTGTAAAGTTGTTCTTGATATCAATACCAAAATCCTTCTTATCAAGATCTCGGATGTGCCCAAAACTGGACTTTACAAGAAAACTATCTCCTAAAAACTTCTCAATTGTTTTCGCCTTTGCAGGGGACTCAACAATAACTAAATTCTCTACCATCGCATCACTATTTATGAAAAATCGTGCTCTAAAATTTTGTGCAAAGTAAAAACATATGAGCCCTAAGTTCCAAATTTTATGATACTAATTTTCAAAACTCTTCATTTTTGGAGTCTTATTTTAAGGTAAAACATACTCATAAGATTTGTTGTTTTATTTACTATTTTTACCAACCAATTACACACTTACAAGGCCGAACAATAATTAATTTTAGAACATATGACCGAGTCAGATCTTAACAATACAGAAAATAAAACTAAAGGATCTAAAAATTTCAAAAAATATATCATTGCATTCTGGGCTATGTTTTCACTGGCAGTTTTAGGTATATTCTTTTTATTTATGGGTGTATCAAATGGAAGCTTTGGTTTTATGCCCAGCTTCGAAGAGCTAGAAAACCCTAAAAACAGTTTAGCAACCGAAATTTATTCCGCAGATAAAGTCCTTTTAGGTAAATTCTATTACCAAAATAGAAGTTTCATCAAATATGAAGATTTATCTCCTGACATGGTTCATGCCTTAGTAGCAACCGAAGATGTTAGGTTCTATGATCATTCTGGTATCGATTTAATAGGTCTTGGGCGAGTTGCAAAAGGATTGGTGACGGCCAACAAAAATGCAGGTGGAGGAAGTACACTTTCGCAACAATTAGCTAAAATGCTATTTCCAAGAGAGCGTTTCAGTAGCAAACTGGATATGGTGTTTAGAAAATTTAGAGAGTGGGTAATCGCTGTAAAATTGGAACGTTCTTATACAAAAGAAGAGATTCTGACCATGTATTTAAATAAATATGATTTCTTGAACTTAGCTGTGGGAATTAAATCTGCAGCCCGAGTTTATTTTAATACAACTCCCGATTCGCTAAAAATAGAACAATCAGCCATGTTGGTTGGTATGGCAAAGAACTCTTCGTATTACAATCCACTAAGACGAGCAGAATTAACACGTGAAAGACGAAATACAGTACTTAGTCAGATGGTCAAATACGATTTTCTTGACAAAGAATTATGCGATTCCTTAAAACAACTTCCTTTAAGCATAGATTATCAGAAGGTTGACCACAAAAGAGGAAGTGCAACTTACTTTAGAGAATATCTAAGAACAACCCTTACAGCCAGAAAGCCTGTCAGAAGTCGTTATCCATCGTGGAACAAACAAAAATACATTGAAGATTCGCTGCAATGGAAAAACAACCCTTTCTTCGGTTGGTGTAATAAAAATAAAAAAGCAGATGGTGAATTCTATAATATTTATAGAGATGGTTTAAAAATTTACACAACCATTGATTCTCGCATGCAAAAATATGCTGAAGAAGCCGTTAAAGAACATTTAGGGCTTGATTTGCAAAATGCTTTCGACAAAGAAAAAAAACATCATAACAATCCTCCATTCTCTGATGATTTGGATGATGAAGCCGTAGAAAGAAACCTATATCTTTCAATGAAAAGAAGTGAAAGGTACCGTGTTTTGAAAGACAAAGACTTTTCTCTTGACTCTATAAAAAGTATTTTCGAAACACCGACCAAAATGAGAATTTTCACATGGAAAGGAGAGCGTGATACAATTTTATCACCTAACGATTCGATGCTATATTATAAGGGGTTTCTTAGAGCAGGTTTTATGTCAATGGTTCCACAAACCGGTGAAGTGAGAGCCTATGTAGGGGGACCAAACTACAAACATTTTATGTACGATATGGTAAACCTGGGGAAACGACAAGTCGGTTCTATCATTAAGCCTTTCTTATATACCGTGGCCATGCAAGAAGGCTTAACACCTTGCGATAAAGTACCCAATATTGCACAGACTTTTGATGTGGGAGACGGAACAACATGGACATCTCGAAATTCAACCAGTGCCCGAACAGGAGAAATGGTTACGCTTAAATGGGGACTAGCAAATTCAGTAAACAATATTTCAGGTTGGGTTCTAAAACAATTCAAACCTCAAACCATAGTCAATATGGCTAAAAAGATGGGTATTGTCAGTCGAATCGATCCTGTACCTTCGATATTCCTTGGAACCTCAGAAATTACGGTTAGAGAAATGATTGGAGCCTACGGAACTTATGCCAACAAAGGTGTTTATATCAAACCTCGTTTTATCTCCAAAATTGAAGATAGTAAGGGTAATGATATTGCTCGCTCAATCCCCCAGAAACATGAGGTAATGAGTGCTAAAACAGCTTATTTAATGACCAATCTTCTGCAAGGTGTAGTTAGACAAGGAACAGGTAGACGTCTTGGATGGAAATACAACCTCTACAATCCTATAGGAGGTAAAACAGGAACCACTCAAAATCATTCCGATGGTTGGTTTATGGGAATTACGCCAGGTCTTGTATCGGGTGTTTGGGTAGGTGCTGAAGATAGAGCCATCCATTTCGAAAATATTACGCAAGGACAAGGAGCCAATATGGCTCTACCAATTTGGGGACTCTACATGCAAAAAGTATATGCTGATGAATCTTTAAATGTGTCAAAAGGCAAGTTTGAAAAGCCAGAAGGGTTCAATATTGATTTGGATTGTAACACACAGTCAGCTAATCCAAGAAATAATGGTTTAATCGAATCTGAAGAAGAGGATTTCTTTTAAAATCAGTCATATTGAAGTGTTGGCAAATTATCAATTTTTGATTAAACTTGCAGAACGATTTGGGTTCCGAAAGGAATAATAGGGAATCCTGTTAAAAACAGGAGCTGTCCCCGCAGCTGTAATTCTTGATTCGAAATTATTCGGATCTGTATTTTGAACGAAAGACCACTGTCCACCTAACGCGGACGGGAAGGTGTTTAAAATTGAGATAAGCCAGAAGACCTGCCTATAATCATGAGTTTAGCTTTCGGGTAAGAAAAGCAGAAAGTCACTGTAACCTTTCACTTTTTTGACGCAAGCAGAGTTGATCTTTGCCATAGATCTGCTCATGAAAATTCATACGTAACTGTTAAAAGGATTGTAAAATTGCGACAGCAAGCTTACAATCCTTTATTTTTTTTCAAACTCATAGTAAACCGTCAAAGCTTTTTAATTAATTTTGTTTAAATTGACTTTCACAGTTTAGCATCCCGATAAGCCATTATGAATAAAATCCTCATTATAGACGATGATCCTACGATCTGTATCATGCTTCAAGGCCTACTTAATAAGAAAGGTTTCGAATCTGATATCGCCTTTTCTGCCAATGAAGGATTAAAAAAATTTGGCAGTTTTAAACCCAACCTGGTCATTAGCGATTTCCGTTTACCAGATATCAATGGTCTTGATCTCCTTAAACAGATAAAGAATTTAAAGCCCCAAATGCCTGTCATTATTATGACATCATATGCTGAAATTCGCACTGCTGTGAATGCCATAAAACTGGGAGCTTACGAATACATAACCAAACCCCTCAATCCCGAAGAAATTCTCGTTCTTATTAATTCTGCAATAGAAAAATCTAAAACTGTTGAGAAAATAGATAAAACGAAAAAAGTTGAATTTATTCGTGGCAAAAGTCCTAATTCTGTGCAAATTGATCAGTATATCAATTTGGTTGCACCAACGGATATGTCTGTGATTATCGAAGGTGAAAGTGGCACTGGAAAAGAAATTGTTGCTCGAAGAATTCATGAGGCGAGTGCCAGAAAGAATAAAAATTTCGTTGCAGTGGATTGTGGTGCTTTATCAAATGAATTAGCTGGCAGCGAACTTTTTGGTCACAATAAAGGTGCTTTTACGGGTGCAATTACGGATAAGAAAGGTCAATTTGAATTTGCCAAAGGCGGCACGCTCTTTCTGGATGAGATCGGTAATTTATCCTATGAGATCCAAATCAAATTATTAAGAGCTATTCAAGAAAGAAAGATCAGACAACTTGGTAGCAATAATGATATTGATACCGATGTTAGGATTCTTGTTGCAACCAATGAGGATTTAATTAAAGAGGTTGATAAGGCTAGTTTCAGAGAAGATTTATACCACCGCTTGAACGAATTCAAAATATCAGTTCCAGCCCTTCGTGATAGAAAAGAGGACATTAAATTGTTCGCCGATAACTTCCTAAATCTTTCCAATCAGGAACTCAATAAAAACATCATGCAGTTTTCTGATGAATTTATTCAGAAACTGAAAGTTTACAATTGGCCTGGAAACTTAAGAGAACTTAGAAATGTTATTAGAAGAGCTTTACTTTTAAGTACAGGAGAACGTGTTGAAACCTCAGCTTTACCTCCAGAAATTCTAAATTATCAGAAATCGACGAATCTTGCTGATGATACTACGGACTTGAAACTGATTCAAGCCTCAACCGAAAAAGATAAAATCATTGACACTTTGAAAGAAGTCAATAACAATAAATCAAAGGCAGCACGCTTACTCAATATCGACAGAAAAACACTTTATACTAAGATGAAGCAATATGGTATTGAGGGCTAAATCAAAATTCTAATCCAAACTGATAATGACGAGAAAAATTCTTGATTTCACACTATACTATCTTACAGTTTGTGCACCACTCATACTTATTTACAAAGACCAATTGGATATTGGTCAATTCATGATAGTCTATTTCTTGTTCTTCAGACCTCTAATTGATGGTTTGTTTTTAAGCTATCTGACAAAAGAATCCAGATGGGATTTCTATATTCCCTTCTACTCGCACACGAAGTATTTCAGAATGTTCCTGGGAGGAAAACTCTAAAATAAATCAAGCCTCCTTTTGTAAATTATCAATCTGTTCAAAAACTTGTTTTGATATCTCCTCAAGTTTATCGATAGCACCAGTTAACTCATCTACCCCCATTAGCTCGTCGGGTGATTGATGAATCATTTTTTCCAAGTCAAGTAATATCTCACTCGCTGAATTTATTCTAAGCTGACGATAGGAGCTTAACATCCGATGTGCTAATTCACCTATCTGCGAATAATTCTTATTATTACTTGCTTCCTTAAGGAGCTGAAGACTCTCTTTAGCAATTCTCTTAAAACTTGTCAGTACCTGATTTACGAGGGCTTTATCCCCGCCTGTGAATTTCTCAATCTCAGATAAATCAAATAATAAGTTATTGGTTTCATAAACCGATTCCACTTCTTCGACTGGACTCATCTCAATTTTAAGATCCAATTGCTCACACAAAATTTCCAACAAAGCATCTTCTTCAAAAGGCTTCAATAAGTAGGCTGACATACCTTCTTTAATATACTTATCAAGATCAACTTGACGCACATTTGCTGTTAGAGCAATAATCGGTATGGCTGATTTTAGATTTGTTCTAAGCTGCTTGCATAGATCAACACCTCCCATTTCGGGCATATGAATATCAGTTAATAAAATATCATACTTGGTATTTTTCAAGCATTCAAGAGCCTTCAAACCATTGTCAACAAAATTTGCATTTAGGTTCCAAGCTTTAAAAATTGTTTGCATCAGTAGCGAACTGTATTCATCATCTTCAGCAACCAATATCCTTTTTTGCTTCAGTGTATCGGGCACTATATTGATCTTTTCTAAAACAGACTCTTCACTTATTATATCACTCTTTACAATTGGGAGCTCAAAACAAAATTCAGATCCTTTATTCAACTCACTAATAACTTGTAGATCGCCTCCTAACATTCTTGCTAATCGTCGACTAATTGATAGCCCCAAACCTGTTCCACCGTATTTTCTTGCAGAGAAAGATTCTGCCTGACTGAAATCTTCGAAGACATGTTCCAGTTTATCTGATGAAATCCCAATACCTGTATCAATTAAACTGACTTTAAATCTGTATCGATCATCTTTTGATTCCATCACTGCCTTAATATTTACAGAACCTTCTTCGGTAAATTTAATGGCATTGGAACCCAAATTCAATAAAATTTGTTTTATACGGAATGGATCACTTTCAAAGAAATACTGATCTTCACCTTCATAAGTCCATGAGAAGTTTAAGTTCTTTTTATGAGCAGAATCGATCAATAAGCTGTAAACATCGTGAACCAAATTCTTAGGTTCAAATTTTTGTCTCTCAATTACTAGCTTACCAGCCTCAATTTTTGCAAAATCAAGAATATCATTTACAATACCCAATAAATGGTTTGAAGAATTTCCAATGACTTCCACATACTTGCTTTGTTCGGTATTCATCTCTGTTTTCTCAAGCTGTCTTGAAAAACCAATCAAAGCATTTAAGGGCGTTCTTATCTCATGGCTCATCGATGCTAGAAATTCCTCTTTCACCCTGGCTAATTTTTCTGCTTTACCCTTGGCTAGGATAAGTTGCTTTTTCAGATAATCTGATTTTGAAAGGTCGAGAAGGGTAAAAAGAATGAATAACACACCAAAAATAAAACCAACAACAATAACAATGGCAATAAGTATAATGGAGTCTTTAGCTATTTGCTCGGTTTGGGTAACCTTTTGTGTAATATCTCTTATTTGTTGCTGCTCAAGCTCACTTAGTAGCTTCCTTATCTTCTGCAGTATGATCGAGTTTTCATCAACAAGTTTGAGTTCTTCATACATTAACCTTTCACGAGCCTTTTGCTCTTTCCTGCGAGATGACTCTAATTCTTCCTTAAAGCTATTGAAAAGACTATCTTGTTTTAAGATAAAGCTACTATCAATTCCTACCTCTTGGCGTTCAATCACACGATCAACAACCTCATAATTGGATTCTTTTTTCTTACCAAACCTAATTCCCAGGAAACTCTTAGGTTTATCAATCTTTTTCTTAATTTTCTTTATTGTATCGACTATGGTCCGTTTTGTTATCGAACTTTCAAACTCATCTCGGGAATACTTCGAAGCATCACTCAGTTCTTTCAATGCTTGTTCGGTATAGTTTATACCTTCTTTAGCTTTTTTAATTCGAGCAAAGGCATTTAATTTTTTGGAACGAACACCGATCAAATAAATCATCGAATCAATCATTTGAATCGAATGCGTATTTTTAATATTACTTAATCGCAAAGAATCCAACTCACTTTTTATCGACTCAACTTTTTCCCCAAACAGTCTCAGGTATTGGTTCTTTTTTGTCAAAGAATACACACGAATATGATTTTCAGCTTCCGAAAGATCGGTAAGAAGATGATTCATACGAGAGATCTCAGCATCAGGCTTGGAGAGCTGTGAAACAGAGTTCATCAACCTCTTATAACTAGAGTGACCAATAAGCCCTGAACTTACAATAGCTATCAGTAATACCAGATAACCTGCAATCACTTTTATTCTAATGTGTGGATCTTTATTTTTTACCATATGAACTTTGAACTGTTTGTAAAATACAAATTTAGAGGATTTTATATATAAATCGATTTTAATATTCCAGAATTGAGGATTTATCACTCAGTTCTGTCTAAAAATTCCCCAATTCGCAGCTACCCACCAAATTAAGAGCAGAACAAACGCGCATCACAACCAATCGCATACTTCCTCGATTACAGCAACTTACTTGACTTCTGGCATAAACTGAAAAAAGGAAAACCTCAATTGGCACAGTATTTACTATACAGATTGTAAGAATTAAATAGAATCATCTAAATAACGAATAAGGAAACATGAAAGGAGCAATATCAAGATCATCCGAGAACCTAAGGATGACTAGGATGGGGACTTCCATGTGATAATTAAAAACAAATTAAAGACATATGAAACGTATTATTTTTGCACTATTAATCCTACCATTTTTTGTTGCTTGTAACCAAAAAGAGATCAAACAACTTAAAGAAGATAATTTACAACTTACAAATGCGGCCAATCAGAAAGAAGTTGCCATTAATGATTTTGTAGCAACTTTAAATTCGATACAAGAAAATCTTGATATCATTAAAGAAAAGGAAAACATTGTCGTTGTTAATTCTGAAAATCCTGACAAATCTCAAAAACAAAAAATTACAAGTACACTAAGCTCTATCAATAATATCCTTGAACAAAATCGTTTAAAAATTGCCGAATTAGATAAGAAACTTAAAAACAGTTGGTATAAAAATTCGAAGCTTAGAAAATTAACAACTCGTTTGAAAACTGATATCGCGAAAAAAGAAGCAGATATTATTATTCTAAAAGAGCAGATCACTGGTTTAGATATTAA
>Ga0209379_10001838_pt1 | contig 13395 bp, 12 predicted proteins | sample tdDd001_FD_187124 | JGI IMG/M metagenome (GOLD analysis project Ga0209379, IMG submission 187124) | Marine sediment microbial communities from the Atlantic coast under amendment with organic carbon and nitrate - tdDd00.1 (SPAdes)... | ecosystem: Environmental > Aquatic > Marine > Coastal >...
TCTTCTCTTACAAAATATTCCAGCAACTTGTAGTCAATCGTACTTTCATTTTTCGGAACACCGATTTCTTCTAAGAAATCAACAATTACTTTTGGTGTGATACCACGTTTTCTAAGTCCTTTTAGAGTAGGTAATCTTGGATCATCCCATCCGTCTAAAACACCACTATTAACTAATTGTCGAAGATATCTCTTCGACGTAACAACCCCGGTTAGATTCAGTCGACCAAACTCAATTTGTCTTGGCAATGGCTTCTCTAAATCTAAATTATTGAGTACCCATTCATAAAAAGGTCTATGATTAACAAATTCATTAGAACATAGAGAGTGTGTCACCCCTTCAATATAATCTTGGATGGGATGAGCAAAGTCATACATCGGATAAATGCACCATTTATCTTTTGAACGGTAATGACTTTTATGTATTACTCTAAAAATAACTGGATCTCGCATCAAAAGGTTAGGATCGCTCATATCCATCTTTGCTCTTAAAACACAAACACCTTCTTCAACATCACCACTTCTCATCTTTTCAAACCACATTAAATTCTCTTCAACACTTCTGTTTCTATAAGGACTGTCTTTACCTTTTTCAGTTAAAGTACCTCTATAAGTTCTCATCTCATCTTGAGATAAATGACAAATGAAAGCTTTATTTTCTTTAATTAAATATATTGCATATTCATACAGTTGATCTGCATAATCAGATCCAAAATATGCAGTTTCTCCATAATCAAAATCCATCCATTTAAAGTCATCTTCTATTGCATGAACATATTCAATATCTTCTCTGGTTGGATTTGTATCATCAAATCTCAGATTGAATTGTCCATTAAATTTTTTAGCCATTTGATAAGAAATATTAATGGCAAAAGCACTTCCTATATGAAGATAACCATTCGGTTCTGGTGGAAATCTTGTAATTATTTTATTGTGTTTACCAGCTTCAAGTTCTTTTGTGATTATCTTTTCTATAAAGTTCATATATACTCCTTTTGCAGTTTAGTATTATCCAATTTAAAAGCTCTGCTGGTAAATCTGCAAAACGAGTTCAACATAATTATTTATTTCAGCTCTTGCCCCATCACTCATCACCCCTTTAGTATTACTAGCTATTTTAATACAGAGCGTATGTTTAATCAAGTCCTAAATATGTGATAACGCCTAGATGCGCCCCCTCTTCAGTCTGTCCTCGCTACACATCTCTTTATGAAGATAACAACATGAATAATAATTTAAATACATCGTTTCTAGTTTTATATAAAAACAATTATATGTATCCCAGATATTTGTAGTATAATAAATTGTAGGCAATTATTATCTAGGAGGTTATAAATGAATTTTATTGCAGTTGCATTATTTCTACTAACGGCTTTGGTCAATATCTATAACAATAAAAGAGTTCAATCCCGTTGGAATCATCTTTTAACACTGATAAGCAAACCACTTTTAATGCCTCTATTAATGATTATCTATGTTTTAAATACAAGTACTATCCATTATTTTGTTATCCTAGCACTAACTTTTGCATGGTTAGGTGATTGTGTCATTATTTTTCATCATGAACTCAATCATCAAAAACCAACTAAGAATATGATACCTTTACTAGCTGGTCTAGGTTTCTTCTTATGTGGGCATCTTACTTATATCAGTCAATTTATAAAAGATATTGACTCTCCAAACATATATGTTTTTTTATGTATCACAGTTTATCTCGTCTGTGGACTATTCGTCTACCGTTATCTACTCAAAAATGGCCTTCTAAATAAAACTAATCCTAAGATATCACAACGTACCAAAAAGATATTAAGAACTGCTATAGCAGTATATATGACTGTTATTATGCTTTTTAGTTTTACTGCTTTGTTACGATGGACATCTTTATCCAACACAACTGCTTTTATAACAGTACTTGGTACATTATTCTTTATTACCTCTGATACAACTCTATCTCTAAAAGAATTTGGTGAGCTGGATTTTCTGCCGGAACAACTGGTCATGATTACATATATTTCTGCCCAATCATTGATTGTATTTAGTCTTTTGTAATACAGCAAAACTTTAATTATACAAAAAAAAAGATCCTATGATGAAAGAATCTATAGTTTAGAACATCACGTCTATTTCTACTGCAATAAGATCATCTTTTCTAAGATGTTCTTTTTTTCTTATTACACTCTTAATCGGTAACAAGTACGCTTTCATTTTTGTATCATAAAATACAGATGTTTTCCATTTTGTTTGATTAATTGTCACTTCAACTGGTATCGAACCAAATCCCGGACTTATCTCTCCAAACAATACTCTTATATCATCAGAAATCGCATCTGGCACCGTGACAAAATACCATGATGAAGGACCATCACCAGTCCATAATTTACTTTCGAATCTATAACCATTCATGATGAAGGACCATCACCAGTCCATAATTTACTTTCGAATCTATAACCATTCATCTTACACCTACTTTAGTTTTAAATTGCAATCCTATTCACTCCTAAAGGATTGATTGTCTCCAAAATATATCGAACTTTCTTCGAACACTATTGTAATAGGTTCTTCAACTAGCGGAGATGTTTCGATTACTTCTTTATTCACATTATTAACTACTTATGTATCATTACATCCAAACTATAAAATAGCTACAATCAGCAAAATAGTTCTTTTCATATACTCCTCCTATCTTTCCTTATATATCCACTATATCACTAAGGTGAAAGTTATAATCAAGTTGTTACAAAAACATAAAAACTCTAATGAATATAGTAAATACAAAACAAATAAGCTATTTTAATAGTTATAGAACTATTAAAAATAATTTATAGATTGCGATAGTTGAAATTTTCTGTCAATATAATAGTTAGAGTAGCGAATCAAATTATAAGGAGAATATTATGAATGAAAGATTAAAGCGTCATGAAGTAGATGTCAATATGACTTGGGATCTAACATCACTATTTGAATCAAAAGAAGAATTTCTATCTTCTTTAGAACTAGCAAAAGTTAACGTTGAAGAGATTAAGAATTATAAAGGTCGTTTAACTGAAAGTGCATCAATACTATTTGAAGCTATTGAATCACTTGAGAAATTCGTAATTCAGTTAGATGCTTTAGGGACTTACACAGGTCTTGGTCAAGCAGTCGATGGTACCAGTACAGAAGCTCAAGAACTTTCAATGACTTATGGGTCTGCTGCAACAGCTATACAAGCAGAACTTACTTTTTTTGAAAATGAAATTATGTCATTGACCGAAGAGCAATATATAGCATTTTTCAAGGATGAACCAAAACTTGAAGTTTATCGTCCATACATAGAAGATTTATACGAGCAAAAGAAACACAAACTTTCTGATGATACAGAAGAAGCTCTTGCGGCGCTTGGTGAAGTCACTGAAGCACCTTATAATATTTACTCGATGAGTAAAGCGGCCGATATGCAGTTTGATGCATTTGAAGATAGTGATGGTAACACTCAACCCAATTCATTTGCGTTATTTGAAGGTAAATATGAATTCAGCGAAGATGCGATCACACGAAAAAAAGCTTATGAATCATTTAATAAAACATTGAATCTATATAAAAACACTTATGCAGCGGTATACAGTACTGAAGTCAAAAAACAAGTTATGCTGAGTAAATTACGTGGTTATGACTCTGTTACTGATATGCTTCTAACCTCTCAAAAGGTGACTCAAGAAATGTATCACCGTCAAATCGATGTTATCTATAATGAATTAGCGCCTCATATGCGTAAGTTTGCCAAACTTCTAAAGGACCAGCTTGGACTTGAAAAAGTAAACTTCTATGATTTAAAAGCACCTTTAGATACTACATTTAACCCATCAGCAACATATGATGAAGCTAAAGATGCTGTACTTAGTTCACTTGAAGTTATGGGTACAGATTATGTTCAAATCATTGAAAAAGCTTTTGATGAACGTTGGATTGATTATTCGGATAATGTTGGTAAATCTACTGGAGCATTCTGTGCATCACCATATGCTGCTCATCCATATATTTTGGTAACGTTCCAAGACAATATGAGGGATGCTTTTACACTGGCTCATGAACTTGGACATGCAGGTCATTTCTACTTAGCAAATAAAGAACAAAACTATTTTAATACCAATCCTTCAATGTATAACGTTGAAGCACCATCAACAATGAATGAAATGTTATTAGGAAGAAAAGAACAAAACTATTTTAATACCAATCCTTCAATGTATAACGTTGAAGCACCATCAACAATGAATGAAATGTTATTAGGAAGATACTTACTTCAAAATAGCGATGATCCTAAAATGAAAAAGTGGGTAATTCTTCAGTTTATGGGCACTTATTATCATAACTTTGTAACACATCTTTTAGAGGCTGCATACCAAAGAAAAGTATATGAATTTGCTGAACAAGGTCAACCTCTTACAGCAAAACTACTTTGTGATACAAAATTGGAAGTCCTAAGAGGATTCTGGGGCGATTCTGTAGAGATTGATGATAATGCTGGTATGACTTGGATGAGACAACCGCATTATTACATGGGCCTTTATCCATATACTTATTCAGCTGGACTTACAGCATCAACAGCTGTTTCTGAAATGATCTTCGAAGAAGGTCAACCTGCTGTAGACAGATGGCTTGAAATGTTAAAAATTGGTGGTAAATTGAAGCCACTCGATCTACTTAAAGTAGCTGGAATGGATTTAACATCTGATGAACCCGTTCAAAAAGCTGTTAAATATGTAGGCAGTTTAATTGATCAATTAATAGAATTATCATAAGCAAAAAGCCGATATCATCTGATATCGGCTTTTTTTAATACTGTCCTATAATTTTTTGATAATGATTGATAAATAATGAAGTCAACATCGGATCAAACTGAGCCCCTGAGTTATCTTTAATATATTCTAACGCTAATTCTACAGATTCGGCAGTTTTATATACTCGATTATGAGTCATCACATCAAATACATCTACAATAGTCATCATTCTGGCTTGTAGTGGTATATTATTACCTACTAAACCATTTGGGTAACCTTGACCATCAAATCTTTCATGATGGGATAAAGCAATCTCAGAAGCCATATTCATGGTCTTTGAGTTAACTTTTGACAAAAGCTCATAGCCAATGGTCGTGTGCGATTTTATGATTTCAAATTCCTCTTCTGAAAGAGATGTTGGTTTTTTTAAGAGAACTTTTGAAATTGTGGTGTAACCTACGTCATGCAGCATACTTGCATTTTTTATGACGTCACTTTCTGATAAAGATAATTTCTGAACTCTCGCAAATTTATACATCATTTCGGAAACTCTTTTTAGATGACCCGAAACTTCAAACTGCTGTTCTATCGCATCAACTAAAGTAATAATCATCTCATTTTGATTGTTTGTAATCTGATTACATCCAATACAGCTCTCCAAGGCTATTGAATAATTAGACATAAATACATTAATCAAATTTAAATCAAATTTAAAATCATTACTTTCAATGTAAATATAATTTTTAACTCTATTCTCATCAGATTTTTTTATCAAAATACCTTTATCAATTCTCTGTACTTGTCTGGTATCGTTCTGATGATCCTGAATCCAGTAATAAACACTATTCAATATCTCAACATCTCTTAAATCTTTGCCTACATATTCTTCATACTTCCCAGTTCCTGCAACTATTTCAGGCATGCCATCTTGTGACATGGTTACAAAACCATCCGAATGTTCTTTTATATAAATCAATTCGGTTGGATTTTCATGAAAACTACTCAACTGTTCCAGTATGGTCTTAAAAAATTCTTCCATCGTATTATGCTTAAACAAACTAGAGCTGGCATCAACAATTTTTTCTAAACCTTTACGGTTATTTTCGATTCTTAAAATATAACAGTAACTCCTTAATGCCGTTATTAAAGACGAGTTTAATCTCTCTATCGTTAAATCTGTCTTTAATCGATAATCATTTATATCATATTCTCTAATGATACGTTCTTCTGGTGCTTCACCAGGCTGTCCTGTTCTTAAAATAATTCTGGTTATCTCATTATTAAGAACATCCCTTAAATATTTAACCACTTCAAGACCAGCTTGATTCGATTCCATCACCACATCAAGAAAAATGACTGCAACATCCGAATGATGATCCAAGTAGGCTTTTGTCTCTTTTCCTGAATACACATCTATAATTTCTAAATTATGATTGTTAAATGTAAAATGTTCTAACATCAATCTTGTAACCGTATGAACCTCAACATCGTCATCAACAATTAGAATCTTATAACTCCCTTCATATGCACTTGTATGATTTTCATCATCTTCTAAAAATTCAAATAGTAAATCATCAACCATATAATACTCCTAACTGTTAAGTTGGTATTCTAATCATGAATATGATACCTCTATCAATATTATGAGAAGCTTGAATGGTTCCTTTAAATTGACCGGTTATAATATTATAAACTATATTCAAACCTAAACCACTGCCACCTTTTTTCCTGTTGGTTGTAAAGAAAGGATCAAAAATATGATTCAGGATCTCATCTGAAATGCCTTTTCCATCATCCGAATATTTAATAACAATATCACCCTTTTCTTTATGAATTTTTAGTTCGATATTCCCAGTTTGCTCATCATCATAACCATGAGTAATTGAATTTAAAATCAGATTTGTTAAAACTTGAGAAAAACTGCCGGGATCACCAAACAATTGATAATCCTCATCACATACAAAATGTGCGGTTATATTCTTGAGTTTTAACTCATGGTTTAAGCTCATTAGAGTGGCTTCTGCAAACTCTTTAGCACTAAACAGTGTGTTTTCCTCATATGTTTTATTAACAGAAATTTGTTTGAAGCTTTGAATTAAATTCTTTGCTCTTGTTAAGTTGTCATCAATGATATTAACCGATTCTTCAATATGGTCCACAAATTTTAAAAACTCACTTTTTCTTAACTTACCGTCCAATAAATTGTTTTTGTTTTTTAAGGCCAATGTTTTTAAATATGAACTTGCCGAAACAGCAACCCCCAATGGTGTATTAATCTCATGGCTAATACCGGATACCAAACTACCCAGAGATGCTAATTTTTCTTTTTGTACCAATTCTTCCATTGCTAGTTCCAAAGCTTGTGTTCTTTCTTGCACTAAATTTTCTAATTTATCATTTTCCTTTTTCATCAAATTCTTAACTTCTTCTTGTGCTTCTATTAATTCTACTATATCAACGAAGGTTGCTATCAACTGATCTAATTCATTTTCACTATTATAAACAGGAATAATCCTAACTTTAAAAATAACACGTTTATTTTTTTTGTCTAGATATTCGAATACCGTATCTAGTGACGTTTTATTCTTAATGGTTTCTTTGATACTATCTTTCCAAAAAACTTTTGTTTCCTCTTCTGAAAACATATCGTAAAATGAACTGTCGATCAGTTCATCTTCAGTTAGATCAGCATATTGTTCAACAAGCGTGTTAACCTTTAATAGTTTGCCTTCCTCATCCATACTAAATATGAGGGCATCAGAATTTTCAATTAGAATACGATATTTTTCCTCACTATGTTTAATGGCAGAAAATGATTTTCCTAATTCCAAAATCATATCATTATAAGATTCTTTTAATAATTCTATCTCTTTAAAATTTAATCGGCTTGATTCAAGAAAAACGTCATCTAGATTTTGAATGTTGATGGAATGGACTTCTTTTGCCATACGGGTTACTGATGAAATAAAGATGGTTAAAGAAATCGTACCAACAATCAAACCGAATCCACTCAGTAGTATCAACATTGTTTTCATTGCATCAAACTGTGTTCTAACACTTCCAATCAATTGTTCTTCCGAAATTGCAATAATGATACTCCAATCCAAACCTAAAGACTCATCAATTGCCTGTCTCATAAAATAATACTGTTCCTCTTCAATTTCAATTATACTTACAACACCAAATTCCCGATTCTCTTGATAATATTCCGAGGTTTTTTGAATCACCGGATTTATGCTTTCTAACCCTTTTGAAAATTCAGCACTTGGTGGGTCTGTTTCCAAAACATTAATAAGCTTTTCACTTGTTGAATGCGCAATGACATTCAAGGACTCATCCACTAAATAAATAGTGCCGCTACTCGTGTCAGCAATATCTTTTAAAAAGGTACTGATGCCATTTAAACTCACATCAATCCCTGTAACACTTGCTAAACGACCTTCTTGATCTAAAATAGGCACCAAAGAAGTTATTGTGGCATTATTTAATTCATCCATATTAATATAGATATCCGACCACTGTTTAGAAGGATTTTCAATAACCGGGACATACCAAGGTCTTGTTGTTGGATCATAGTTTTCATAACTTGCAAGAATCTCAGTATCACGCGCCTCACCACTATATATGTTAAGTAAGTCTTCCGTTAAAGCATCTTTAACCATCAATGTATATGTATCATTAACATTTCTTCTAATACCAAGAAAATTTTTATTTCGATCACCATAACCGATAGAGCTTACTTGAGGTAAAGTTTCTTTAATATCTTTCATTAACCCTAAAGTGAGAGGCTCTAAAACAGAATAATCCTCAGAGGTATAATATTGATTCAATTCGATTAAACTACCAAATAAAGTATTCACTAAATTAGGCTCATCCAATAAGGTCATTAACCTTTCTTCTGCAGTTGTATTCATCGCTGTAATAAGCTCGGTACCTTGACTTAAAGCTATTTCATTGTAATTTTTTTTAATCATATTAGAAAAAATTATAACAAGCGCTAGAATTATAATTAAAAATGGCAGCAAAATCGCAGTTCGTAAGGACAACTTGGTTTTCATATAATAATTTCCTCCTACTCAATATATACCTAAATACACTATCATTATTCATATGATTACGTCTTTTCTTTTTCCAAATTAAATAAGCCTGCTTTAAATTCAAAGCAGACTTTTTGTAACCAATATATATTTATAAGAGTCATTAAAGCAGACTCTTCATACTCATAAACGAATCCAGTTTCATTCCTCTTTGAAATTTCAAGTAATCAACTTAAGAAAAATCATAATGTCTTATTTCATTTATGCTATCCCATAAAATCACCCAATATGATTTAATCCTGCATCGTTTTAATGCTTCATAACGATGATTACCATCATTTAATTCATACACACCCTCTTCGTATTTGACAATCAAAGGCGGCATTTCCCACCCTGCATTTATTGAGTCAATCATTTGATTCACGCGTCTTTCGAAGTGTTCCTCTGGTTCATAAAATGCTAGATCACTTTCTGGCCCACAACATCTTGAAAACTTATCAAGAGTCACATTTATTGGTCCTAACCAATATCTTTGTTCTAATTTTAATCCTTTAGAGAAATCCATATTGTTGCCGACTGAAGTTAAAAATGCATGAACCCATGTTTCTATGTTATTTTCATCACTATAATCGAGTGCTTCTTTTACTGTATAATTCATATAATCCCCCACATGAAAAATGCGTAAATACAGACTATTTACGCATTGATATACCAAAGACTTTTCAGTATATTTATAATCGTCCTATTTTTCTCCATGATAAATAAACCCATAACAGGCCTTATCTTATATTTAATTTTTCAATTAAACTGTAAGAAAAATAGCATACATCATCATAAATAATACCTCCTTATATCAGTATAGTAATTTTACTCTTTTATTTCTATGTAGAGATGATTTAAACTATCTTGTTCAGATAATAAATATGGCACTCTTTTTCCAATAGCTTTATTTTATGCAGGCATGTATCTCCACATGAAAAACTCATTTGAGATGTCATCGGAAGTTCTAACAAACTTCTAAGCAACATATTGATCATACCCCCATGCGAAACCAAACAAATTCGTTCGTACTGAGTTTCCTTTAACATAGAGATAAAGAGTTCAGCACGTGTTCTAAAGTCAATCATAGACTCAGTTTCATAGAGTGTGTCATGAGGTTTTCTACCGCCTTCAGGTAAAGGAAATTTTCTCATTGCTTCATCTCTTTTCACACCTGCCAAAAGACCATTATCCCATTCCATCAATGCATCATCTATTTCTAATGTACACCCACAAAGCTCCTTTATCATAGTGGCCGTTTTTAATGCCCGTTTAAGTGGACTACTGATAATTTTCTCAACTTTCTCATAGTCTTTAAGCCAGAGTGCCATTTTATGTGCTTGTGCAGTGCCTTCATCAGTCAGTTCAAGATCCGCTCGACCTTCATGTACTTCTAAAATATCTCCTTCTGATTGGCCATGTCTTACTAAAATGATTTCCATATTATTTCTCCTTTCCTACATTTTACACAAAGTCTTTCAAATTTGCATGATATATTTTAATCGATATATTTAAATACCATTTACTAAGAACATTTGTTCGTGTATACTGTAAGTATAAAGGAGAGTCTGATGAAAATAATAAAAGTAAGTCCATTTGATGAATGCCCCATTTACGAAAGCCAACATTTTGCCTTCAGATTAGTTGAAGAAGCTGATGCAGGGAGTCTTTTATCCTGTTATTCAGATCCAAAATCAGCACCTATTTTTAATAGTGACAATTGCAACAGTGATTTTATTTATCATACCGTTGAAGATGTTTTAAAACTCATCCAATTCTGGATTATGGAATATAATAACAGAGGTTATGTACGTTTTAGTGTTCTGGATAAAAAAATAAACCAAGCCATTGGTACCATAGAAATTTTCTCGTTTGATAAAACCAACGAATCTCTAGGATTTTTAAGACTTGATCTCGCATCTAAATATGAAACCTCTACTCATCTAGATGATGTTTTCTATATGATTGATTGTTACTTCAAAGATGATTTTGAAATAGATGGTATTGTTACAAAAGCCATTCCTGAAGCAACGACTCGAATCAATACCTTAACCAAAAAGGGTTATCATCCTCTGAAGGATTCAACCATCACATCCTATGGTGATTATCATATCAAGCGATGGTCCTAATAACCAAGTGTTTGTATAGGTGGTGTTAAAGTGAAAGTGGTATGTAAAGCAATTGAAATGATTGCATGGTTTGAAAAAGGTGGTAAGGTACATCCCATCAAGTTTAGATTAAGAGAAGAGGATCAAAATAGAGTCATTGTTATAGAACGTATCCGATGTGTAAAAATCGAAAAGTTTGCAGGCAATCAAATGTATGTTTTTGAATGTGAAAGTCACATCGATGGTATACTAAAAATTTATGAAATTAAATATGAAATGGATACCTGCAAATGGGTTCTCTTCAAAATTTAAGAACTGGCCAAAATGACCAGTTCTATTTTTATGATTCTATTGCTTCTGAATCATCACTAAGTTCAATTTCTGAGATAACATCTTTAGTAAGTGTTTCATCTTCTAAATCTAATGATCCTATTTCATTTTTTATATCCAACATACGTTCATCAAGAATAGAAATCATATTGGCACAAATCTTCAATTGTTCTGTAATCTTTGAAGGGGCTTTGTTTCTAAACTTATAGTAAATTTTATGTTCTAAACTCGCCCAGAAATCCATTGCTACCGTTCTAATTTGAACCTCAATGCGCGTTGGTACAACACCGCTACTTAAATAAACCGGGATATCTATATGCATATGAAGACTCTTATAGCCATTTGGCTTCGGCTCTTTAATATAGTCCTTTATTAAAACCACTTTGATATCATCTTGTTTTTCTAAGAGTTCAGCTACATGATAGATATCATTTGTAAAAGAACAAATAATACGAATACCTGCAATATCTGAAATGTGCATTCTAGCATTTTCAATTGTCGGTTCAAATCCCATTCTATCTAATTTTTTAATTATATTATTAGGTTTTTTTACACGGTATCTGATATGTTCAATGGGATTGTAATCATGAATATTTCGAAATTCCTCATCTAATATATCTAATTTAGTCTTGATTTCTTCTACTGCAAATTTATGAACCAACAGTAGATCTCTCCAAGGTTTCATTTCTTCCGTCATTAATGCTTCGTACATATATCCTCCTGACCATCACTATATCTTATTATAGCCTATAATAGCCTTATTCATTACACCACTTGTGTATTTATTAACAAATTTTTAATGCTTCACTCTATAAAAAGAAACCTAAAAATTAAACTGGTAAAAAGAAACCTGGTAACTTACCAGGTTTCAATAACAACTTCTATTTTAATTTCATAACAAGTTTTTCCAAAGCTTCTACTTTAATGCCACTATCTATAGTATCCTTTTTAATGATTGTTTTTACAGCTACCTTCTCAAACAATTTCATTTGATCAAAGTCAAGACCATAACCTGCATAAACAACTTCAGATAAATGATTGATAAATCCCTTTGATAATGATTGATCTAAATAACTTGAGGTTTTGAATTCATTGACCGAACATACATACATTCCGATTGTTTTTTCAACCAAATCGGTTTTATATTTGTTAATTGTGTCGACCATGTCTCTACGAAGTTTTCCTGAATAAACTGGACTTCCGAATATTATTTTTTCAGCATCAGAAATAATGTCACGTGTTACTTCATTTGCATCAATAAGTTGTACAGAGTCTTCTATCATTTCACTTAACTGCTCTGCAACAGTTTTTGTAAAACCATGTTTGGTAGAATATATTATTATAGTTTTCATAAAAACCTCCGTTAATTGAGTCTCTTGATATTAAGTGTACCATATACCTCATCATATAACTCTAATCATTGTTGATTTTCTTTTCAACCACAATCACATAAGGTGGATTATTCCGTTGATTTATGAATTTTGATGTCATCACGCTGTAATTCTTTTGCTCTAATGAAGTAAAGTATTCTTTAAGTGCCTGTGATTCTTCCGCACCTTCCTCATGTCCTGGATAAACAACAACCCATAAGATACCATGACATTTCAGAAGCTTCAGAGCTGCTTCTATAGCCAATAATGTCGTTGTTTTATGGGTCTTAATATTTTTATCCGCTCTCGGTAGATATCCTAAATTAAAAATCACAAAATCAATCGGCTCCAAAACATATTTCTCCATATGTTCATGACCATCACATATTAATTGATAGTTCTCTTTGTCTTCTAACTTTTCTTTTGTTGAATCAATCGCAAGTTGCTGTACATCAAACCCGTATACAAACCCGTCTTTCCCGATCAATTCGGATAAAAATAGGGTATCATGCCCATTTCCAGTTGTCGCATCTATACATCTATCCCCCGACTTTACAAACTGGGGTAACATCATTTGAGTTAAAATCGTTACATTTTCTATATGTTTTCCTCGCATACCTTCATCATTAAGATCATCTTAATGCTCCCTTCAACTCATTATACATTAGTCCATGTATATTTGGAACGAACACGGCAAGTTATTCTTTATGAAGGAATCTACTATTTCAATATTGAAAGACTTCCCTGTAAGAGCC
>Ga0209379_10001839_pt1 | contig 13381 bp, 9 predicted proteins | sample tdDd001_FD_187124 | JGI IMG/M metagenome (GOLD analysis project Ga0209379, IMG submission 187124) | Marine sediment microbial communities from the Atlantic coast under amendment with organic carbon and nitrate - tdDd00.1 (SPAdes)... | ecosystem: Environmental > Aquatic > Marine > Coastal >...
ACCCCGAAAAACGACCGTCGGTGATCAAGGCACAGCTTTCAGAGAGCCCCATCCCTTCAAGCAGCTTCATGGGCTTATACATCTCAGGTAAACCTGCGCCACCTGTGGTGCCTTCATAACGAATGACAATGACAGATTTTTCTTTAATGGTTTCCTGCATAATGGCTTCAATAGCGGCTTGTTCAGAATCAAACACCACCGCTTTGCCAGTAAAGTGGAACATGTCTTTGGGCACGGCTGCAGGTTTGGCGACTGATCCCCAAGGCGACAAGTTGCCTTTCAATACGCCCACACCCGATTCCAACATAAAAGGATCGTCAATCGGGCGGATCAATGCACGGTTTTTAGTACTGGCCACAGCAGCAAGACAGTCACGCTTGGTACCTGCGACGGTTAATGCATCGAGCTCTAATAACGGCGCAAGCTCTTTTTCGACCGCCGCCACGCCACCAGCTTCAAAAAAATCGACCATATCGTATTCAGAGGCCGGGTAGATTGACGCGAGCAAAGGCACCTTGCGGCTCATTTGATCAAACACATCCAAATCTAACTCACCTAAACCCGCTTCATAGTGGATCGCTTGTAAATGAATGATGGCATTAGTCGAACCGCCCGTGGCCAACAAGGTGCAAATGGCATTATGGATCCCTTGTTTGGTGATAATTTTGCGCGCGGTTACCCCCTCTTCCAACATGCCAACAATGCGTTTTCCGCTCTGATAGCCCACTTGTAATCGTTGTGGGTGGATGGCAGGAATAGTGGCGGTTTGCGGCAAGGTCATACCCAGAGATTCCGACAAACAACACATGGTATTCGCTGTACCATACATGGTGCAGGAGCCAATGGTTGGCTCGGCCAGATCTTCAATTTTGCGAAACTCTTGCTCGTCGATCTGTCCTTTATTTTTCCAGCCAATCGCTTCGGTAACGATATTGCCATCCCAATGCTTACCCGCGTACTCTGCGGGATACATAGGCCCGCCGTTCACGAGAATAGCCGGAATATCAAGCCGTGCTGCCGCCATTAGCATGGCTGGGACAATTTTGTCGCACGATCCGAGCAACACCATAGCGTCAAAGTTATGCGCTCTGACCATGACCTCGATCGAAGCGGTGATCACCTCTCGCCCCGCCAAGATATAGCGCATCCCTATATGCCCTTCAGCAATGCCATCACAAGGTGCAATCGTGCCAAAAGTCATTGCGGTACCACCCGCCTCTTCAATCCCTCGGATCACTTCGGCACCAACAACATCAAGATTCGCATGCCCAGCCGTGGCATTGGTGTAGCTATTCACTACTGCAATAATGGGTTGTCGTAAGGCATTGTCACTGTGCCCCATTGATTTATACAAGGCGCGTTTTAGCGCGCCGTCATCGTCTTTCAGTATTTTATTGTGGTGAGGTGCACACGCCCCTCCTCCACATGAACCGCATGCTCCACAATTACTCATAGTTACCACTCCGCAAACGAACCATCTTTGTGGGTCCAGTGTGGGTTACGCCATTTCGGTTGAGTCAGCGCCTTATCATGCTGAACACGCATGAACTCTTCATCAATTTCAATGCCAAGTCCCGGTCCTTCAAGGTTCAAACAGTAACCATCGTCAAAATCAAAAACATCTTTGTTCTTGATATAGTCCAGTACATCGTTGCCTTTGTTGTAGTGAATACCAATACTTTGCTCTTGAATAATGGCGTTCTGACAAGTGGTATCAATGTGAACCGAAGAAGCCAGCGCAATCGCCCCTAAAGGACAGTGCGGCGCCAAAGCCACATCATAGGTTTCAGCCATGGAGGCAATCTTCTTAAGCTCAGTCAGCCCACCGCAATGACACACATCGGGCTGAATAATATCGACACCACCATGTTCGAGTAATTTTTTGAACTCCCAGCGCGAATGAAGGCGCTCGCCTGTCGCAATCGGGATAGCGCCGTATTGCGCTATCTCATGAATACAATCAAAGTGATCAGCCAGCACGGGCTCTTCCACGAACATAGGGCGCATCGGCTCCAACTCTTTCATCATGATTTTCGCCATGGCTTTATGCACCCGACCATGAAAATCAATCCCGATGCCAAAGTCTTTGCCCATCGCATCACGCAAGCCTTGAACACGATCCAGCAACGCATCAACTTTGCTAAAATCATCAATAAAATTAAGCTCTTCGGTGCCGTTCATCTTGATGGCGTTAAAGCCTAACTCTTTACGCTCCTTTGCCATGCGAACGACATCATCTGGCCTATCGCCACCAATCCATGAATAAGTCTGTATTTTGTCGCGACATTTCCCCCCCAGCAGTTGGTAAGCCGGTACATCTAATGCTTTACCTTTGATATCCCACAGGGCTTGGTCAATGCCTGATAAGGCGCTCATCATCACAGGGCCACCACGGTAAAAAGTCGAGCGATATAAATAGTTCCAATGCAATTCAATATCACGCGGGTCTTTACCAATCATGTATTCCATCAACTCATCGACACAGGTATGAACCGTATGAGTGCGCCCTTCTAAGCTCGGCTCCCCCCAGCCTACAATGCCTTCATCAGTAATGATTTTCAGAAAACCCCAGCGTGGAGCAACAATGAATTTTTCGTAACCAATAATCTTCATAATTCAGCCTTACTTAAATAGATCGGGTAGGAAAGTAATAACGCCAGGCATAAACACCAATGCTATTTGCACAAGCAACATACTGATTAAAAATGGAATAACAGCACGGGTCAGCTGAACCATCGACGAACCGGTAATCCCTTTAGCAACAAACAAATTCACCCCGACAGGCGGCGTAATCAATGCCAACTCAGTGCCAACAATCAGAATGATACCGAAGTGGAATGGGCTCACACCAAGCTCTACCAAAATAGGTAAGAACAAGGGGGTATAAATTAAGATTTGAGCCGCCGTCTCGATAAACAGGCCGGTAAACATGATTAACGCAACAAAGATCAACAGAATAAGCGTAGGGCTATCAGTAAACTGTAAAATAGCCTCACCGATCATTTGCGGGATCATACTAATCGTTAAATAACGCGCAAAAGCGGTCGCAAAACCAAGGATGATAATGACACAACCCGTGGTTAACGCTGCCCGTGAGACTGTTGGTATTAAATCTTTAAAGGTCATTTCTTTATGAATAAAGAAACTCACAATCAAGGTGTAAATAACCGTGATACAAGCCGCTTCTGTGGCAGTGAAAATACCGGAGTAAATTCCCCCTAAAATGATGACAGGTGTCAGCAATGCCCATTTGGCTTCAAGAAACGTCTCTTTCACTTTTGAAAGAGAAAAATCTTCATCCTGACCTTTATAACCACGTTTCTTCGCAATTAAATAAACAGCAAGGATCAAACCGAAACCAATCATTCCGCCCGGAATAAAACCAGCCAAGAACATATCACCAATCGAAATTTCAGCAGTGACCGCGTAAATGATCATCGGAATCGACGGTGGAATAAGTATCCCAAGCGAACCTGCCGATGCGGTTAACGCCCCCGCGAAGTGGCGGTTATAGCCCTTTTCTATCATCGAAGGCACCATCATGGAGCCAATCGCTGCAACAGTGGCCGGTGATGAACCAGAAATAGCGGCGAAGAACATACATGCCACCACAGTGACAATACCAAGTCCACCAGCCGTTCGCCCAACTAAACTGGCAGCAAAGTTAACGATTCGCTTAGAAAGCCCACCTTTCTCCATCACAAAACCAGCCATAATAAACATCGGAATGGCAAGGTATGTAAATGAGTCCAGAGAGGTAAAAGCAATTTGAGCAATAAACGAAATTGGAATATCAGCCAGCATCAAGGCAAAGGCGGTACACATACCAATACTAATGGCTATGGGCATACCAACGGCAAGTAATACAACAAAGACAAACATTGTAATTAGAAACACGTCCATTATTTGTCTCCTCGCTCATCTTTAATTTTTTGTAAGGCTTCTTCAGCTTCACTTAGCGCATATTCTTGTTCGAGTTTACCTGTTACTCTTCGATATACTCGTTGAACTAATCTCAATGCTATTAAATAAAAGGTAAATGGAATAATTGCGTATACCCACCCAGCTTGCCATTCAAGTGCGGGTGTTGTTTGTTCTATCGCTAATGCATCAACCGATAATTCCAAACCATAATAACCAACCCAAACCATAAAACCGGCAAAAGATAAATCAATAATTGAATCTAATATTTTTTTATTTCTACCTTTTACAAACCCATCAATTACTTCAACTCGAACATGCGCACCGCGAACAACAGCTAAACTTGCTGAAAAATAAACTAACGCAATAAACACATAACGGGATAACTCTTCAGTCCACGACAAAGAAAAATTAAAAACAAATCTAAATAATATTTGCAAAAAGCACAGAATAATTAGAGCAATAAAAAGAAACGTACTTATGTACTCTTCAATATTGTCTAAGAATGAAGTTTTCTTATCATTCATAACAGCACCATATTTTAATTATAGGGCTGCATTGCACAGCCCTTTCGCGATAATTTACTGTAACTTAGTGACTTCTTCTGTCAGCTTTTTATATAAGTCAGGGTTAATTCTATCGGCATATTTTTGAACAACAGGTGCGACTTTCTCATGCATTTCTGCTTTTACTTCCGGTGAAAGTGGGGTGTAAACCAAACCGGCATCAATCATACCTTGCAGCGATTTCTCATCTTGAGCTTTAACCGACACTCGCATGTGATCAATGGCAACACGAGCAGCTTGCTGCATGGTGGCTTGCTCATCGGCAGTCAGGTCATCGTAGAACTTTTTACCGACGACAAAGACAACCCAAGAATAAACATGTCCCGTATCAGACACGTATTTTTGTACTTCGTATAAACGCTGCGAGTAAATATTGGTATACGGATTTTCTTGACCATCAACAACACCCTGCTGAAGTGATGAGAACAGTTCAGAGAAAGCCATTGGCGTTGGGTTTGCACCTAACGAACGGAAAGCATCGAGGTGCGCTTTATTCTGCATGGTACGCAGTTTCAGGCCGTCCATATCTGCAATCGTTTTAATTGGGCGCACATTATTAGTAACATGGCGGAAACCGAAGTTACCGTAACCTAAACCAACATAACCGGCTTTCTCCAGCTTAGAAGACAATTCTTGTCCCCATTCTCCGTCAACAACCTGATTGGCCACCTCATCATTAGGAAAGATAAAAGGAAGAGTTAATATATTGAAATCTTTTACTATATTACCAAGTACCGCTGGTGATGGTAAGTTCATCTGAACGGCATTAAATTTGATCTGCTCTAATGCTTCCTGATCATTACCTAACTGATTACTCGGATAAATTGTTACTGATATATCGGTATTGTCTTCTACGTATTTCTCAAACTTTTGCATTGCTGCAAATTCAAAGTGAGATTCAGGTACCCCAATACCAATACGCATAGTTTTTGCTTGAACATGTAACGACATTGCCATTAGGGGTACAGCAGCTAGAGCAGCAATTTTACTTAGTTTCATAAGGTAACCTTTTGCTTTTCGTATATTAAATGGACATCCAACTGTCACGATACGCCTTCGCGCGTACGTTTAGCTCTGAGGGCTTTATGCCCTTCTTATACAAGCCAGACCCCAAGCCAAAGCCGTCTACGCCAACATCAACGTAAGACTTCATTTGCTCGGCATCTGCCTCTATACCGCCAGTAGGGCAGCAAATCATCTCAGGAGGTAATACTGATTTGATTGCCTTCACCCCTAATGGCTGAATAAGTTCTGCCGGGAAAAATTTCAATGCGGTAACACCGCAATCTACAGCGGTAAACGCTTCGGTTGCGGTTTGTACACCTGAGAACACCACACAATTATGAGCACGAGCTGCTCGAATCACTTCAGGGTTCATATTCGGTGTCACAATTAATCGAGCTCCCGCTTCAAGCACTGGCATTAATTTATCAATATTGGTCACAGTGCCTGCACCAATAACTGCTTGCTCACCGTAGGCTTCTACGAGCATTTTTATACTTAATACGGCATCGGGCGAATTTAATGGCACTTCAATGAATCTAAATCCATTATCAATTAAGACATTAGCAATATCTAAAACCTCACTTGGTTCAACACCGCGTAATATTGCTATTAATGGCAACTCTTTAAACCATGCATTATTTCTTAGCTCTTCAGTATTCATTGATTTCGCCCTTGCTATAGATTTTTGTCATGCCTTTCAAAAAGCATTCATCACCATCAATAACGTCAAACTCGATATTAAAGTGTTCTAATGCCAACGCATAATTTGATGCTAAATTTTGTGAACCGACTAAATATAACTTATTCAACCTATTTGATATAGTAAACTCATGCCCAATAAGTAATCCAGAGATATAAGCATGTATGTTGCTGTTATGAATTTCATCATATAACTTGAAGGTTCTTGCACTAAATAGCACATGATTCAACGGATATTTAGCGCCTATTTCGACACCTTTGATAAAAGCATCTTTATTAAACTTCTGTTCTGGAAGCGATTTACCCAATATGCTGTGGTTAACTAAAATAGAATACAATTCCCCCGTCATTACGGTCGAATAGCTTTCTATTTTCCCATTATGCCAATAAGCATTTTTACTATGAGTACCAAATAGAATAGCGTGGAAGTCACCTTTTATTATTTCGCTTAAGCCAATGAGTTGTATTTCTTCTCCTCGCATAACTTCAGGGTTACCAAAATCATTAGTGCAACAAACACCAGAGACTATTTTTGCTTTATTACCAGAGAGAAGATCAACACTATGAATATGGTTTGCTAAATCGTTAGCCGATGCAGGAGCATGAACATAGGGTACTTCTCGCCACCCCTGCTGAGAACCAACCATACCTGCCATTATTACAGGTAAATGGCCATAAGTTTTACTCCACCGACTAATTAACTCATCAAACACCTGAGGAAACTGTTCTTGCTTAACAGATAACAGTCCCTTTGCTTGTTGGATTTTATCTAGACACTCCCCCTCATCAGACATTAAAAACGCCCTAAAATTTGTCGTTCCCCAATCTACTGCAATCCAACTCGCTTTCATTTCGCCCCCATGTGTTACTATAATAGCAATCTTGTAATACAAGGCGTTTCATGTAAAAAAGGAACACCTTGCAGTGTTCAAGCGTATTAATATGACTCTGTGGCTAACGTATTAAATCAGTACCGTTAAGGGTTTTAACCGTTTTCGCGATGGCCCCCATGATAATTTCACGCATCTTTTCTCGTGCGTCTTCAGGCTTACGCATTCTCACCGCATCCATCACATAGTAATGATCATCCAGCGCTGGTTTACTAAGTAATACATCTTTCTCTAGGGTACGGGAAAAAGACACTTCCATTGTCGTCGTTAAGGCATCACCTAGAGAAATCAAAAATGGATTCTTTGTTGCCAGCAAAAGCTGCTTATGAAACTCAATATCACCAATGTTGATCTGTGCTCTATTATTATGTTCCACCCCTGAAGCCATCATGTTGTAGCTTCGCTCTAGTGCGGCAAGGTTATCCCCTGTTGCGTTTAAGGCTGCCAATGCCGCTGCATTTGGCTCCACCATCAAGCGAACTTCAAGTAAATGCGGGATAAAAGTGTCAGACGCTTTATATTCAGTCACCCAACGTAGTACATCGTGATCCAACCAATTCCATTGATCAGGCGTATTTGCAATGCTGCCCACTTTTGGCGTGATCGTTATTAGGCCTTTGCTTGATAGAGTCTGCAAAGCACTTCGTACTGAAGTTCTTGAAACACCTAATGATTGTGCTAATTCATTTTCACCTTTTAAATGCTCTCCTGCAGGAGTATTTTCTTTCAATATGTCACAAACAATCTGATTGATAGCCAAGGTTGATTTCGATTTAGTCATTCTTGTATTCATTTACCAGCAACTTGTAATACATGATAGAGCAAGAATTGACCATCTTCTGTGATCTATCTTCAGCTTTATAAATACACAAATAAATTAACCTAATTAAGTTATCAGTAGAAAAAGCCATATACAGCTAATTCACCTAGGTATTTAGTAGTACTAACTCGCACACTAGGCACTTGGTGCATCCCAAATCAAAACAGATTTAGTTCAGATACTGAGATTAATAGACCCCACTCGCATAAATAAATGTGCGAATAATCATGCCGTACACTATAAATTAGTGGTTCGCTTACTGTCTGAATCCAAGCTGGTTATTGTCTTCGACTAAAAATAAAGCCGCGACCTTACATGAAATTAAGTCGCGGCTTTATCAGAAGGTTGCAACCTACCCCGGTATATCCTCGAACGTATCTTGCAGGGCAAATTTCAAATCTTGTTCGGCTTGGGCCAATGCCTTGCCTGCCTGCTGGCGTTTGATTCGGCCTTCTTTTACGTGGCCGAGGGTATTTTTCAGGGTATCGATGGTGAGCTGATTAACCGTCTGCAGCGATTCGATATCCAAAATACCACGCTGGTAGTTTTCGGAAATCTGCTCTTCCAACGCCTTTAGCTTCTCGGCGTTTTGGACATACTGCTTGTTGGTATAGTCTTTCACCGTGCGGGTGACTTTCAGCGCCTTTTCTTTCTCGAAGTTGGAGATCGCAATCAGGAACTGGCGCTTCCACAGCGGCAAGGTGTTGTGAATGATATCCTGGATATCTTCCATCAGCATCTTGTTGCCTTCCTGCGACAGGCGGATCTGCGGGGCAGTCTGAATCGCCGCCATTCTGGCAAGGCTGAGGTTGTGAACCCGCTTTTCAAGACGCGTCATTGCCTGCAGGGCATCCCGATAAGCCTGACCGTCTAGTGCATCGTTACTGGCATCGGCTTTTTCTTTCAGTGCAACCAGCTCTTCGTTCTTCAGCTTTTCTAAGCGGATATTTCCGGCATGGATATAAATATCCAGTTGCTGCAACAAGCCGAGGTTTTCGTCATACAGCCCATCTAGCTGCTGAATATCCTGCGCCAGCTTGGTTTCCTGTGCTTCCAGCCGCTTTGCCAGCTCATCAAGTTGGGCCTTTACAGTATCGAAGCCTTTGACAAACTTGCCAAACGACTGAAACAGCTCGCCGATTAGCGGTAAACGAGACAAGAAGCTCTCCTTGCCCAGATCGTCAAACTGAGAGCTGCTCATATTGGTGACCATGGCATGGAGAATATCACCGGCATCACCAGCGTCCTTTGCCCTGACGTCGGCCAGTACCCGATCGGAGAAAGCCGTAATACTTTGCAATGCCTCTTTGCCGAACACCAAGGTCGATACAGTATCAAACGGGTTAAGCTGCTCGGCCAACTCAGCAGCCTGCTGCTGTTCGTTACTACTTAACCGCAGTTCGGTTGCATTGGATGATTCCTGAGTCATAACATTCCTTAAATACTGTAGTTAGGAAAAGAGAGCCAAAGTTGCTCAAAATGGCGGCTAAAATCCTGAACATGACGGCTATCATCGGTCAGAGTAAGATCCTCCGAATTGAACTGCGAGGCACTGCGCGTCCAGTTGAAACTGCCGTTAATCAAACGCTCGTTGTCAAACAAGGCAAATTTATGGTGCATGTGGTAGCGGGTATTATCGAGTTTTACTTCTACGCCCTGACGAGCCAGATAGTCGATGTCGCTGCCAACATCGTTGATTTTGTCATTATCAGTAATGATCCTGACTTTAACGCCACACTTATGGGTAGCTAGAATAGCCTCGGTAAGATGATCATCGGCGATGGTAAATACGCAGATATCTACCGATTTCGCAGCACTTTTCAGCTGGTGCTTGATACCGTTCAGGCAGCTATTACCCGGCGAGAACCAAGATTCTGCCAATACCTCGCAGTCGCCTCCCCGTGCCTTATCCAGTTGCTTGATCACCTGCTCTAGCCATTTTAACGCCTGCTGGGCATCACCAGATTCCCGAACTTCCTGCTGAACCAGACTGAAACTCTGATTACGCAGGTACGATAAGTCATCAATCTTGAGTTCGGCCGTCGCCAGCGTATCAGCCAGCGCACGGCGTTCCGTGTTATCCAGCTTGTAGTCTTCAAAACTCTGAATCAGCAGAGTCTGGATATCAAACTTTGTCATCGTCGATCTCCTTATTCAAACGAGTCTGGGCCTGTTGGTCTTGTAACAGGGACTGCGCCACTTTAGTCACACTCTGGTTCAATGCCACCATCTGCTGGACCATCTGTCCGGCGCGATCTTCAGAATCCCCCATCTGCTGACGGCGGTGGTATCCATCCTTGATAAGCTGCCAGCGATGCTGCTGCTCATCGGTCATATCACTGCGAAGTTCTGCCAACTTAAGTAAGTTCTCTTCCGTTCCGGCGGTTAGCGTCTGCGCTTCGCCCTGATAATGATCCTGAAGCAAAGTCTGCAACTCTTCATCAGTCATAACCGGCGAAATTTTCTCACCCAGCTTGTTCATGTTCCGGTAGGAACCCTGAAGCTTGAACGGAGGCTCGACCCGATATTCATCCGCCATCGCTGCCGAGGCAATGTACTGCTGGTTCACCTTCAATACGGTTTGCTGTACTTTCAGAAGCTTGTCGAGGGTGGCAACAATCTCGTTGGCCTCGGTCGATGAATAAGGATGGCTAAGATCACTCAGGGCAATATTCTCCCCTTTCGCCATCGCTATCATGCGGTACAAGTCATTGAGATCCCGTGTAGCCAATGGCGCCAGAATCGGATTGGACGTCAGCGAGTTTTCGATGAAGGACAGCTCAAAGGCCGCTTTTTGGTCTGAAAGCATATCGCCCAAGTTATAAATATCGGCACGGTTTGCCAACATATCTGGGATTTTGAAGACATCACCCGATTCGGTATATGGATTACCCGCCATGACGACAGCAAACTTCTTGCCGCGCATGTCATAGGTTTTGGTTTCACCCTTCCAGCTACCTTCGACCCGTCGTGTGCCATCGCACAGCGAGATGAACTTCTGCAAGAACTCAGGATTGGTATGCTGAATATCATCAAGATACAGCAAGACATTGTTGCCCATCTCGAAGGCCAGGTTGATCTTCTCAACCTCACGGGCCGCATTCTGATCCGGCGCATCCTGCGGATCGAGCGAGGTCACCTCATGGCCGATCGACGGACCATTGATCTTCATGAAGACCAAGCCGAGCTTGTGGGCAACATACTCGATCAATGTCGTTTTACCGTAACCCGGCGGCGAAATCAGCAACAGCATTCCCATTAAATCGGTTCGCTTGTTGCCTCCCATTGCCCCCATCTGTTTTGCCAAGTTATCGCCAATTAGCGGCAAGTAACTATCACTAATAAGCTTGTTACGAACAAATGACGTCAGTGGACGTGGGTTAAACTCGCTCAGGCGAATGGTCTGCTTGGCTTGATCCAACAATGTAGCCCGCTGTTTCAAGTATGCATCATACTGAGGAATTGTATGGCTATCATGGTGCTGGCAACGCTGCAGAAACTCATCCAAAGTGATCGTTAACGCGCCTCCTTCTACCCGATTATGTTCACCCAGCAAGTCAGTGACTTTAAGCTGCAAGGAGAAATCAACCGGACTCAGCATTACTCGGCTATTGTCGCGAATTGTTGCCAACGCGGCCGCCTCTGTAACGAATGCCTGACCTTGCTGCTGGTGCTCGCTATAGGCAGAGAGCCATTGGTAGTGATCAGCAAATTCCGCAATATCGCCCCCAGATTCAGGCAACCAACCTAAACTTCGGCGAAACGCCAAATATACATCACAAAGCTCGATCGCATCTCGGCTCACATCAGCCTGCAATACAGGTTGTCCTAACAGGCGAATCGCATAGTCGGTACTACGTTCAGGATCGCAAGGAACATGCTGCGGTAGCTGTTCAATCAACGCTTCTTTGAGAGCATCGAATGCGGCAACCGATGACAGGTGCTGTTTCATCAACAAGGCATTACGAGCCTGTTTGCGCCATTGCTCGACGTCCTCGTCGGTTGTCGCCACCAGCCACAGCATTGCATTGGCTCTTGACGCCTGATCAAAGCGGAGCAAACCGGCCTGCTCATAGCAAGGTAGCAGCGCATGCAATATCTTCTCGGCATCATGGTCATGAACACCTTTGACATAGCCTTCGCGATAACGCGGTGCAGCATAAGTTTGGATCAACTTGAGCAAGACATTGTCTTTCAACGCCTGAAGCAATCCCTCGATTGATAAATCATCTTGTTGCTGCTGGGCAGCTTTGAGCACGCTGTAGGCTAAGTATTCCGCGCGATAGACAGTGTCAGTTTCCGACGCCACATCCAGTTTAGCCATCGACTGCAAATCCAGAAACGCCTGATCGGTGACGGATTCGTAATAGTCTGTGCCCGAGATATGCAAACTCAGGATATTGGCATGTTCGACCAAGCTGAGATCCAACGCCTGCTGGTTAACGCTAAACCTGTGTTTGCCGAGCCGCAGCACTTTGCCGCCCTGCTCGAAAATATCCTGATTGTCACGTAGCGAGCGCAATGCCTGATCCTGCGCGGCCTTGAGGCGGCTGTCGATCGCATCGGCCTTGACACTATCGCCTAAATCACGAATAGACTGAGACAATTGGTGCAGCTTCTGAACCATGTTGTCTGTAGCAAAGAAGCTGTTAAGTGCCGCAACATCATCAAAACGGGCTACCCGCTTCTCTATACTTTTAAAGGTCACATTCGCCGCTTGATTCAGGTTCTGTACCCGGCGCTGCTGCGCGGTGATCAGTTGCTGCTTGTGGCCTTCCAGTGTCGACTGGATTTCATCACGCTTGGCGTAGATCTCAGCCAAAAACTCATCAAAATCAGCAAAACGGGATTCCAGCTTTTCCAGCTGGCCGATAAGTTTTGCCAGTTGTTCATCACACTGTTCAGGGCTTTGTGCCTGCTCCATCGCGCTGTTGACTGACTGAGCCAGCAGTTTGAACTGGGAGCTGAACTCCGCTTTTGCCTCTCCGCCCCGCAGCGCATGATGCTTTTGTTTAAGCCGAGCCGAGGTCGCGTTCAGCTTTGCGGTCACCTCGGTAGTCAAATCGAGGATACGGGTCGACTGCGTCGGATCATCGGTATCAATATCAGCGACTTCTTCCGTCACCAATGCCAAATCATGACGAACGGTATCAACACGTTGCTGCAATGCCACCAACTCAGTGGTTTTCTCGGCGGTTAGTAACTGATCATCGATTGAGGCAATATCTTGTTTATACGGACGGTAGGCTTTTTCATCTTGCAGTAGATCCAGCAAGACCTTGTTCAGATCCTGTCGATGATGATCGAGCAAATCCTGCAGCTCGGTGATCTGATGTTCCGCCATGTAGCGGTGTTCGCGCAATGCCATCACATTGCCCACTTCCGCTTTCAACTGGGCTAACAGGCTTAACAGCGTATTGGCTTCATCACGAGGAGCCAGCTTCAGGCTACCAATCAACTCGGTAACTTTATTCTGCTGT
>Ga0209379_10001842_pt1 | contig 13367 bp, 8 predicted proteins | sample tdDd001_FD_187124 | JGI IMG/M metagenome (GOLD analysis project Ga0209379, IMG submission 187124) | Marine sediment microbial communities from the Atlantic coast under amendment with organic carbon and nitrate - tdDd00.1 (SPAdes)... | ecosystem: Environmental > Aquatic > Marine > Coastal >...
CGTATGTGCTGTCACCAATAGCGTTTATCAGTCGCTTGACTTCTGCCCTTGAAAGCGGGTGAACTCTATCGTCAGAGACTTTTACGAGCTTGATGAAGTTGTTGTAATTGACTTTAATATGCTCTTGTTTCAGAAGCCAGTTTATATACGTTTTAATGGGTCTGAGACGGAGATTAACCGTACAAGGTGCGTAGTTTTTCTCAAACAACATATACTCTTTATAGTCTAAAAATATGGACTTCTGAACACACTGGTTTGTATCAGACCAGTGGGATTGCTCTATCCAACGAGTGAGGTATCTGAATAAAATCTTGTGGTCTTCGATAGTCCTCAAGCTGAGGTTTTCCAACTGTTTCTCCCGTACAAAATCTGTGTGGTAATTGATGAAATCTTCAATTGTCAAAGTATCGTCTTTAGGTCGGTCTACATTCACACTGGTTTGTATTCTGTGTTTCTGTTTTAAGTTAATAGCCATTTGCAATGCCTCCAGAGTTTGAAAATCCAAGGTTTATGCAATTTCATCCCACTGGTTCGTAACATTTCTAAAAACGCAAAACGACCACAGAGAAATCTCTGTAGTCGTTGGTTTTGCTAATTGGCGGGAATGTGTAAGAATCGAACTTACCTAAGACGCTACTAACGCCTCAAACCGGTTTTGAAGACCGGAGGACACACCAGCACCCATCCACTCCCATATAGGGCGAATCAGTTGATACCAGTTTATTATAGCAAAGTTAGAGCAAGTGTCAAGACTAATATTCATATAAATTAAATACACGGAAAAGTCCGAAAATTTCGCGTGGTAATCAATCCGCACTCAATTTGTATCTTTTTACAGTATCGTCCTGTATAATAAGACAAAGATAGTGAAGTCAATCATGGTGAATAAAAGGTTGTAAGAGGGGAGGAAAACATGAAAAGAGACATTTTCAAAGGTCATTTATTTTTACTCATTGTCATACTTATTACTATGTTTTCTGGCCTGCTTGACAAGTTTATTCCAGTATTCTGGTTTGATTTGATTCATCAACCAATTTTTATAGCGTTGCCTGCTATTATCTATGTGTTTATAAGAAAAAAGAATTTATCACGAACGTTTAGGATTAATCCGGTTTCGTTTAAAAATATATTAATGCTTGTACTCATAACATTGGTTATGCAACCGGCTGTGTATTTACTGGCATCTATTGCGCAAGTTATTTTTGGAAATCAATTGGAGTATCTGTTTTCAGATATGACCAGTCAACCTTTTTGGTATTTGCTATTAACGGTGGCTGTTGCGCCAGCAATATGTGAAGAGCTTGTTCTCAGAGGTGTTGTTATGGATGCTTACAGAGGACAAAGTTTATACACTGTTATTATTATGAATGGCCTTCTATTTGGTCTCTTTCACATGAACATCAATCAGTTTGTATACACATTCTTTATGGGTGTTGTACTATCGTTGTGTGTGTATTACACCAATTCGATATTTGCAGGAATGATCATTCATTTCACAAATAATTTTCTCAGCATATTTGTTTTAAAATATCCAGAGTCGCTGTATGCAAAGCTTGAGTATTGGTTTTTTGCTTTAGAAACACCACTCGATATTGTGAAGTTGATAGTGCTTGGATTTATAAGTTTCATGTTGACTTTTAGGCTTGTTAACCGAATGGGATACCGCAATAGAAGGCTATACTTGAACGACGCATCTGCTTTGAGTCATGAGCCAATATTAAACTGGCCACTCGTTATATTGAGTGGATTATTCCTAATATTTAGCATTTTGCTGACACTTAGAGTGTCTTCAATCTAATCTTGTCACTTTCCTGTTACGATTCTTGAAATTAAATGAACTATAATGGAAAAGTAGGAGGGTGCATTATGCGTAAATGTTTAGGGATTATACTTGGATTTTCAATAGCGTTAACGGGCTGTCAGGCTGAAGTGAAGCCAGAGGCAAAAGCTGAATTTAAACCGGCTCCTATTCGTACGACAGTGTCGAAGGAAGATAGAGAAGCCGACGAAATAATGGAAGATTTTAATCGACTTATTGCAAAAGAACCCCGTGAGGATGAGGTTCTTGATTTTATACAATCAAAAATATCAAAAGTAGCTGTGAGTTCGGCAGACGAAATGATACTTGGGTATGAGCGTATTCAAAATTCGACATTTAGAAATCGACATCAATTTATGATGAAAGAAGATGTTCAGGCAATTTGTCTAACGAACTTTAAGTTCAATGAAGTGCCTGAAGACTCGTCCAATATCGAGGATGTTGGGTTGAGAATCTATGTTGAAGAGTTAAAGAATACAGGCTATAAGCTTGTTGTAAAAGATGGAAAATACTTACCGGAACTTGATTACAGTTTTTATGAGCAGTTTGTAGAGTATCTTTCAGATGAGATGCAGACATATTTGAAGTTGATGGGACTTAGAAAAGAACTCCTCTTCACAGCGGATCAGTCTTTACCGATTACCTGGGACGAGGTTTTTGATAGAATCATGCAATTTGAGAATTTTTTAGCACGATTCCCAGAGTCAAAAAAGAAAGATGTAGTGTGGCTCAACTATGAGTATTACACGAAACTATACCTCTATGGAACTGAGGGGACGCCTGCGTTTAATCATATAGACAATGAATTGGACAATTGGTTGAATGTGAGTTATGCGAATATTTATCTTGGAAATCAAGAAAGCCAGTTTATCGTATACTTTAAAGAGTACCTTCAAGTCATGAGCGATGAGGAGTATATACTCACAGAAGTTGTTGATGAGCAAAGAAATACAGTTCTTTTCAACTTGGACATGCAGCTTATATACTAGTACTAATACAAATTCAAAAAGGTTCTCTTAGATCATTGATCTTAGAGAACCTTTTTTATCGTTGTTCTTGATTTACTTATTCGGTTTTTTTACATTGGGTTGACTGCTAAACGTGAATTTGCTTTCTTCACGCTTAATAAGTCTCATTAAGTTGCTTCTATGTCTGTAAATGACAAAGAGTCCTAAAATGCTTGCCCAGATAACGAACTGTGTAGACATTCCAAAGAAGAAACTGAAAATCGGGAATGCCGCTGCAGAAAGAATTGAACCCAGTGACATATAACCAGAAAGACGAATAACAACAAATTGGAATATAATCAATACAAGTGCAAGAAGCGGATTCGTGCCCACGATCATACCAGCTGTAGTCGCAACACCTTTGCCGCCTTTAAAGCCAAGTGTGAAGGGGTAACAATGACCAACCACTGCGAATGCACCACAGATAACCGCACCATCTTGTCCCATCAAATAGTGCCCAATGAGTGCTGCTACCAATCCCTTAGAGAAATCTCCAATAAATGCAACTGCACCAGCTTTTTTACCAAGCGTACGAATGACGTTCGTTGCTCCAGTATTGCCACTTCCATGCTTCCTGATATCGATATCGCCCATCCACTTACTTACAATGAATGAAAAGGGAATGCTCCCAAGCAGGTATCCGATACCTATAAGCATGAATATTTTAATATTAAACATGTAATACCTCCCATACATACCTATTTTAACACAAGATGTGACTTCAAAACTATACTATATAATTGGAAAATGATACAATTAAACCAATAATGGTTAAATGGGGGTATCACAATGAAGGAGTTTCAGATTACATCAGCAGATGGATTGCTGTTACAAGGCAAGCACTGGACTTCGAAAATACCAGCGAAGGCCGTGATTCAATTATCACATGGTATGGCTGAACATATTGACAGATATGACGGCTTCGCAAGGTTCTTGGCTGACCGAGGATATGAAGTATATGGTCATAGTCATAGAGGTCATGGTAAAACGGCTAAAAGCTCTGAAGACCTAGGTTATTTAGCACAAAATGGTGGTTGGGATTTACTTGTTGATGATCTTATCGACATTACAAAAATGATTAAAGACAATTCGCCTGACTTGCCAATAATTATACTTGGTCATAGTATGGGATCTTTTGCAGCAAGAAATGCACTTCGTAGAGAAGCGCAACTTTACGATGGTGCAGTTATTATGGGATCGGGCTGGCAAAGTCAAGTAACCATAAGACTGGCACAAGCGGTTTCGTGGGTATCAAAGCTCATAATAGGAGCTAAGAAAAGATCAAAGTTGATGGATGTTATTCTATTTGGAAGTTACAATGACAAAATTGTGGACAGCACAACGACATTTGATTGGTTAACCAGAGACACTGAAATGGTGAGAAAGTATATTGATGATCCATACTGTGGTTTTGTATGTACATCAAGCTTTTACAGCGATTTGATCAAAGGCGTTGGTATTGTAATGAAACGCTCAGGCCTTGATCTCATCCCAAAAGACTTCCCAATTCTTGTCGCTTCAGGTGATGATGATCCTGTCGGCGGGCATGGGAAAGGTTCAAAAGCTCTTTATAAGAATTATGAAAAGAATGGATTCTCAAATGTGTCGTTAAAACTTTATAAAGATGGACGGCATGAGATATTGAATGAAATTAACCGAATAGATGTGTATGAAGATATAGTCAAATGGGTGGACTCCATAATTTGACCAAGAAAAGCCCGTATGATACGATGTTAGTTGTTACTAACAAAAGGAGGGGTTATGGCAAAATCAACGCGACAAAAACTTTGTGAAGCTGCCATTGAATTGTTCTCTAAAGACGGATATGATGCTGTAAGTACAAAGAAAATCGCTGAGGTTGCTGGAGTGAGTGAAATGACTTTGTTTCGTCATTTTGGGACAAAATCAAAGCTATATGAAGATGCCTATGATACTTACGTATATCAGCCTAATTTCGAAACGTTATTTGAGCGTGGGTTAAAGGGTGATGTTGAAATAGATTTACTCAGAATTGGGCATGTGTATCTGGATGCTCTATACATGAACAAATCATTGATTTTAATGGAAATACGTTCAAAGAGCGGTGAAAGTAGTGATCGACCGCTACTAACAAAGGCTCCTGTACGACTGAAGAATGCAATAATTGCATATTTAGATGATTTGAAAAACGAAGGTATCATTAAAAACGATGATACTGAAATGATTGCAGTGTCGTTTATCAGCAGTATTTTAGGACACTTTTTTAGAGAAGTAATTACACATCAATCAATCACGGAGATCACTGCGGTTGATGGGATCGATTACAGTATTAGAAAATTCGTAAATAGCATATTGAGTAACGCCGAAAGCGAATAGCATATGGCGTTATTTTTTCAAACTTCATGTTAGTGACTACTAACTAACCTATATGTGTTTTGGTACTTACATTAGTTGCAGATTGTTAACGTTCTGGTAATTGAATTCTTTTGAATATTCAGATATAATTAGGGAAAAATCACGAAAAACGTAGAGGAAAACAGTCATAAAGGAAAAAATCGAGGTGCTAAGAGATGAATTCGTTGAGACATGCAGGCATTGATGTAGGTTCAACGACTGTTAAAGCCGTTGTTATGGATGAACACAAGAACATACTATTTTCAACTTACAAGCGTCATTATTCTGATGTGAAAAATGCAGCTATAACCTTGATTTCAGAGTTAAATGCATATTTGGATCAGAGGCCGTTTACGCTACGCGTTACAGGGTCAGGTGGTCTCATGCTTTCTGATGTACTTGAAATACCTTTTGTTCAGGAGGTTGTTGCAAGTACGACAGCAATACGTGACAGATACTCAGATGTTGATGTTGCGATTGAGCTTGGTGGTGAAGACGCAAAAATTACATATTTTGGACATTCCTTAGAGCAGAGAATGAATGGTGTGTGTGCTGGAGGAACTGGTGCATTTATTGATCAAATGGCCAGTCTTCTTAATACAGATGCTTCCGGTTTGAATGAATTAGCAAAAGATCATAAGGTGATATATCCGATCGCTTCAAGATGTGGTGTATTTGCAAAATCAGATATACAACCGCTTCTTAATGAAGGAACATCCAAATCAGATATTGCAGCATCCGTTCTACAAGCCGTTGTAAATCAGACGATTAGCGGACTTGCATGCGGAAAGCCTATTCGGGGTAAAGTTGCTTTTTTAGGTGGACCACTACACTTTTTGTCTGAACTGAGAGAAAGATTTATTGAAACGCTCAATCTTGATGATGATCATACAGTGATTCCAGAAGATGGGCAGTATGCTGTTGCTATTGGAGCGTCCCTAACATCGATTGCAGATGACGTGATCAATTGGGAACAGTTAGAAGCAAAGATGAGTCGTATTGGAGAGAACAAGTCAGGCACTAAAGTGTCAATTGACTCATTATTTGAATCAGATCATGACTACGAAGTTTTTAAGTCCCGTCACGGAAAAAATAAGGTCAATAGATTGGAAATTTCAAGTTTTGAGGGTCCTTGTTATTTAGGCATAGATGCCGGTTCAACCACGACGAAACTGGTTCTAATTGATGGTGATGGAAAACTATTACATACCCATTATGGTTCGAATGAAGGCAGCCCGCTCAATTCAGTAATTGGTGCTCTTTCAAATCTTTATAAAGTCCTTCCTGAGAAAGCTCATATTTGCAGGTCTGCCGTAACAGGTTATGGGGAACACTTACTTAAAGCTGCCCTAGGACTTGATATGGGTGAAATTGAGACGGTAGCGCATTACAAAGCTGCTGAGTTCTTCCAGCCAGGTGTGGACTTTGTCCTTGATATTGGCGGACAAGATATGAAAAGTCTGAAAATCAAAGACGGATATATTGAAAGTATTATGCTAAATGAAGCTTGCTCTTCAGGGTGCGGCTCGTTTATTGAAACGTTTGCAAAATCGATGAAGCTTGATATAGAGACATTCGCTCGTAAAGCGTTGTTTGCAAAGAATCCTGTTGACCTTGGTACAAGATGTACAGTTTTTATGAACTCCAAAGTGAAGCAGGCTCAAAAAGAAGGCTTTGAGGTTGGAGATATTTCTGCAGGAATTTCATACTCCGTCATTAAAAATGCTCTCTACAAAGTTATTCGACTTCGTCAAATGGACCAGCTCGGATCAAAAATTGTAGTTCAGGGCGGTACTTTTTATAATGATGCAGTCCTGAGAAGTTTTGAAAAAATCACAGGACGTGAAGTTGTAAGGCCTGATATTGCAGGTGTAATGGGTGCATTTGGTGCAGCTCTACTAGCTCGAGATACATATGAAGTCGGTGAAGTATCAGGTGTTATATCTGAAAAAGAGATGGAAGCATTTACAATAAAAACATCAAATAGCAGGTGTGGTCTTTGTGAAAATCGATGTCTTCTTACCATCAATAAGTTTTCTGATGGAAATAGATTTATCTCTGGAAATAGGTGCGAACGAGGTGCAGGAGAAAAGGCGATAGTCGATGATGTGCCCAACATATACGAATACAAATACAATCGTGTATTTGATTACGAATCAATAAGTCCTGAGAAATCGAAAAAAGGAACTGTGGGACTGCCCAGAGTGCTAAATATGTATGAGCACTACCCGTTTTGGCATACACTTTTCACAAAACTAGGATACTCTGTGGTGCTTTCTGGACGTTCGTCTAAAGATGTTTATACGAAAGGGATGGAGAGTATTCCATCTGAGTCTGCGTGTTATCCAGCGAAGCTGGCACATGGCCATGTTGAAGATCTGATAGATAAAGGTGTGGATATGATTTTCTATCCATGCATTCCTTATGACATTAGAGAATCAAAAGATGCAAATAATAATTTTGCATGCCCAATTGTCACGAGTTATCCTGAAGCGATAAAATCCAATCTTGATCGTATTGAAGAGACAAGTGTTCTGTTTATGAAGCCTTTCTTGCCAATGGACGAACCTAAAAGATTGCAAAAGAAACTGTATAAATTATTTATGGACTCCGGTATCAGTAAGTCAGAGATGAAAGTTGCAGTTGAATCTGCCTACGATGCACTGGCGGAGTATAAATCAGATGTTCGAAAAAAAGGGGAATCAATCCTTAAATGGATTGATCAAAATCATGGTAAAGGCATCGTCTTAGCAGGTCGTCCGTACCATGTTGATCCGGAAATACATCATGGTATACCGAAACTGATCACGAATTATGGAATTGCTGTACTAAGTGAAGATGCTGTGGCGCATTTAAAAGATGTTCCAAGACCGCTTCGTGTTGTCGATCAGTGGATGTTCCATACAAGATTGTATAATGCTGCAGCATATACGGCGACAAAAACCAACCTTGAAATTGTTCAGCTCAATTCTTTCGGATGCGGTCTTGACGCGGTGACGAGTGATCAGATACAAGAAATAATGACATCTGCAAATAAGCTCTACACACTTTTAAAAATTGATGAAATCAGCAATTTGGGTGCGGCTCGGATTCGGATACGCTCTTTGATTGCCGTTATGAATGAACGTAAAAATGTTTCTTTGTCTCCATTACCTCAAGCGATGCAAAAACGTGTTGTCTTTGAAAAACATATGAAAAAGGATTATACAATTTTGTCACCTCAAATGTCTCCAATACATTTTGATCTTTTCGAAAAGGTATTTTCGGATAGTGGATACAATTTTAAGGTGTTGCCTGAAACGGGTGGTAAAGTCACCGAAATGGGTCTTAAATATGTGAATAATGACGCATGTTACCCATCAATACTTGTCGTAGGGCAGGTGATGGACGCTTTATTATCAGGTGAGTATGATCTGGATAAGACGGCCGTGGTTATGTCTCAGACTGGCGGAGGTTGTCGAGCGACAAATTATATAGCATTCATCAGAAAAGCGCTTAACGACGCTGGCATTGGCCATGTACCAGTTATATCACTCAATGCTGGTGGTCTTGAATCCAATCCTGGATTTAAATTAGGTCCACGAATGTTAAGAAGGCTGAGTATGGCAATGGTGTATGGTGATTTATTAATGCGTCTCCTATACAAAGTTAGACCTTATGAAGTGATTGAAGGATCAGCCAATCGACTCTATAGACATTGGGCTGATATTTGTAAAGATGATCTAAAATTGGGAAAAGGATCGATTTACAATGCAAATATCAGAGATATAATTACTGATTTTGATGAATTACCAATTCGAGATGTTCTAAAGCCAAAGGTTGGTATTGTAGGCGAAATTCTTGTTAAGTTTCATCCCGGTGCGAATAATAAACTTGTGGATTATTTGGAATCAGAGGGTTGTGAGGCGGTAGTGCCTGATTTTGCAGATTTTATGCTCTATTGTGGATATAATGCTGTCGTTCGACATGATGAACTCTCGGGATCAGTTATAGGAAAAATCGGTGGAAACCTGTTTGTCCATTACATCGAAAGATATAGAGCAGAAATGAAGACGTATCTTCAAAAAAGTGAAAGATTCTCAGCACCGGTGAGTATATCGAGTCTTGCCCAAAAAGCATCAAGCGTTTTATCTGTTTGTAATCAGACAGGAGAAGGTTGGTTTTTGACCGCCGAAATGATGGAACTTCTTGAAGATGATGTGAATAACATTGTGTGTCTGCAACCCTTTGCATGTTTGCCAAATCACATCACGGGTAAAGGAATGATAAAGGCATTAAAGAAGATTTTTCCAAAATCAAATGTAGCTCCCATAGATTTTGACCCAGGTTCGAGCGAAGTGAATCAAGTAAATAGAATTAAACTTATGTTGGCTTCAGCGTTCGAATCCTTGTAAGGATTCGTGCGTTGTTGTCGAAATGTAGTATTATGAGTTTGAATATCCATAAAATGGTATCTTGTTATAAAAGTAACGTTTTTAATGTATACAAGATACATCCAGTTAAAACGTTTACCTTCTAGTTTCTTTTTGCTAAAATAATGTTGTGTAACTCTTCTCATGATGACAAGTTCAAAGTAATTTATACATACTTTAGTTTGGATTTGCCACAAAATTATTTTCTTAATGAAAGGGAGTCGTGTGAATGTCTTACGTAAATGAAGTTTTTAAACGAGTTCAAGCTAGAAATTCGAGTGAACCTGAGTTTCTACAAGCGGTTGAAGAGGTATTTGAGTCTCTTGAGCCTGTACTAGAGCAGCATCCTGAGTTTGTTGAAGCGAACGTTCTTGATAGAATGACTGAACCAGAACGTCAAATCATCTTCCGCGTACCTTGGGTTGACAAAGCTGGAAAACTTCAAGTAAATCGTGGATTCCGCGTTCAATTTAACGGAGCTATTGGTCCTTATAAGGGCGGCCTTCGTTTCCACCCATCTGTTTACCTCGGAATAGTTAAATTCCTAGGATTCGAGCAAATCTTCAAGAATTCACTAACGGGCTTACCAATCGGTGGCGGTAAAGGTGGTTCTGATTTCGATCCTAAAGGCAAAACAGATGCAGAAGTTATGCGTTTTTGCCAGTCTTTCATGACTGAGCTTCAAAGACATATTGGTCCAGACGTCGATGTTCCTGCTGGTGACATCGGTGTTGGTGGTCGTGAAATTGGTTACATGTACGGTCAGTACAGAAGAATTCGTGGCGCATTCGAAAATGGCGTTCTTACTGGTAAAGGCCTTAAGTATGGCGGTTCTTTAGTACGTACGGAAGCAACTGGCTTCGGTCTAATGTACTTCGTAGAAGAAATGCTTAAGCACAACAATATTGATATTTCTGGTAAAACAGTGGTTATTTCTGGCTCTGGTAACGTTGCAATCTACGCTTGTAAGAAAGCTCAAGAAATGGGCGCAAAAGTTGTTGCTGTTTCTGATTCATCTGGTTACATTTACGATGCTGACGGAATCAAGCTAGATACAGTTAAGAGACTTAAAGAAGTTGAGCGTAAGAGAATTAAAGAGTACGTTACAGAGCATCCATCTGCTGAGTACCATGAAGGTCGTGGCGTTTGGGGTATTAAGTGTGATATCGCTCTTCCATGTGCGACTCAAAATGATATTCTTATCGACGATGCTAAGCAACTAGTTGCTAATGGTTGTATCGCTGTTGGTGAAGGTGCTAACATGCCTACAACTAACGAAGCAATCAAGTACCTTCTTTCTGAGAAGATCCTTCTTGCTCCTGCAAAGGCTGCTAACGCTGGTGGTGTTGCGACTTCAGCTCTTGAAATGTCTCAGAACTCTATGCGTTACTCTTGGACATTCGAAGAAGTTGACGCTAAGCTTAAACAAATCATGATTGACATTCACACGAATGCTTCTGCTGCTTCAGTGAAGTATGGTCTTGGTTACAACCTAGTTGCCGGCGCTAACATTGCTGGTTTCCTAAAGGTTGCAGAAGCTATGATAGCTCAAGGAGATTACTAATGGTTTGATCGAAATCTTCTGATTTCGAGCATCAAACCTTACTCAGCGAGCGGAGCGAGTCGAGTGTATTCCTGACTGCCCGAAGGGCACTACGATCGAAATTTTCAATTTCGAGCATCGTACTTTACTCAGCGAACGCAGTGAGTCGAGTACCATCCTAACTGCCCGAAGGGCACTTTATCGAAATTTTCAATTTCGAGCATCGTACCTTACTCAGCGAACGCAGTGAGTCGAGCACCATCCTGACTGCCCGAAGGGCACTTGAAGATTATAATGACATAACATAAAAAAAGAGACGTGAAGCCCAGGCTTCACGTCTCTTTTGAGTTTGAATAAACTTACTTATTGTGCTTCTGCAAGCTTCTCTAAAAATAGATCAATAGCAGATTGTGGTGTAGCCCAAGACGTAATCAGTCGTATTGCTGATTGATCCTCATTAACCTTTTTCCATACATAAAAATCAAAGTGATTTTGTAGGTGCTCAATGACTGTGTTGTTTAGAATCGGGAAGATTTGGTTTGTCTGTGGCTCTACGAGAAAATCAATATTGTGTTCCTCTAATCCTTTAACGAGTTGCTGGGCCATGTCAATTGAATGTTGAGCAAGTTGAATATATAAATCGCTTTTGAATAGCTCTTCAAATTGTATTCCAAGCAATTTTCCTTTTGCAAGTAGCCCGCCGCGCTGTTTAATATGGTACTTCATATCAGCTTGTAGTGCTTTTGTTCGAATAACAAGTGCTTCGCCTGCAAGTGCACCAATCTTTGTGCCGCCAATGAAGAAGGCATCAGTGAGTTCGTACAAATTGGCCAAGTTAAGGCCAGCTTCTTTAATGCATAAAGCTGTTCCCAGGCGTGCGCCATCACAATATAATATGAGGTCGTTGGTATGACAGTGTGTGCTTAACGCTTTAAGCTCGTCCAATGTATAGACTGTACCCAGTTCAGTTGGGTTAGATATGTACACCAGCTTTGGTTTAACCATGTGTTCGTCTTCATGAAGATCAAGAACGGATTGTACATCTTCAGGGCTTAGTTTACCTTCTGGCGTATCGACTGTAATGACTTTATGTCCAGTGCACTCGATAGCACCGGCTTCATGTACGGCAATGTGCCCAGTCGATGCTGCGACACAAGCTTCGTGAGGACGTAGAAAGGCACCAATGGAGATAAGGTTGGTCTGAGTTCCGCCTGAGATAAAATGGACGTCAGCGGACGTGTCGTTGATCTCGTGACGTATGTGAGATATCGCTGCAAGTGTGTGCTTGTCATAGCCGTATCCTTGAGCTTGCTCCATATTTGTTTGAATAAGTGCATTTAATATATTAGGGTGTGCGCCCTCGCTATAATCATTTTTGAAACTATACATAATATGACCTCGATTCCTTCAAGTGGATTATTCAATGTCAATATTATACATAAAATTACTTGAAAGTTCAACTAACTTTATTGAACTTTCAAGTAATTCTAAAAGGATCAAGTTTCTGTGGTATAAAAAATCCCTCAACACGAATGTATTGAGGGGTCTGGTTGCTTTAGTCGGAATGATTACTGCCATTGAATTCTTGCTGGAGTTCTGAGAATTCAAGGCTAAGTGCATGCTGCCTGTCATGTTGTCTTTGACCAAGAGGGAATCCACTGGAATCAAAGCCAATATAGTTTGTTTTTACTGGAAGTCTAAATGTGAAGGTTGAACCTTTGTCGAGTTCACTATCAACTTCCATAATTCCGCCGTGTAAGTCTACAATATTTTTAACAAGTGAAAGTCCAATACCATGACCTTCGTGGTTTCGATTCAAAGTGGTATCAACTTGAGCAAATCGGTCAAAAATTTTGCTTTGGTTATCGGGACTAATACCAATGCCATTATCTTTTATAGCAACATTAGCGTATGTGTTGCTTGGGTCAAAGTAAATATGAACATTGATTTCGCCGTCTATGCCAGTGAATTTTATGGCATTCGAGAGTAGGTTCATGAAGACACGTTCAATTTCAAATGGATCACACTCAATAACTATTTCGTCAACGTCTGCTTCAATAGAAATTTTAATACGCTTTTTATCAGCATATGGTTGAATGGCCATTGTAAGTTCTTCTGCAAGGTAAACAATATCAACGAGATCAATATTTAGGGTGTACTTATCAGCATCCATTTTTGTAATATCAATCAGGTTGTTTACAACACGCAGTAAG
>Ga0209379_10001844_pt1 | contig 13366 bp, 15 predicted proteins | sample tdDd001_FD_187124 | JGI IMG/M metagenome (GOLD analysis project Ga0209379, IMG submission 187124) | Marine sediment microbial communities from the Atlantic coast under amendment with organic carbon and nitrate - tdDd00.1 (SPAdes)... | ecosystem: Environmental > Aquatic > Marine > Coastal >...
CAACTCCTTATCTTCCGGGAATATTTTTTTTAGAGCAGATAGTATCTCTATATTCTTCTCATTTCTTTCCATATAGATCTTATACTCCTCTTCATATACATACTCATCAAATTCTTTACGGTACCTCCCTAAATCCTCCTTTTCACTCTTCAGTTCCTTTTTAAACTTATCCTTGAGATCTCCAAGCTTTCTTTTACTCAGCTTTTCTCCCAGATACATCTCTATATGATGTACTGTCACATGCCCTTTTCCTGCCACTTTTACCACCCCTTTCATTACTTTCTATTTACCCTGTATCTAGCTATACCTCATTTTATCTTCTATCCTCTTATTGAAGGCTCAATATATCTGAGTTTATACCCAGAATTCCCCATTAAAAAAGGCAGTGAAGTCATCTCTTTCTCCTCTGCCTGTTTAATTTTAAGTAAACCTTGGTTTTATCTCCTCTTCCTCATCGTATCTAAGGTCCATTACCGGGCTGTCATCTGGTGTTACAGTTCCTTCCTCAAAATACTCTTTTCCTGAAGGAATAGTGCAAAATACCGCATCTCCCGGCTGGTTTAAGCTGGCATCCTGTATATAAGCTGCTCCACTGATAAAATCAATGGTTCTCTGTCTGTTTTTAGTATCTAACTTAGACATATTTATAAGTACAATTCTATCATTTTTAATATGCTCTACTATCTTTCTTGTATCATCAAACTTTTCAGGTTTTAGGAACACGATATCATAATCCATCTTTAAATTCTCCTTCTCTAAATTTATTTAAAAGTTTTTTAAGGGAGAAGTTCAGATGAGGATTTAAAATCCTTCTAAAAAATCGTTATTCCCCCTTCTGTCACTTCTTCTTCTACTCTTTCCTTTTCACCGTTTTCTTCCGGAGCTATATTCTCTCCAGCTTCTACTCTGGTTCTTAATTCAGTGAGCTGTTCCTCTATGAGGTTGACATAACCCAGATCATCAAACTGCCCTCTGGGGAGTCCTGATATGAGTTCATTAGCTGCCATATACATCTCAGGTTTCAGCTCATGATCTGCTATTCCTGCAGTAGCAAACCTTATCCCCTGACCTATCGCCATCCCGGCAAAGGCTCTTTCTGCCCCCTTGGCGGGGTCGTCAAAGGACTGAATTATACCATAGAGGTCTATAAAACGATTAGCTATTACCACTGGTTTTTCCTTTACCAGCCTTCCCATATTATAGATACTATAGGTCATGTCTACCCTTCTTACATGGTAGAAGGGCAGTGTCAGAAGTTCAAGCTCTGTGAGCTTTAGGTATAGTAGACCATCTACCCCTAAGATTTCACTCAGCTCCAGGGGATGGAAAACATTTAACTGTCCTCCGTCTGTTACCCCTGAATTCCTCAGGAGTTCATCTGTTTCCTCTATACTCTGAATCTCATAACCCTTGCTGTTTTCCACAAGGGCAGCCTGTACTACCTGACGCAGTATCTGAGCTCCTGCCACATCATTTGTATAGTTATCCATAGGAAGTACCGCCAGCTTTGCCGGCACTATAGTGGTCTCGCTTTTTAACAGACTTCTGTTACTGCTGCAGCCTGCCAGAACAAGTATTAAAAAAAGCCAGAGTATACCACTTCTTCTCATAACTACTTTCTTAATTTAACTACGGCAGGAGTATTAAATGAGTCACCTTTATACTCAGCTATTGCTGCATCTTCTCCAAGATAGTCCACAACTTTAGCTTCTCCTACTTTATTTTCAACGAATCCAAGGAACTTTCCTTCAAATTCGATCTTTTCTCCCTGCTTAAATACATCAAGCTTAGTTCCCACCTTAAGGTTACTCTGGTTACCTGCATTGATATATATTCTGTTTGTGTCAGCCTTTACAACCTTTGCACTCCAAGGTGTAGAGTCTATTCTTCTTATGATGTTCTCCATAGCATTTATAGTCGCTGCTCTGAATGCTTCCTGCTCTAAGCTCTCATCATATCCACCAGTTGTTCCCACTCCCAGAGTAGTTCCATACTTTACAGTGGCATATCCCTCACCTAGTTCAGCCCATACATCTCCTGTCAGTACATTTATGATCTTTACATCCAGTGCTACTTCAGCTCTCTGTTCCTTAGACTTCGAGATCAGCTTACTCTTACCTGTAGTATTTACAGCATACTTAGTAATAGCACCTACGATTACATATTCAGCATCTAAGAACTGCTGCTGGCCAGCTATATTTCCCTGACCAAGAGTATTTGAAAACTCAGTTTCCTGTATAATAGCATCCAGATCTGCTCTTTCAAGAACTACAAATCTGTTAGACTTTGAAAATTCAGACTGCATTACATCTGTTGCAATATTTCCAAGTCTTTCATTTCCAAATCTAGTTTCATTTTTAACCTTGCTTACAACTATTCTTCTTTTAGGAGCTATAGTTACTTCCTGATTATAGTCTCTCAGTCCCTGTATCTTGTCGTCCTTTCTCACCTTACTTGTTGTTCCGCCGCATCCCACAAGGACAAGACCTACCATCAAACTTAAAAGCAATTTTTTCATTTCTTCATCACTCCTTATAATTTATTCAAAACTTTATCTACTATCTCTTTTACACTTAAACCCTCTGCTGTAAAGCCTGCAGCCTTCACATGACCTCCACCGCCAAAAAGAGACGCTATTTTATTTACATCTGCATCGTGTTTACTACGCATACTTCCCTTTACATTTCCATTTTCCATACCTATCAGAAACAGAGATACCTCCGATTCATTATAGGAGTTGATAAGGTTTACTATCCCTTCAGTATCTTCCTTTAATGCCCCTACACTGTCTAGCGCATCCTTACTGAGGTAGAAATAGGTAAGTTTTTTTTCAGGTACATATACCATCTCTGAAAGAGCCATTCCCATTATCTTCAGACTCGGAAGGTTTTTATTCTGGAAAAATTCTCTTATTATTTTAGAGTTATCCACTCCTCTTTCAAGAAGGGCTCCTGCCATAGCCAGAGTTGCCGGAGTTACATTGGAGTGGGCAAAGTTTCCTGTATCATTTACAAGACCTGTATAAAGAGCCTCTCCTATCTCCATATCTATCTCTATTCCCATGTCATTTATAAGGGCGTAGATTATCTCCGATGTAGAAGATATATCCTCCACATGATCTATATCTCCATACATAGTATTACTTGTATGATGATCTATATTTATTACAAATTTACTCCTGTCAAAGTGCCTTAAAGAGCTTCCTATTCTTTCCTTGTTCGCTGCATCCACACATATAATCAGATCAAAATCATACTTTGTCTGTACATACTCATCCCTTTCCACCATCTCACTTCCACTTAGGAACCTTAGGTTTCTCGGGATACTGTCCTGAAGTACAAACCTTACCACCTTTTCCATATAATCTTCATCTGCTTTTTTATTTTTTTCATTATGCTTGTTAAGAGCTAAAAACAGTCCTAGACCTGCTCCCACAGCATCACCATCTGGATTTATGTGAGATGTTATTAATATTCTTTCTGATTCTTCTATCTTTGATATTATATTTTCAAAAGCCAAGGTTACCTCCTATACTGCTATTACCTTTATATCATTTTTTTCAAGAAGTTCTGTAGTAACTCCCATCCCTTTAGTCAGTTTCCCGCTAAAGGTTCCGTTATATATATATCCTTTACCACAAGATGGGCTTTTAGCCTTCAGAACAGCCACACTACATTGATTTTCTTTAGCTATATCAAGGGCCGCATGAGCTCCCCTTAAAAACTCCTCTGTTACATCCAGACCATCTCTGGTAATCACTGCTTCATCTAGTCTCTCTGCTGGAGTTCTTGGAGTAGAAAGTCCCCCTTCCACTTCCGGGCAGACCTCTACGTATCTTACCTTATCTATCACATCAAAGATCCATTTTTTATTACTGTCCCCTCTGTATGTACACTCTCTCCCCAGAAGGCATGAGCTTATGAGGATATTTGGCATGATCTTTTCAATTTCACTCCTGTCATCCCTTATATATTTTAAAAGTTCTTCCCTTTTATTATATACCTCATACAGGGGAGCCAGTACAAATTTCCTCTCCCTGTATCTGGGGTGTGGAAGAATGAGACTTCCTGTTTCTACCTTTAAATCATCATAGAAAATGATATCTATGTCGATAGTTCTCGGTCCCCACCTTACTTCTCTTCTTCTCTGTAGTTTATTTTCTACATCCTGAAGTTTTTTCAAAAGTTCCATGGGTAGAAGTGAGGTTTCCACTTCAGCTGCTATGTTGTAGAAGCTGTCCTGATCTGTATATCCCCACGGAGCCGTCTCATAAAAAGAAGAAACCTTAGTAAGCTTAACTTCTGAGATACCATCTATCATAATAAGAGCTTCCATAAGGTAATATAGTTTATTCCCTATATTTGAGCCCATACTAAGATAGCTTTTTACCATCTTACTCATAGTCAGACCTTACCCTCATTATCTCCACAGCTACATAATCAAAGTGTCCCGGGATTGGTGCCTGAGGTTTTCTTATCTTTACCTTTACCTCTTCCACAGGAAATTCCTTTAAAATAAGAGATGCTGTATTTTCTGCAAGGGTTTCAATAAGCTTGTAGGTATTTTCAGTAGCCATCTTCTCTACCTTTTCATATACCTCTGCATAGCTTACTCCCTTAGTTAGATCATCTGTCATCCCTGCTTCCTTTAATGAAAGTCCCATCTCCATAGAGATATAAAATGTCTGTCCTAATTTATTTTCCTCAGCAAGAGCCCCGTGATAGGCAAACACCTGCATATCTTTTATTATGATTTTATCCATTATGATATCTCCTTACTTTTTTTGTTCATCGGCTATCATAGGGGAGAATCCTTCTCCTAACACCTCATATACCTCTGATATGATTACAAAGGCTTTAGAATCTACTTCCTTTATAAGTTCAGTCAGTACATGGATATCCTTATTTCCCACTACCGTCATGATCATCTTTCTTTCCTGATTTGTATAGAGTCCGTCTGCTCTTATGGCATTCCCGCCCCTTCCAAGATCATTTAAAACAATTCCCTTTATCTCTTCAAAGTGGTCACTGATGATATATACCATCTTACTGTGACTTACACCCTCTAAAACTTTATTTATTATGATACCCAGGGTGTACAGAGCTATTATTGCATAGAGAGCTTTCTCAAACCCAAATATCATAGCTGCTGATGAAAGTACTATCAAGTCCACTGCCATCATGGCATTTCCCACAGAGATCTTTGTATACTTGTGAAGGATCTGAGCTATTATATCTGTCCCTCCGGTACTTCCTCCAAACTTCATTATAAGACCGATACCGCCTCCTACAAGAACACCTCCATAGATTGGTGCTAAGAGATAGTTTGATCCCTTACTAAAATCTATAAGCAGGTTTACATCTGGAACCAGATAAGTTATGAGGTCTACATAAACAGACAGCATTACAGTTCCAAAAAACGTCTTAAACCCATAGGCTTTTCCGAAAACCTTAAGCCCTAGTAAAAATATCGGCACATTTATTGCAAGCATTACCATTCCCACAGGAAAGCCTGTCAGGTAATTTATAATAATGGATACCCCTGAAACTCCTCCTGACGCTATCTTAGCAGGTGCTAAAAACAGTGCTATTCCCGCTGCGGTCAGAATCGTCCCCAAATTCACCATAAAATAATCCATTAATATATTCTTTAACCTTCTTTTCATATTTCCCCCAAATCTAATTTATTCCTCTATCCCCAGAATTTGCTTTTCCTCTTTAGAAAACCTTCCTACCCCTTCGTGATATGCCTTTTCAGGATCATGCCCAAGCTTTTTGGCCATAAGGTTCATCGTAGCTATCTCCACCATAGCTGCTGCATTTCTTCCTGAAGATATATGTAGTTCTGCCTTATACACTGAATCTCCCAGGACCTGCATAGTTCCTCCGGAAAACTTAGCAGAAGACAGGTAGTCCTCTGTTTTCTGCTCCCTTAGTTCAAGGATGGCATCAAGTCTCTTATTTAGTCTTACTGCCCCCAGTCCATAAAGAGTTTTTATATCTATAATCCCCAGTCCCCTTATCTCCATAAAGTGTGGCAGCCTGGCTGCTCTTCCTACTATACCTCCACTTGGATGCCTTATAAATTTAACCATATCATCTGCTACCAGTCTGTGTCCCCTGTGGATTAGTTCAAGAGCTGTTTCACTCTTTCCTATTCCGCTTTTACCAGTGAGCAGTACACCAAATCCATACATCTCTACAAAAACTCCATGAAGAGTTATGGCAGGAGCAAAGTACGCCTCTAAAAAAGTATTAAAGTCTGCGATGATCTGACTGACCTTTCTCTTCTTTGACATAAGAAGTACAAGCCCTGCATCCCTTACTGCCTTCACAAAGTATTCAGGTACATCTTTTATCCCAGCTAAAACTATTGCTGGAAAGCTATATTCCAGATATTTATCCAGATTTTCCGTTCTCGTTTTCTCCGAGAGACTCTCCAGGTAGCCAAACTCCCCCTCTGAAAAGACCTGAATCCTGTCTGGACCATCCTCTTCCAGCGTATCATAGTAACCGGAAAGAGCAAGAGCAGGTCTGTGGATACTTGTTTTATATATATGAGTATCCTCTAGTTTTTCTTCCCCGCATATTACTTCCAGATCAAATTTTTCTCTCAGTTCCTTTACAGATAGAGATACATGATTCTTCATACTATTTTCTCCCTGATTTCTTTTCTTATTTTCTGATATGAGTTTTTTAGTTTCATTTAAAAAATATTCTGCAGAGTTTGTACCGCTGACCTTCAGTCTTTCATTTATAGCAGCAGTCTCTATAATTACAGCCAGGTTTCTTCCCTTTCTTACAGGAAGATCTATAAGAGGGACATTTACCCCTAAAAATTCCTCATATACAGTGTCGATACCCAGCCTATCATAAAACTTCTTTTCGTTCCACTTTTCAAGGTTGATAATAAGGTTTATCTGCTTTTCCTTTCTTGTGGCACCTACTCCAAAACTGTCTGTGATATCTATCTTACTTTTATCCTTGTTCACTAAGAAGAAGTGTTTATCGGGATCTGATTTATCAAATCCGTTCACTCCCAGAAGATGGTTGTCTCCTGTTCTTTTCAGTACGAGGTTTTCATCTGTTATAAACTTATGTCCCCTCTCAATAAGCTCTATAGTGGCTCCTATCATAGCCTCATGATATCCGGTAATAAGTATACCCATACCAAATATCTCCAAAAGGATATGATCCTCTATTACCATCTCCGGAGCCAGTTTTTTTTGCAGGAAATACTTCATATCTCTTATAAGGGTACTAGTACTCATAGTTGAAGACAGTACAGTTTTACCCTTTTCCCTTATGAGATCTAAAGAATAGTTATCTAAGTGTACCCCGTAGGACAGTACTACTGCCGGAAAGGTATAACCAAAATATCTGTCTAATATTACCTTTTTCTTTTCATTCTCAAGACTTGCCAGATAGGCTACCTCTTCCTTTCCAAAGATATGGATGTGTGTTTCCAGTATCTGTGAATCCTCATCAAAGTATCCTGTTAACTCCGGTCCAGCCCTGTATATATTTGCTCCCTGAAGAAGGTGGCAAAGTCCTTCGCCCCTCTCTATTATCTTCAAGTCAAACTCTTCAACCAGTTCCTTTACACTAAAAGACTTTTTAGTCATTTCTTTTTTAACCAAAACCCCAGCCCTCCCTTAAGAACCATCTACTCTTTACGAAGTTTCTTTAATTCTCTCTGATAGTTTTTATCCTGATAAAAATCATCTTTTCTCATAAGGAAACTATCTCTGAGATCTTTATTTACCTCTATCTTCCTTCTTTCATTGCCTTCTCTTATGATCATATACTCTGTACCCATGGTATAGAGCTTATATAAAGGAAAAAACAACAAAAATATCAGCATCATCAGTCTTACAGCTACTCTTCCCTTTTTCAAGCACTACCTCCCTTTGAATTTACAGAGTAAGTAAAATGAACCACATACAACCATAGCCTTTCTTCTAAGCTCTGCTGCACTTTTATAGGCTTCATCTATATCTTCTTTTACAACTACTTTTTTAAAGTCACCACTATACTTTTTTAACTCCTCTCCACTAAGGCCCCTTTTGAAGTCCTTGAGTGAGGTAAGGATTATCGTATCTGCAAACCCTCTTATCTCCCTTAGGACTCCCTCTATATCCTTGTCCTCAAGTATGGAAACAATAGCTACAGTTTCATCTGTGCCATATGAGAGGTTTATATTTTCCTTTAATCTGGTTGCTGCATCTACATTGTGGGCACCGTCTAGTATAAGAAGGGGATCCCTTCCTGCCACTTCAAATCTCCCGGGCCAGACTACCTTTGCTGCTGCTCTTTGTATAGTCTCTTCAGATACTCCAAGGGTTCTAAGTACTTCATAGGCACATAAAAAGTTATTTACCTGATAGTTGCCAAAGAGTGAGAACTTGTATGTTATATCGCCGACCTCTATTTCAGTTATATAGTCGCTGGTATCTAACCTGTACTTTCTCTCACTATACTTTTCAAGAACATCTACAAACTCAGCCTTTTCATCTGTTACAGCTCTTATAAGACCTTCCTGACTGTCTCCTATTATTACCTTGGATGATTTTTTTATAATACCAGCCTTTTCCCTTGCTATGGTATATATATCATTTCCAAGGAAACCCACGTGATCAAGACTTATATTGGTAATTACAGCTATCTCAGAGTCAACTACATTTGTAGCATCAAATCTTCCACCCATACCTGTCTCAAGGACAAGGTAGTCGATCTTTTCATCTGCAAAGTATAGAAACATCATAGCTGTTGTCACTTCAAAGAAGGTACTTCTGATACCATCTCTTTCAAGGATCTTTTTTATCTTTAAAAAGTATTCACATATCTTCTCATCTGGTATCTCATGTCCATTTAGCTGAATCCTCTCATTGAACCTGACTATGTGTGGTGAGGTAAACTTCCCTACCCTGTAGCCAGCTTCTATGAGACCTCTTTCCACAGTAGTTGCTGTAGAACCCTTTCCGTTGGTTCCCGCTATGTGGATTACTCTGTAGTTTCTCTCAGGATTTCCAAGACCCTTGCATATATTTTTAATATTTTCCAGACCCAGCTTTATTCCAAACATAGAGTAGGAGTAAAGTTCATCCAGTATCTTATCTATATTTTTCAATCCCATCACCCTTAGATTCTGTCTAATATTCCCTCTACTATTACCTTGGAGTTTTTAGCTGCAAGAGCTGTAAATTCAGCAAAGTCCATAGCACCATCATGGTTTGCATTGTCTGATATAGCTCTTAGTATTACAAATGGAGTAGCAAACATATAGCATACATGAGCTACTGCTGCTCCCTCCATCTCTGTACACTCTGCCTTATATGTATCATTTAACCATCTTACCTTTTCCACTGAAGCGATAAACTGGTCTCCACTTACGATTCTTCCAGTCCACACCTTTTCCCTGTCAAACTTTTCATAAGCTACTTCCTTAGCTATCTCAACAAGCTTTTCATCTGCTTTAAATGTAGATGTTTCCATTCTGGGAATTACTCCTGGTGCATCTCCAAATGCTGTACAGTCAAAATCATGTTCCATAAGATCAGTGGATATAACTATATCTCCCACCTTAATCTCAGGATTTACTCCTCCTGCTACTCCTGTGAAGATTACCTGGTCTACCTTAAAGTGGTTGATAAGAAGAGTTGTGCATACACTTGCATTTACCTTTCCTATTCCTCCCTCTACCAGTACTACATTCTTTCCTCTAAGTGTTCCCTTGTAGAAAGTCAGATTTATTACTTTTTCCTCTGTAAGATTTTCCATCACTGACTTTAATTCTACTATCTCTTCGTGCATTGCTCCAATTATTCCTATTAACATGTTTCCCTCCATTATATTCTTCAATTTATTATTATTTTCAGCGTAATCCTGTTAAAAATTATAACATATAGAGCTATGCTTAAGCAATTATTAAGGGGTTTTTATTGACTTTCATTCCATAAGTTAAGTATAATTCAAAATAAAACTAAAGGAGGTTTAAGCGGGTATGAAAAAAACATTACTTTCACTGATAATACTGATAATAATCACAGCCTGTTCAAAAGTAGATTATTCTCAGAACGAAAAGTATCCTGAGTGGGTAACCTCACCTACATATGAAAATGGTATTGCAGGGGTAGGTTCTGCAAAAATAACAGAACTTGGATTTGATTTTGCAAGAAAGGAAGCTATGGCAAGTGCCAGAGCCGATCTTGCCAGACAGATTGGAATAAAGATCAACTCAACATTTAAGTCTTATATCGCCAGAAGCGGAGTGGATGAAAACTCTGCTGTGGACAGAGTAGTAGAAGAGGTATATAATGATGTGGTATCTGAAGAAATAAGCGGATCAAGACTTGAAAAAAGCTGGGAAAGTCCAACTGGTGAGTTCTTTGTACTCATGGTTGTAGATAATGAAAATATTATAAAGAAGGCTGCTGAGTCTGCAAGGGAAGCTGAAAGTTTAGAGGAGATAGAAAAACTAAAGACTCCTGAAGCACAAGATGAACTAAAACAGGAACTGGAAAACTTTTTTAACTAGAACTATTTATTACTAAGGAGTTGAAATAATATGAAAAAAATATTAACTATTTTTTTATTAATTGGAATTACAGTAATTTCACTTGGTAAATCTTTAGAGGGTACAGGATATGGAACTACATCTGGTGAAGCCAGAAGAAATGCATTAGATGACCTTTCACAGCAGATAAGAGTAACTGTTGAGAGTAACTACTCCAGTGACAAATCTTTCAGTAACGGTGAGAGCAAGGAAGAGCTTATGAGCAGTATCAACCTTATCTCAAACAATGATCTCCTTGGAATAGAGTATAAAACTAAAAAATACTTTTTAAGAAAAAAATACAGAGTTATTGCAAAGATAGATCAGGAAAACCTGCCTCTCTATGAAGATCAAGCTGAATCCTATAAAAACAATATCTACCTTAATGTCCAAAAGTCTGAATCCACTGAAACTCTTCAGGGAAGAAAGGAACTTCTTGAGAAAAGTTTAAAGGAACTGGATTACTATGAGGGGTATAAGAGTGTGGCTATGATCCTTGGAAGCAGCAAGGTATTCACTATGAACTACACAAGAGCTGACCTTGAGGGAAGAATAGCAAGAATTGATAACATTTTAAATGCTCCTAAGGTCATGTTAGTTACCCTTACTGGAGATTATCCAAGTGAAGCATATGATTACATTAAAAACAGAGTGGACAACCTTATCAGTACTCTGTCTAAAAATTCATCTACTAAGTTAGTTATCGCAAAGGAGATGAATGAAGATGTAAATACTCTTTTCAATGTAAATGTAAACTCTTATTATATTGATCTTACAGATCCTGTTACATATAATGACAAGGAGATTATAGGAGAAAAGTATGAAGCTTCTATCAATATCACTATTACAGCTAAGGATAAAAACATCGAAGGTTTCCTTATAAATAAGACAAGCGATGCCACTGCATATGACTTTAATTCAAGAAAAAGTGCTATGTATAAAGCCGTTACTACTCTTTTCAATATAGAGGAAAAGGAACTGGCTAACAGCTTTTCATTCTAAATAAAACAATCAATTAAATTAAAAGACCATATCTCATAGGATATGGTCTTTTTTTATTTAAATGTCTATCTGTATCTTTTTAAAGAGTAGTTAATATCTTAGGCCCGTCTTCAGTTATTGCTATAGTATGCTCATACTGCACACAGATACTGCCATCTGTAGTCTTAGCTGTCCATCCGTCTGGCATTATCTTAGACTTCCATCCTCCCAGAGTTATCATAGGCTCTATAGCTATCGTCATTCCGTTTTTCAGCTTAGGTCCGGTTCCTGCTTTTCCTTTGTGTAAGATCTCCGGTGCTTCCCACAGGTTCTTTCCTACACCATGTCCTGCAAACTCCACTACTATACCATATCCCTTAGGAGCTATATACTCCTCTATGGCATGTCCCAGATCTCCCACAGTATTTCCCTCTACTGCTACAGATATGGCTCTCATAAGAGACTCCAGTGTGTCCTCCATAAGATTTTTCACCTTATCAGATACCTCTCCCACTGCATATGTCCATGCTGAGTCTCCGTGGTATCCTCCCTTGTATGCTCCTATATCTATAGTTATTACATCTCCATTTTTCAGTTCTTTGGCATCTGGCATCCCGTGACAGATTACATCGTTAGGAGATGAACATATAGATGATGGGAATCCGTGGTACCCCTTGAAGCTAGGTGTTGCCCCTCTGCTTCTTATATGTTTTTCCACAAGGGCGTCTAACTCTATTGTGGTTACTCCTGGTTTTACAGCATCCTTTAGCAGGGCATGACACTCAGCTACTATCTTTCCGGCTTCTCTCATTACTTCTATCTCTTTTTTACTTTTTATTATTATCACTATTGGCCTCCCGATTTATGTTTAATTAAACTACTTATATCAATCTTTACCTGTAAAGTATACAATCAATTGGATTTTATTTCAACTATGATAAATGATATATTGTCTCTTCCCTCTGTGAGAGCTTCATCTTTTAGTCGTTTTCCAGCTTCTCCTACATCCAGTTTCAGACTCTTCTCTATAAAGGTATAGGTGAGTTCCTCCCATAGTCCGTCGGAGCAGACAAGGTATTTATCTCCTGGTTTTGCAGGCCTTTTTACTTCCCGGTAGTTAAAGTTGTCATCCCCTGCCATAAGAGCTGATGTAACGATATTCTTCTGAGGGTGCTTTCTCAGTTTTTCGTGGCGTTCCTCTGGTGCCATCTTCTCATCTTTATAGAGTTCCCATACCAGAGAGTCATCCTCTGTGATAAGGGATAGGTTTTCCTGCATGAGATAAGTTCTGCTGTCCCCTACATTAAAGGTAGTAATACCACTTTTCTCTATATAGATTCCTGTTACCACACTTCCCATCCTTGCCAGGGTAGCATCTTCCCTGCCTGTATCATGCATCCTGTCCCTCGCTCTTTTAAGAGAAGGTTTTATATCCCCGTTTCCAGCAGCCAGTTCACTCACTATGATACCACTTGCGATAGCTCCTCCTGCATACCCTCCCATACCGTCTGCCACTACAAAGAAGATCCCGTGAGCGCTCATCCTGTCGGTCTCTACTCTTTCAGACTCTACTCTGTTATATACTGCTCTCCCCACCAGCAGACTGTCTTCATTTTCCTCTCTTACCCTTCCCCTTCCGGTATACCATGCCACTTCCACAATCATAGATATCACCTCTATGAACTTTTACTAAAATAAAATGAAATTCCTTCAAGAAAAGAGGCGGCCTTTCACTTTACTTAAGTCAGCGGTATTAATGATTGTGGTTTATGATATCCAGTTAATGAATTAACTAAGCTACATTAAGGAAACTCAGATTAAAATAATCTCA
>Ga0209379_10001845_pt1 | contig 13362 bp, 9 predicted proteins | sample tdDd001_FD_187124 | JGI IMG/M metagenome (GOLD analysis project Ga0209379, IMG submission 187124) | Marine sediment microbial communities from the Atlantic coast under amendment with organic carbon and nitrate - tdDd00.1 (SPAdes)... | ecosystem: Environmental > Aquatic > Marine > Coastal >...
GAAAAGCAAATAAGACATTAACTTCAAAGCTAAGAAGCTCCTTTATACGGACTATATGTTGTTCATTCTTCGGACGCATGCGGTTGCATCGTGAGTCCGTTATACGAAGTGTAAATTCGTGTGACGAAATCCATTTAATGGACTTCATTAAGCTGGTGGTTAAAGATGATATATTTCCAAATTCATTGTTGTCGATGGAATATCATAATTTGTAATCAGTTGAATCCTTCCAAAATACGGAAGCTGAATACATCAAATTTTATCCGCCAAACGGAATGCTAATGCTAATCAACTGTCCGTAGTGTGGAGTGCAATCACATTTGTTATATTCTTTAGACTTGTTAGATGTGTTGCCTTAATTTCATTTTTAGCTTGAAAGCAAAAGCAGTATTCTGGTTAGAATGCACGTCCGCTTTGCGGAGTAAGCTCCGTTCAATTCATAGACCACTTGCTCACCTCCCCTACTAAATTACTAATCCAAGTGAATGGAAATGTATCAACATTGTTTTCCGTATTATGGAAGACGCCCATACCTTACAGACTCCATGATGCGGATTTGTCATCGAGTGATATATTTTGGTCAAAACTAACAATATTACTTATTTCGCTATTGTTCTGAAAATACCACCAGACAAAGCTTAATTACAAATTTAAATTTGAGAAAGCTTCGGAAGTGATTACTGAAGTTATTAATTTTATATCGCGTTTAGCGAAGAAAAAGAATATAAAAATAGTAGTTTTAGAACAAGAGCCTACTAAATTACTTTTGGATAAAGCTATGTTTTTTACTTTAATGAAGAACTTACTCGAAAATGCAATTAATCATTCTCCATTTAATTCTGAGGTTACTATATTTCTCAACAATCAATATCTAACTGTGGAAGATCATGGTTCAGGTATCGAAAGTTGCAATCTGCCTTTTATTTTCGATAAATTTTGGCGCGGACCGAATCGCCAAATATCAGGGGCAGGGTTAGGGTTATCAATTTGTCAAAAAATAGCTTCGGCTCATAATTGGCGATTGCATACATCCAATCGAGAAGGAGCTTGCTTCCATATCGACTTTAGGGCCTCAAATTGAGGCCCTCCCCAAAAAAGTAACTAAGCTCCCAACTTTTTACTTCTCACCCATTCAACAAAATCATCGATAGCAGTATACAGTATTGGAATAACCACTAAACTAAGTAACGTTGAACTAAGTAAGCCACCGATCACAACTAATGCCATTGGAGCTCTAAAGCTAGGATCTCCTCCCCAACCTAGCACAATTGGCATCATACCCGCAGCCATTGCCATAGATGTCATTATTATCGGTCGTATCCGCTTAGCACATGCATCAATAGTAGCTTCCATCCGACTTAACTGATGCTCAAATCTAGCTACTACTATATAATCAACTATAAGAATGGAGTTTTTAGTGGTAATCCCCATCAACATTATAAGTCCTATCATTGCTGGCAGCGATAAAGGCATTCCACTTATTAATAAAATAGAGAATGCTCCTGGAATAGAAAGCAATAGGGCGGCTAAAATGGTGAAAGGTTGCATAAAATCCTTCAATAATAGCACCATAAGCGAATACATAAAAATAAGTCCCGTAAACATTGCAATGCTAAACCCAATGGCCAACTCATTCATTTCCTCTGCATCCCCTGCACCTAATTGAATAACACCTTCAGGTAAGTTTTGTAAGCTTGGCAGTGATTGAACCAATTTTTCAACTTCTCCAAGGGCTTTCCCCTGAAGTCCGACTTCATAATGATAGTTTCGAAGTTGATCATACCTATTAATTTCTATTGGACCATGACTCCATTTAAAATCAACAACATTCCCCAATGATAATAACCCACCAATTGCTGGGATTTTCAATTCACTTAAAGCAGATATATCCTGACTCATAAATTCTGGAAGTTGAATTTTCACAGGAATTTGGCGATTATTAAATGTTAGTTTAAGCAAATCTTTTTCATTTTCCCCTTGAGTTGCAATTTTCAGTGTTTCAGCGATATCTAAAGGCGTCACTCCCAAATTGGCCAACTTAGTGAGATTTGGTGAAGCGATTAATTCCGGTTTAGTTAAGCCTGATAAAGAGGTAATTGCTCCAATATTAGGGTGCTCTCTTAACTCATTTAGTACAATACGCGCATGCTTCTCCAATGCAATAATGTCCGATCCTGAAAGGATAAATTCATATGTATCTCTAGAGCCTGACATTCCCACATTAACTTTAACACCAGGAAGTAGGTTTAATATCGAATATAATGACTCTTCTATTTGCTCCTTTTTATTACCCTCTCTATTTGAACGAGCTAATAGTCCGACAGTTATAACTGCTGTTAATTCGCCCCCCTTATTAGTTATAACAGCGAGAGTGTTTTTTACATATTTACTACCTCGTATTTTTTCACTCGCAATATGAACTATTTCTGCAGAGCTTTGAATCGATCCACCTGCAGGAAATGTTAAAGTAACTTCTGTAAAGGAGTTATCGTTTGATGGAAGAAATGAAGTAGATAAAACTGAGCCAACTTTTAAAGCACCTGATATAATAATAAAGGTTAAAAAAAGTGTACGCTTTTTCCTTTCCATACAATAGCGAACAAGGCGTAAATAAAGTCTGGTAAGATATAATTCTGTACCTATATGCTTTGAGCTTTTAAGCAAGTATGCAGCCATCATAGGTGTAAGGAGGCGGGCAACTAGTAATGAAAATAAAACAGCAACTGATGCAGTAAGGCCAAATTGCACAAAAAATTTACCCACAACTCCTTCCATAAATGCTGTAGCCAGAAATACTGCGACTAATGTTAATGTTGTAGCTATAACGGCTAACCCAATCTCCGCAGCAGCTTCCTTAGCAGCCTGCATAGGAGGTTTTCCCGTTTGAAGGTGTCGCTCAATATTTTCAACTTCAACAATAGCGTCATCTACCAAAACACCAATTACAAGAGAAATGGCTAGTAATGTAACTATGTTAAGTGTGAATCCCATGAGATCTATCAATGCAAATGTTGGAATTATTGATAATGGTAAGGCAACAGCTGTAATGAAAGTTGAACGCCAATTTCGCAAAAATATAAGAACAACAACTACTGCTAAAATTACTCCTTCATAGAGCATATCTATGGAGTTATTATAATTTTCAATTGTCGGCGCGGTAAAATCAAACTCTTCACTGAATTGAATAAAAGGGAACTCTTTTTGTAGATCTCTAATAGCAGCTTTAACAGCTTTTGCTACTTCAACCTCACCATGTCCCCTCGCTCTAGTTACTTCAAAAGCAATCACCTTTTTACTATTCGAAAAAGCTATTTCTTCTCTCTTTTGTATTGAATCTCTAATTTTAGATATTTGGCCAAGCTGGAGCCTACGTCCATCATTTAAACTAAACTCAACTCTAGCCAAGTCGGAAGTAGTTTTAACCTGAGATTCTATACGTATTGTTTGCTCTCCACCGGCTGCCTGAGCGTAACCTCCAGGTGATAGAAGCAAGGTTTTCTTTAACTGATTCGAAACCTCCAAAGCAGAAATACCAAAAGCAGATAACTTTTCGGGGATCAACTCTAAAATAATTTCTCGGTTCACGCCCCCTATACGACGATATGATCCAACCCCAGTGACCGATAAAATAGTTCTAGAAATTTCATTATCAATAAACCAAGACAACTCCTCTTCATCAAGTTTATCTGTAGTTAAGCTATAGATAATTAAAGGCTCATTCATTGAGTTGCGCCTTTGGACAACAGGCTCCTGCAAATCAGCTGGCAAATCAGAACGTATTTGAGAAATTTCATTACGTACATCATTTATAGCCTGTTCAACTGACTTTTCTAATCGAAATTCAACTTTAATTTCAGCTTGACCATCAGTAATAACAGTTGTTATGTGCTTTACTCCTGAGATAGTTGCTATAACACTTTCGATCTTTGTTACAACTTCACTCTCAATCAAAGCTGGGGGGGCGCCAGGATAAGTTAGAAATACTGACACTCTCGGCAGATCAACGTCAGGGAAATCTTGTATTTTCATCCCCCAAAAAGATAGACCTCCCCATAAAGTAATCAAGACGAATAGCAGAATGATAGGGACAGGATTTTTAATAGCCCAAGATGATATGTTGAATGTCATAATAAGTAACTTCCAAGCATATTATTATTGAGTTCTTGATTGTCTGAGTTAACAACAGTAACGTAATCACCAGTACCTAAAAACTCAACTCCAGACTTTACAACATCCTCTTCAATTAAAAGCCCTGAAATTATTTCATAATAATGTTTGAAATACTTACCAACTATTATTTTTCGTTCAGTTATGCTGCCATCTTCTCCAATAACTTTTACATAGCTAAAACCATGTTTAAATTGTATTGATGAACTAGGTAATGCTAATGCTTCATATTCTCCAACATCAAATTGACCAGAAAAAAACATACCTGGTAATAGCAATTCATGACTCGGTAAATCGACATAAACTAACCCATATTGAGAATGGCGGTTAACTTCTGGAGCAATCATTCTGACCTTACCCTGAAGAGTTTGATCATCATTCAAAAAGATTACTGCAAATTGTTCCTGTCGAATCATATTTAGATGATTAACATCAACTTCAGCTAACCACTCAATTCGACTCTGTCTTTGTATTCTGAATAACTCTTGTGTTAATTTTGTAACATGTCCAACTTCTATAAACTTAGATAATATAGTCCCGTCGTCAGGTGCTAGGACCTTTACTTGCTCAAGCATTAATTCAAATTTATTTACTTGAGCTCTTGCGCTCTTGAGTTGAGCTGCAGATCTTAATTCATATACTTCACCCCCCTGTAATTCTTGTTCTGAAATAGAGTTTTCATTATGAAGTTTTTGAGCACGTTCAAGGTTTAGACGCGCTTCATCATGAGTAATTTTCAGCTCTTCCACTTTAGCTTTTGAACCATTCAATTCAATTTCTATCGCTCGTGAATTGTAAGATGCCAATAACTGCCCCTTTTTAACCTTATCACCTACCTCTACATAAACTTCTTCAATCATTAGTCCCTCAAGCTCTGAACTAACAATAATTTCTTGCCAAGCAGATATTTCGCCACTAGCTTTGAAACTATTCTTGAATAACTTTTTTTCTTGCTTTACAGCTTTTACAGAAATAACTGACGCAGGGTGTGGAGCTACTCCTTTTTTATCTTTATCCAAATTAGTAGGAAAAAAATCAAAAAAAGTGAGTACCATAAGTAAGCATATTGAGGAAATTGTATAGAAAGCCTTATTTTTCAATAAATTCATTTTTAGTAACAGTCCCTAATTTTATTAAACGAATACTAAGTTAGGACAGCTTAAATCTTGGATTCTTTCTATTTACTTACTTATCTAAAAAGAGTTCAACAATGACGGGATATTGCAAAAATTTACGCCCCAATGTAATTTACCTGAAGGAATTTGAATCAAACCTTTAGTGATTTGAAAGAAGAATAGTTATAGAGGATATAATATGAGTAAAGCTTTAGTTCATGGTGAACGACACCCTCATGTCGTACTTCTTACAAATGACATCGAGGACAATAAAGGGGTATGTGAATTAATCTCATCACAGATTGAAGCATTCAGAGCTTTAGTCAAGCCTAGTGAGATTCAAAAAGTACTCTTAGATTCCAAACCTTCCATTGTTTTGCTCGGTTATAATCGTGTCAGTAGCTCTGTACAGTTGTATGCAGAATTAATTGAAAAGAAATTATTTAATTACAAACACAAAACTATTCTTCTCTGTGACAACAAAGAATCAGGTGTTGCATTCAAGTGCTGTACCAAAGGCTTATTTGATGACTACTTCGTGCACAAGCCAATGTATGAAAACTTCAGACTAAGACTAATTCTTCAAAATATGCTCAAAAGTATAGAAGGTGAGCAGCACATAAATCGCTTACGGGATGAGCACTTTGGTAAAATTGACGAGAGTTTATCATCTTTAATTGACGAAGTAGTTCAACAACAAGAAGGCCTCAAAGATAGTTTTGAGAATACTAGAACAGAACTAAAATCAGATAACTCGACTACTGATGGTTCAAATGAAACTAACTCTTCAAACATTGATCCTGAGTTATACAATATTTTAAGAGATGAGTATTTACACCCTTTACTTTCTTCACTTGAAGGCCAGATATCTAACAACATTGTAGCGCTGTTAAGTAAATTAAACTCTAACAAACAAGTTCTCAAAAATTGTAGTGATGACCTAAACAATCATCACTTAGAGAGTATTGAAATTAAAAAACGTTATTCAGAAGAATTTTTAGATAATGAACAGACTGTTAAAATTGAAAAACATGTGATGGTTGTTGATGATAATGAAATGTATAGAGAAATGATTTGTAAGATTCTTAGGGACGAAGGGTATAAGCCAATCGGAGCTGATAGTGGAAAAATGGCTATAGAATCATTGAATCAGAATCAAATTTCAGCGATCTTTATGGATTTATATATGCCTGGGCTTGATGGTTACAATACGACGAGAAATATCAGGTCAATCAAAGGCTATGAAAAATTACCTATTATTGCGCTAACTGGAAATAGAGATAAAGAAATGATCAGAAAGTGGGCACAGCATGGACTGAACGGATATATTGCCAAACCAGCGACTAAATTCGCAATTTTAGCCGCACTAAAAAAATCAGACATTAATCCCGGTTAGAAGATTCTAGAATTATTGCTTTCAACTCAGTATGCAGTAAAAGCAATGAATCCATTATCATTGCAGAAGTCTTAGGGTCTTGAGCATTCGCGCTCAGTTCTAGTTGATATAGACTATCAGCAGTCATCTCTGCACCGACTGCTTTTGCTGAAGTCTTTAAAAAATGAGCTTTTAACTGTAATTTATCAAAACATCCACTTTCAAGGTACTCTAACAATTCTGGTAGAATAGCTTCTGATTGCTCAACAAACTGCAATCTAAAATATTGTATTGAATCATCGTCGTTCCCCAATAAATCGATCATGGTCTGTTTATTTAAAAGTGCTTTCTGAACCATTACACCACCTCTCAACAGTTGCCTTTAATTTTTGTAAACTAATTGGCTTACTTAAAAAGTCGTCCATGCCGCTTTTTACACAAAGGTCTTTATCACCTTTCATAGCAGCTCCTGTTACAGCCACAATAGGAGTTCTAACTTTACCGCTCTCCACTTCATATTTACGAATAATTCTCGTTAATTCATAACCATCTATTTCGGGCATATGACAGTCAGTCAAAATAAGTGAGTACTCCCCCTTTTTGTACAATTCAAACCCTTGGTATCCATTGTCAGCAACGTCACATTCATAACCGATGTTACGAAGCTGTTTGACTATTAATTCTTGATTTATTGGATTATCTTCTATTAGAAGCAATTCAGGATGGGGGTGCTTAAATAAAACTTGATTAGTTACTTCCTTTGAAGAACTCTGTTCTGAACTTAAAGGAAGAGCACTCGAGTTTGCAGCTATATTAATTACACGTGATAAACGAGAGTAAGTGCATTCACTTAAAATTAAAAAAGGCACATTTTTATAATCTCTAAATGCCTTTGAAGTAGATTTATCGTTAAAACACAGTACTGAGTTTTTGTTCAATTTGATAGCATGAAGGTCTTCAATCTTATTTATTCCTAGAAGGATAATTTCAGCAAGATGCTCTGACGTTATCTTACAACCTAAAAAGTGGAGCATTTTCATCATTTTTATCTTTGATTTTTCATCGAAGTTAATAAGACAAGCTGTAAAATTACAGTCTTGTAAATATCTTCTAAACTCCCAAATCGGAATAGAAATAGAAAATTTGCTACCCTTTCCTACTTGACTATCCAAATGGAAGCTCCCACCCATTAAATCAAGTAGTCGACCAGAAATAGCTAACCCCAGGCCTGTTCCTCCATATTTCCTAGTAGTTGAGCGTTCTGCCTGAACAAAAGGAGTGAATAGTTTCTTTTGCGTCTCTTTGGATATACCTATCCCATTATCAACAACATCAACTATTAGTTCGTGTGGGGGGTGTTGGCATGCTTTAAAATTGACTGATAATTTGACTGTACCGTGTTTCTCAGAATTTTTAGAGAATTTTATTGCATTACTAACAAGATTAAATATTATCTGCTTTAACCTTGCTTCGTCGCAATGCACTTCTTGAGGCAGGTTGGCAGATTCATTCACTTCAATAACAACATTTTGTTGCCAAGCTGAATCACTGAAAACCGTTATAATGCCTTGTAACATAGAAGAAATATCAAAAGCTGAATATTCTAATTCTAGCTTACCAGACTCCACTTTATTTAAATCCAAAATATCGTTAAGTATTTGGATTAAGTTTTTTGCTGCTGAACTCGCAGTACCAATCAACTCTTGCTCCTCGAAGGAACAATTTTTAGATTGTTCCATTAACTCGAGTGAACCAACAATAGCATTCATTGGGGTCCTAAGCTCATGGCTCATCATCGATAAGAAGTCAGACTTTGCAGCACTTACTTTTTGAGAGTGCTTCAAAGCATCATTTAATTCTTCGGTACGCTTTTTAACGAGTTGTTGTAATTGTTTTTGGTAAAGATATGACTGAGTTTGATCAATAACAACCCCATCCAAACGACTGGTTTCATTATTATTATTAATAACCCCCTTGACTAATACATGGATGACATTTTTAAGTGGGGAGTTTATGGTAAAAAGCTCATTAAATTCATTTCCTGTGGTAAAACTCGTTTTTAAGGCTCTAATAAACCGAAGAGAGTCTTTCCGTTCTAAATATTTAAAAAGGACATCTACTTTTCCAAAATCATCAGTACTTAGCCCAATCAAATTATTAGCTCTATCATCCCATTCAAAAGTATATTTGTTTTGAGACTTTATTACTCTCCAGGCTCCAATATTTCCTGTCTCGAGAGCTAGCCTTTTATATTCATTCGCATCATTCAAAGCACTGACTGATATTTGCTCAAGACTACAATCTCTTATTGTACCAAAGTAGGCATTTGAGCCATTGATTGTCTTTTTAATGCCAGTGATTTCAATCCACCTTTCCTCAGGAGCATTAGCAACCCTTACAATACACGAGCTTTTACAATATAGTTCTAAATTGGCTAATAACACTTCTCTTAAAATAATTCGATCTTCAGTTAAAATTGCTTTTTTGAAGGTAGACCAATTCAGAGGTATTGAATTCTCTAACTGTAATATTGTTTCAATTTCTTCAGAAAATTTCACCGAGTCTATACCATCAGATATATACCACGTAGCAATACCGGAAATAGATAATGCATCAAAAAAATAACTTTCATTAAAATCTCGACCTAAACTTAAGCTTTTTTCTAAACTAGCAGCTTTTAAATAGCTAATGATTAGGTGAATGAAATCTCCGTCACATTTATGGATGGTAAGGCAAACCTTTTTCCCAGAGTGCTTGACTGTCACAACAAAAGTAAACATAGCACTATTCTCACATGCAAGCATCTCGCTGATATCACCATCTTTAAAATCAAATATTTCATGTATAAATCGAGCAGAGGCACAACCCTCAAACATATTTCTGTAAAGAGTCTTAGATATACTGACAATTTCAGCATTTCTCTTGATGATCATTGATTGCATACTTTACCTCCAATAACTCAAGTCTTAACTCTAATACATATATTTTCCAGTCTATTTATAAATTAGTTTGCTTTGTTCTTCTGCAATTATTTTTACTTTACTTATTCATCATTCAAATAGTCCTGTTTAAAAATGTTCAGAGATTTGATAGCCAATCTGATAAATGATTTTTCCAAGAAACTTAGTCTAAATAAAGAACTACTATGCAATTTGATAAATTTGTACTGATTACGAACCATTCCCCAATTTTTATTCAAATTTAAATAAAAATCCGGCTTTATGCTGTTTTTAAGAGTTTAAGATTAATTCGACTTTAACGTTCAACATTAACTCTTAAGAGGTTTAAAAATGGAACTGACCAACCAATCAGGCATTGTTGAAGCACCAACAATCACTAAAAAAATGTCTACAGCTAAAAAAGCGACCATTGCACTGATGGTAATCTCTTTAGCTCTATTAATTTCACAAGGCGTAATGGCAGCAGCTCCAACTTCTGGTGACTTCCTATACGGAGTTTACAATGAAGTAGTTGGCTGGTTAACCGGCGCACCAGGCATTATCATTTCAATTTTCACATTTGGCTTTGCTGCTTTCCAAGGCATTATGAAGCAGAACTATGCTACTTGTGTGGGTGCATTCCTTATCGCACTGCTATTTGCAAATGCACAAGATGCTGTTGAGTACTTCCTAACGGCTTCAGTTGGAGTGCTTTAAACCATGGAAACGCCCAATCGCTACCGCTGCAAGACCCACATCAACCAACCGCTATTAATCTTGTTTGTATTTACTAAAGAACAAGTAATACCGTTGATGGCCGCAGTAGCGATTGGCATGGTGACCAAACAGACCTTTATCCTTGTATGCCTAGCCATGGCATACATTTATATCTCTCAAAAGGTTAAAGGCCGATTCCCTAAAGCCTATGTTAAACACAAGCTTTGGTCTTATGGGTTCATCTTAACCAATCAAAGCAAATCAATTGCAGATCCAGTTAAACGTACATACCACCGCTAAGGCAAGAAAATGCTTGATGATAAATCCGCTTCAGTTCGAAGCTTTAAATCAATGGTTGCATCTAACAACATAAGCCGAGTAGCTAATCTATTTTTATCCATTACAGTTGCTCTAAGCGCTTTAACACTGTTTTTCAAAGACAGTGAAGTCGTTGTTATCCCAGAACAGAATTACTTTGGTGAGCTTACAATTCAAGGCGATAAAGCTAACCAGAATTACCAACAAGCATGGGCCTACAGCGTTTCTACTCTAATAGGCAACATTAACTCGCAAAACATCGATTTTGTAAAAAAGATAATGATGAAAATGTTATCTCCACAACTACAAGTTGAAATCGAGCCAATGCTAGATAAACAAGCTGAAATGATAAAAATGCGTGATATACGACAAGTTTTTATTGCCGACGACCTAATTCATGAACCTGAAACTGATTTAATCACCATTTGGGGCCAAAAAATCACTTTTATTGGTGGAGAACCCAAAGCAGATACGAAGTGGAGCTACGAATTTAAGATCACCGCAAGAAATGGAAGACCTAAAATCACCCACTTAGATCAATATCCGGGCACCCCAAGAAAGCGAAAACAAGCGATGGAAGCGCGTGGCGATGCTGAACCGGGAACTTTAGAGTCGCAACCTTACTATGACACTGAACTGGAGATAGGGGTGCTAGAAGCTGCAAAAGATCTGAAAGTGAAAGAACAACAGGAGAGCAACTAGATGAAAATGAAATCAATACTTTTAGCCATTGGTTGTGCGTCTAGTACATTCACCTTCGCTAATGATGCAACTGAAAATCCAAGCGATACATTCAAGCTACCAACAGAGGTAGTAAATGAACAACCTATTCCGGTTACAAAGCAAGCTATATTCGAAGCGGCAAAAAACGGTATTAAATTAGATAGTCGAAGCGAGCCTGTAATGAAAACAGTCTCCCCTCAAGATGAAATCAATCAAATTGCCGATAACGTAAAACCAAACGGAATGATGAATGAAGCTGATTTTGACCAGTACCAGCAGCCACAAACTGCACAGTCAATTCGTTCAGGTAATGGTTACTCATTCCTAGATATCGTTAAATCAAAATACAAACCAACCCAAAACCTTAGCAATCTTGAACCGGGCGCTAATATCGCTGTACCTGTAGCTGTCGGCTTGACGAATCCAATCATAACTAATTTTAAGATGGTTGCTGCTAGAACCCACGACGAAGAATCAGTCATTGAATTAGAAGATGGCCGTTTATACATCACTTTAAACTCACTTAAGCCTGTTGCTTTAATGTTGTTTGAAGAAGGTGTTCCAGAGTCAATGATTAACCTTACATTGGTACCAATGGAAGCGATGCCGGTTGTTGTAAATGTCGATGTGAATCTTTCAAAAACGATGCAATATAAAGGCGCAACTCACAGAGCGGAAATAAAAGAGCAAGAAGCATTAGCTGAAGCGTCTTTAACTGAAGGCCACGTCGCAAATGTTGAAACAGATCGAGTAGCGCGTATTAAGCAAATTCTAAAACCTGTTGGCAAAGGTGAAATACCACAAGGTTTTTCACTTTCTCATGATGTATCAAAAGCGATGCACCAACCTTGCGGCTTAACCATTAGTCAGCAAGTACTACAGCGAATTGTCGGTCCAAGAGAAGTTGTTGATGTAGTCAGAGTCCAAAATACAACTACTCGCCCCTATACAATTCGTGAACAAATGTGCGAGTCACGTGATGTTATGGCCGTTGCCATTTACAACAAATCACTACTTCAACCTGACGAAGCAACAGAAGTTTATATCCTGCGAGACAAATTGCGCCAAAGCATTGTTAACACAAACTCTAAACGTCCTCGTGTAATCAACTAAGGCTGGTGGAAATGAGCATTAAAAAACAATGGGAAAATCCAAAAGTTAGAAAGTTTGCAGCAATACTGGTGATTATTCCTATTGCGTTCTTTGGTTATAAGTCGATGTCTTCGAGTGATAATAAAACCAGTCTGCAGGACAGAATTGCAGCAAGACAAGCTGAAGACCGCCTTGATGGAAAGGGTAAAGTACGCGGGCTATTTGATTCAGAAAGCATTGCTAACATCGATAAAAACGAATTCGACGAAATCTATGACAAGTCTGTAGACTCAATTCGCAGAAAAGAGCGTGAGGTATATACAGAAAAAGAGCGTGTACTTGAGATGGTTCAGCAACAGCAGCAAAGCATCGATGACCTGACGCTAAAATTGAAAGATTACGAGCGCCAACTGGAAGTGCGCGATAGAGCATATGCAAATACCCAACATAATAGACAATCAAATGGCGGCTCACGCTCAAATTACAACACTTCATACTCTGGTGCAGAGCAAGGTCAACAAGCTATAGCTGATGCACCACAACAGTACGATGAGAGGGTGTTTGACAGAACCCCTACTCAGCTTGTTACTGCAAAACCACAAATCGAAGGCCGTGTTATTAGAACTATCACCCAACGCAGCGTTCGAAGCATTAAGAGTTCGGGTGTTGTTGAAGAAAAAGAGCAAAAAGATTTGTTGATCACACAACAAAGTCTAAAACCTGAAAAAGAGGTCCAAAAGAAAAGCGATCCAAATGAAGGTGGACTAATTGATTCTGACGAAGGCGTTGTTTATTTGCCTGCAGGCTCATTCTTCTCTGGTGTTTTACTTACTGGTTTGGATGCTCCAACACAGCTTGCAGCCAAATCTTCTCCTATGCCGGTTGTTATCCGAGTTAAAAAGGAAGCTATCTTGCC
>Ga0209379_10001846_pt1 | contig 13361 bp, 13 predicted proteins | sample tdDd001_FD_187124 | JGI IMG/M metagenome (GOLD analysis project Ga0209379, IMG submission 187124) | Marine sediment microbial communities from the Atlantic coast under amendment with organic carbon and nitrate - tdDd00.1 (SPAdes)... | ecosystem: Environmental > Aquatic > Marine > Coastal >...
TGATACGTATCGGCATAGGAAGATCCCAGCGCCACATGGCAGTTACCGTATTCTCCACCGTAATTTTCATCAAATAGCGTATTTGCCATAAAGGTGCTAATCCTGGAAAATCTTTTGTCTGTGAGGGAAAATTCACCCAGCTTATTGGCCCCTTTATCCATAGAGAGCTGCTTGACAACAAAATTTTCACCCTGTTGTGCCTGGATTTTAACCACGCCACCTTTCTTAAATTCGAGTCTTACCCCCTTTACATAATTTCCGCTCCGGAATGAAGGCTGATTTGCAAAGTATGTCCCCCGGGTTCCTCTCCAGTCCGGTGAAAGAAACAACTCAAAACTTGGGATGTTGTGGCCGGAGATGCCGATCCATTTCCTTTTCTCACCAGGGGTTATGGCAAGGTCTATATTTTCGGATTCAATATGATAGAAATTCACTTTCATTCTGTTCAGCCACCGCTTTACGGATGTTGCGTTTTTATAAATCGTTTGCCAATGGGAGACCGGGGAAGATCTGTTTAGGAAGCAGGCTTTTACAATCTGATCCGTGTAGGCCTTCATGGAAAGTCTGGCATGTCTGGCTTGTTCCTTGGTGGGAAACGTGCAAAGGGTCCAGCCGAAATCACCGGCTTGATCCCGGTGGTCAAGAATATCGCGCAGGTACTTTCTAGCGACAGCGGCTTTCCCGATCTTTTTGGGATCTATATGGCTCAAATGAGTTATTGATTCCGGTGCATGGAGAAAAATGCTGCCGTTTAGATGCTTAAAAAGCTCCTTTTCACCGGGGGTCTGGAAGAGAATCTGCCGGGTGTTCGAACGTTCAAAAAAGGATTTCTCCATATCAACACTCGGATTTATCCGTTGAACCGGATGTATTCCCATATCCAGGAGGTTAGCGAAGAGAATTTCTGCAAGGCGGATGGCCGCCATATTATAACGGATCAGCACAACGTCGTTTTTTTTGAATTTACGGGATCTGGCTGTTTTAAGTCCCCACAAGAGAACATCTGCATACTTTTCCAACTGTTTTTCTGTGAACATTGTGTTAACTCCCAATCCGGACAAACCGGAACCAGAAATATTTGCCACAACCGCACGCGGACACCATAGATGTATTGACTGTTCTTTCTCCGAGCCCGGGTGCCTTATTGGCGGAATGTAAAAAATTAAGCCATAAAATCAATGTGTTACCAATGAGCCGCTATGGATGATTATCTTTTAGAAAAAGTCTGTGATACTCAGAATCGGTCAAATGTTTTTTAAGTAAGCGAGTCAGCAGAGAAAATGTCTCATCCAGTTCTTCATCTGTCATCCGCTTGACCAATTCTTTCATGAGCGTGTCGTCTGAAAATTTCTGAAGATAAAAGATGACTGTATTTTCATCGGTTTCACGATCTAAACCAAGCCCAACGAGACCGTCATAAGTTTCCACATGATTGTGCGTGTGTTTTGCCATTTTTTCCCCAGTAACAAAGGTCGACGTTAACAGTCCCGGAAGCCGTTTCAAGACCCCTCATTCGGTGTTCCGAGCCGTTTGGGAAGTTCAGTGTTGACATATTGAGCAATAATAACAATAAATACTATCTTCCAGAATATCAATTGCCTTAAATATGGGCATTTAGGGTAGCATTATGTCCAAGTCGATGTCGTGTCAAGGACAATCGGGTTGGGAACCAAAAATGCGTTAGATACGGTGCGGATATACATGAACCCAAGCAGCCAAAAATTTAAAGTTAGGCGATTATGGTAGATGCACCTTTTTGTTATGTTTTTTAAATATGCCGACCGTTTGCGTCGGGGAGCTTCAATTTATAGGTATTTTTGTTATGGTTCCGAATATTTCAAGTGCTAAATCCGGGATGCTTACATCGCATGATTTTATGAAGACGCCGGATAAGAGCGCGGTCCGATATGGCATATGGCGCTGCCAAAAAGAACGAAGGCGAGGATCGATCCTTTTGCTCAACGGCCGAAGAGAATTCATGGAAAAATATACAGAAACCATCGGCGAGCTGATTGAAAGAGGTTTTGATGTGTACAGTTTGGACTGGCGCGGCCAGGGTCTTTCAACACGGATGCTGGCGGATAGACATAAGGGGTTTATCGAGGATTTCGACGTTTACTTGAATGATTTGAAAATGTTCGTCAGCAATATCGTTATGCCGCAAGCCATTGATCCGCTGATCATTCTTGCCCATTCCATGGGCAGTCATATTGCACTCCGTTTTATTCACGATCACCCCGGAATGGCAGATAGGATGGTCTTGACAGCGCCGATGGTAGATATTTTCATATCTTCATTCACCCGATGGTGTGCAAGGTTTATTTCCCGGGTTGCAAATAAAACCGGATTTAATCATGCATATACCTTTGGATCAGGGGACAACACGGATGAAAAATTTGAAGGCAACACCCTCACATCAGACCCTGCGCGGTTTATGGCAACAGCTAAAACAATCTTGGAAAATCCGGACCTTGCTCTTGGGGGCGTGACGTACGGATGGCTTTCAGCGGCCATAAAATCGACAGACATTCTCCATGAACCCGGGTTTGCCAAAAAGATCACAACACCGATTCTGATAATCAGTGCCGGTGAGGACAGCATCGTATCCACCAAGGCTCAAAAGAAAATCTGTTCTTTGCTCCCAAATTGTAGCTATATGGAGATTCCAGGGGCGCGTCATGAAATTCTCAGAGAGACAGATGCCGTCCGATCGATTTTCTGGGAGGAATTTGACCGGTTCACTTGCCCCGACATCGAGTCATAGAGAGCTTTTGCAGCGCTGGAAAAATTCAGGCTCTCACTTAAGACAAATGGATATTCCCCAAAGAACGAACCCCCCTCGCCCATAATTGAAAGCCTTTATTAAAGGCCCAATTATAGATGTTTTTGTGCAAAGTCAAGTTGTTGATAGGCTTGATGTTATTCAACCCTTGGAGGTTGTTTCGGCATTTCAATGTTTTTTTGGTTTCAAAATCTCCATCCGATTTGTTAAGATAGGACAAGACAATCTATTTTATCTATTTTTTTATGCGCATTTAAAGTTAAAATCACGCAAGAGGTGGCAAGCATGCAAAAAAAGCAGAAAATCGGATTTATCGGTCTGGGGATGATGGGCAGCCCCATGGCAATCAACCTGCTGAAGGCAGGACACACGTTAACCGTTTATAATAGAACGCCTGAAAAGGCGTCATCTGTTATCGAGTTGGGGGCAGAGGTAAAGACCAACCCCTGGGATGTTGCTGAACCGGGTGGAATCGTAATGAGCTGCGTGTCAGACGACAGCGCTTTGGCCGATTTGGTCGGTGAAAACGGAGAGTTGGCCGAATGCCTGGGCCAAGACGGAATTCATATTTCGATGAGTACAATTTTGCCCAAGACCGCTGCACGGCTGGCCCAACAACAATCTAAATTCGGCGGCTATTATATCGCAGCGCCCGTAATGGGACGGCCCGACGCCGTGCAGGGGAAAAATCAATCTTATTTCATTGCCGGTGAAGCAGCGGCCAAAGCGAGGGCTAAACCGTTGTTAGAGGCCATAAGCATGAAGGTTTTTGATTTCGGAACCAATCCGGCAGATGCCAATCTTAACAAATTGGCTGCCAACTTCCTGATTGCCTCGGCCATCGAGGCTTTGGCTGAAGCATTTACTTTTGTTTCCAAAAATGGCGCTGACCCGAATAGCCTTCTTGAAGCCGTCGGGAGTACGCTGTTTGCATGTCCCATCTACCAGAATTATGGACGGCAGATCATCGAAAAAAAATATATGGAACCGATGTTCAAACTACATTTGGGGCAAAAGGATGTCAGGTTGATCGCAGAAATCGCTACGGACAGCCATACACCGATGCGTTTTGCCCGGGTATTGGAAGATCGTTTTGCAGCGGCGATTGCCCATGGGCGGTCCAATTGCGACTGGACGGGGATAGCGGCTGAAGTGGAAGCCGAAGCCGGTTTATAAAGTCGGGTATTTTATAAGAAGTACATGAACAGATGGGCACCCGGAAAGCTATTCTTGTTCATCAGTACGTTGAGCGGATAAAATCAGAGCGCATCCAGCCGGGGGGCCATGAAAGTTCTGATGACCCATAAACTGATATAGTGTTAGGGGCGTAAATCTTCCGGCACACTATTTGACGGACATTGAAAATAGGTGCATCGTCTGCATTCATATCTTTTTAAAGTTGAACCCGCAACTCCCATTGATAGCACGTAGATTATCAGCAAGTCCGGCGCTAACAACAGCCAGTAAAGGGGAAGCAGTATAATAATGAGCATCGCAAACAGGGCCACAGCCTTGTCAAGGAAGCTTAAAGGGCCGGGTTCCGGCATAAAAAACTTAGGGATCCCCCAAAAAAACATACACTTTAACGTTTTGGCGCTTTGAATGTAATGGGGGCAATGGGTGCAGTAAAATTTGAATAGGACTGTTGCAAGCAAGATACAGGCGATGAGATATAAAATTAACCCTAAAACTGAATTTTTTCCGATGGCGATACACGCTGTAATCAACGGTACGGAAACAACCAGGTTCCAGTAAAGGAAATCGAGAAATTTGTGCCGTGTCTTTAACCGATGGCCTGTTTCACGCATCTGTTATCCACCTTTCAAATCGAGAAGCCGCCCAGCTTGGTCTCAAGGTATTCGGCAATACCATCGCGCCCGCCTTCGCGTCCCAGACCGCTCTCCTTCATGCCGCCAAAAGGAGCTGCCGCAGCTGTTGGATTAATATCGTTAATGCCGACGATGCCGAACCGTAGACCTTCGAACATGCGCATGGCGCGGGAAAGGCTGCGGGTATAGACATATGCAGCGAGACCGTAGTTGGTATCATTGGCCATTTCCAGAACCTCTTCATCCGTATTAAATGTAATAACAGGGGCTACCGGGCCAAAGGTCTCTTCTCGATAAATCAGCATGTTCGGGGTTACACCACCCAGAAGCGTCGGTGCGTAAAAAAAGCCTTTATCAAGATCGTTATCCTTCAGCCTCTGGCCGCCGCAAATCAGTGTTGCACCCTGGTCCACTGCATCCCTCACCTGCCGTTCTACCTTTTGAATGGCGGCATCGTTAACCAGCGGCCCAATGCTCACGCCGTCTTCAAAACCGCTGCCCGCAAGCATTTTGGACACCCGGCTTTTGAATTCCTCAATAAACGGTTCGATGATGCTTTGATGCACAAAGATTCTGTTGGGACTGATGCAGGCTTGTCCGGTATTGAGAAATTTGACCAACACGGCACCCTTGGCAGCATATACCGGGTCGGAATCCTCGAAAACAATAAACGGCGCATGACCGCCGAGTTCAAGGGAAACATGTTTAACCTGATCCGCTGCTTTTTTGGCCAGGATCTTACCCACTTGGGTAGATCCTGTGAAGGTAATCTTTCGGACCATCGGGTGTGTGGCAAAAACCTCACCGATCGGGGCGGGATTTAAAGCGGTGACGAGATTGACAACGCCGGCAGGGATTCCTGCTTTTTCAAAAATTTTGAAAATTTCGATGGCGCATAAGGGGGTGGCCTCCGCTGGTTTCAACACGATGGTGCAGCCTGCAGCCAAAGCCGGGGCCACTTTACGTGTAATCATGGACATGGGATAGTTCCAGGGTGTAATGGCCGCAACGACGCCCACCGGCTGACGCAACACGATAAAACGCTGGTCGGAACGGGGTGCCGGGATCGTTTCCCCGTAAATCCGTTTTGCCTCTTCTGCATACCAGAGCAAAAAATCTGCACCGTACTGAATTTCTCCTCTGGAGGCTTTCAGGGGCTTGCCCTGCTCTTGGGTCATCACCCGCGCCAAGTGTTCTTTGCTGTCCATCATCACCTGATATGCCTTGTGAAGATATTTTGAACGCGCATAGGCGGTTCGGCCAGACCAGAGGCCGAAGGCCTCCTGGGCGGCATGGATGGCCTTTTGGGCATCGTCACGGTTTCCATCTGCAACGTCTCCGATTTTTTCGCCGTTTGACGGATTGTAGACGGGAAAGGTTGCATGGCTATTTGCGCCGACCCACCGTCCGTTAATATACATCCTTGATATATCATGGTGTGATTTCATGCAGCGACTCCATAGTTGAGGGATTAAGCCTGATGAATCATAGTAAATTATACGAAATCGTCAAGGGCTAATACACCGTATCCGTTCCCGATAAAACGAATATTTTATGGATGGTATCTTATGGATTATTGTGAGAGATGGGGTTAAAAAAGACGATAAGCCCGGATTTCCTACCGTTCCAGCAGGTGAGAGATCCGCGCTCATCGAAAATTGGTAGTTTCTTTGATGCCCACGGGCTTAATGAAAAATGAACTAAAACTGGTTTCAAAGCCTCAGCACCACAGATATGATCGGGTTTGCACTGAAAACAGCATACAACGGTCTTGATGTCTCGTCGTTCCGTGAAGGGGATGAAGATTATGACATCACCGTACAATTGCCCGAGGCAGACCGTCGGGTAACCGATGTGCTCCGGGAGTTGATGATCCCCACACCCAATGGCGAGATGGTTCCTTTGTCGACCCTGGCCGCGGTGGACTACAGCGGCAGTATCGGCGACATCGTCCGGATCAACAACAAGCGGGTAGTGACGGTTAAGGCCAATGTGGACGAAACCAAAATTCCCGGTCCGATGGCCCGGGCCCAGGCTGAAGCTTCATTTGTTTTTTCTTTTTGCCGTATCTTCTTCCCTGAGAGCTTTTTTCAAAATTTTTCCGACGTTGGTTTTTGGCAGTTCGTTTCTGAACTCGACCTCGGTGGGAAACTTATGCTTGGCGATCTTACCTTCGCAATATTCAATGAGCTCTTCCTGGGTGGCAGTTTCTCCAGGCTTGACGACAACAAAGACCTTGACCGATTCGCCACGAGTCGGGTGCGGTATCCCAATAGCCGTCGCTTCCTGAACCTTGGGGTTTTCGTAAAATACTTCTTCAACATCGCGGGGATAAACATTATAGCCGCCGGATATGATCATATCCTTTTTTCGGTCGACAATATAAAAATAACCGTCTTCATCCATTTTACCGATATCTCCGGTATAGAGCCAGCCGTCAATCAGGGCGTTGGCCGTTTCTTCGGGATTGTTCCAGTAACCCTTCATGACCTGGGGTCCTTTCACCAGTATCTCACCGGTTTCCCCAACCGGAACGTCGGTATTTCTGTCAGCCAGATCTACAATTCTGCATTCTGTGTCGGAAATCGGAACCCCGATGCTTCCGGCTTTCCGCTTTCCATCGGCAAAAGGGTTTACATGCGTTCCAGGCGACGTTTCAGTCAAGCCATAGGCTTCCACGATGACCGCACCGGTCTTGTTCTCGAAATCACGGATAACTTCCAGCGGAAGCGGTGCACTTGCTGAAAAGCATCCCTTGATGGATGTCATATCAACCGTATCGATATCCGGATGGTTCAGCATTCCGATGATCATGGTCGGTACCAGCGGCGCAAAGGTGGGTTTGAATTTTCTGATGGCGTCGAGAAGAGTTTTTGGCTGGGGTTTTGGAATCAGTATCTGCCCCCATCCCATGTGTATTGCAAAGTTCATGGCACATGAAAGTCCGAAGACATGGAAAATCGGCAGGGCGCCCAGCATGACTTCTTCACCTTTGCTGTAGGTCGGAAACCATGCTTCACACTGTTGAACCTGCTTGCTTAGATTGCCGTGGGTGAGCATGGCTCCTTTTGAAACGCCTGTGGTGCCGCCGGTGTACTGATACATGGCAACATCATCAAAGGATAGCCCGACATCCGGTGGCTCGGGCGGGCTTTTCGCCAGAAGATCCTTCCATTTGTAAACGTTGTCAGCTGTTTTTACATCGGCAGCCAGGTTCTTCTTTTTAGCCACGAGCGGGAACAAAAGGTTTTTGGGAAAAGGGAGATAATCACCGATGGAAGTATAGACAATCTGTTTTATTTTTGTTTTTGGCCGAAGGTCGATCATGCGATTGCCCAACAAGTCTATGGTAATGAGAATTTTCGAACCGGAATCGTTGAGTTGATGTTCAAGTTCCCGATCGGAATACAGCGGATTATTCATAACCACAATGCCGCCGATTTTTAAGATGGCGTAATAGGCGATGACACAGGGGATAACGTTTGGCAGCAGGATGGCGACGCGATCACCTTTATGGATACCAAAGGCACTCAGGACGGCGGCAAAACGGCTTGCCATATCATCGAGTTCGCGATAGGTAAGTTTATATCCCTGAAAGAGCAGTGCCATTTTATCTGGAAACCGGCGGGCCGTCCGTTCAAGAATCATCGGCAGGCATATTTCTTCGTAGTCTATATTTTCCGGTACACCCTTTTCATAATTGGCCAACCAAGGTTTGTCCTGATACGTTATTTCTGTTGTCACGTGAGGCTCCTTTTTAATATCCAACGGCATCTCAAAAGGTTACTGGAATTTTACTTTAGGGACTGCTTGTTCTGCCTCGGGCACCTCATAATATTCTGCTTTAGAGACACCTGCAAACATCGCATAAAACCTTCCGAAGAAGGTTCGGATATATGTGTTCAGAACCTGAACAGATTCATTGTATCGTTTTCGTTCCACAGCAATTCTGTTTTCAGTCCCTTCCAGACTGTCCTGCAGCTTGAGAAATGATTCGTTGGCTTTGAGAACCGGGTATCTTTCCTGCAGTAAAAGAAGCCTTGATAGTACACCTTCAAGCTGGTTTGAAGCTTTAATCTTGTTTTTCACATCTTTTGCTTGAAAGTACTGTGTTCTGGCTTGGGCGATATTTTCGAACAGTTCTTTTTCATGCTTTGCATAGCCTTTTACCGTTTCAACAAGATTGGGAATCAGGTCATATCTCCTCTTTAACTGGTTCTCCACCTGCGCCCATTTTCCTTTAACATTTTCATCCATGGCAATCACTCTGTTGTACTCGGCGATGATTTTACCGAACACCATAAAACCGACCAGAAAAATGACACCGACGATGATGAGAATGGTTTTAAGTTTTTTTGACATAATATTCCTCCGATGAATAATAATTAGATATTATAAGAACTTAGTACATGTATTTTTAAATGCGGTACCGTACTTATGAATTTGAGCACTTAGCTATTTCAACTACCAGCCTCCGGACGCGCCGCCGCCGCCGAATCCGCCACCGCCGCCACCGCCGAATCCACCGCCGCCGCCGCCCCATGAACCTCTTCTGCCGCCCATGGATGAAAACAAAAGTAACATCAGAAATAATCTTGGATTTTTTATAAACAGTATTCCCAGAACAATCAGAAATGCAACGGTTATTATGGTATTAAAGAGACTGGCGGGTTCGCTCTTTTCGGCCTGCTGTGTGCTGTATTTTATGGTGGGCATTCCCTCTATTTTAACCCCCGAGGCTTCGGCAATCTTGTCTGCTATGGCAATGGCTGCGGTAAAAATACCCGTAGAATAGTCTCCTTTTCTGAAATAGGGTACCAGCAGGTTCCGGCCCAGGCTGCCTACAAGGCTGTCCGGAAGCACGCCTTCGAGTCCGTAACCGACCTCGATTCTGTACTTGCGGTCCTTTTGAGAAATGAGCAACAGCACACCGTTGTCTTTTCCCTTTTGACCGAGTTTCCATTTGTCATGGGCAATTGTAATGGAAAAGTCTTCGATGGATTCGCCCTCGAGGCTGGGTATGGTCAGGATCACCGCTTGTGCCGTTGTCTTTTGTTCGAGTTCCCGAAGATATCCGTTGAGTCTGTTTTCTGTGGCATCATCGATCATACCGGCCAGGTCGACAACATATCTAAGCGGCTTCTCCGGAACGCTTGTGGCATGAGAAACAGATCCAACAACCAGGCATAGGAACAGAATTGCCAGAAAAACTGCGGGTCTAGTCTTTGATGTCATCTGTAATATCTCCCAGTTTTTCCATAGCCGTATAATAGTCTTCGAAGATGATGTTGAGCTGTTCCATCATCAGTTTTGTTTTCTGTTTCTTTTGCTTTAATACCGTTCTAAATACACGGGTGTTTATGCCGGAAACTTCCTCAAGGGCGGTCAGAACATCGTGGTTTCTCAAGGGGGGTTCTTTTTCCAAGAGAACAATAATGCTCCTGAACAGGGGAATGTATCCTGAAAAAGAATCGACAAACATATCGGTGAGTATTTTTCGGTCTCCTGAAGAAGAGAGATATCCCTGCCTGAGGCCGATCAATCTGACTTTCAGTTCCCTTTCACACTGCAGTCTGAGGTCAGATAGATCGATTTTAAGATTCTGAAAGATATCTTCTCCATACAGGGTTTTATGAAGCAGTTTTATGTTCAGAAACTCCATAGGGAAGACATCCAGAGACGTCTTGATATATTCAGGAGTCATGATCAGCGGTGCCGCGATTCTTTTCTTGCCGTATTTTTTTCCTAAGGGCGCCAGAATTTCAAGAAACTTCAAATCCATTTCACCGAGAACAAACACAGAATTGGCGTCTGATTTTCCGGGAACAAAATCATCGGTGAGCGCACTTCCGGTGATGGTTATTGAATGGATGTTATCCTTATAACGTCTTAATATTTCTTCCTGAAAGGGTTTGAACCTTTCAGCGGCTTCTTGGTTTAGGGTCGGATCAGTCATCAAAATCTCCTGATTCAAGGTAAAGGTTTTTAGCGGTCATTTATAACCCTATAAAAAAATTCAGACCCGGTTATCCATAACCAGGCGGGCAAAATGCTCAAAGGAACGGTCGTAGGTCCGTTCGGCATCGTTGGGGAAACAGCAGGCCGGAAGTTGGCGGCTTTTTATATGATAGCCGATACACTCGCAGCATATACCCTTACGGGAACACGGTTCGTAGCTGCAATTGCACGACTTGAGATTCTGTTCTTTCATGCATTCCATGGAGTTCTCCTTTATTGTACCTGTTGAGTCCTATTTATCCGTCCTGTTAGAAGGGGCACGACCTTAAAAAATCTTCAGTGTTACCCTTTATTTTATCGGGTTTCGTTGTTCATTCAGCCGACGTCTTGTTCGGAGTTGTAATCGAGCGATGCCGGCAGAATTGTCCATTCAACATTAAAATTGTTTTTAACCACCGATGCGATGTGGCCGTCGAAATCATGGTGTTCTATCATCCACTCTTGGTCTTTGTAGTTTATGATCACATGGTTATGATCGATGATCTTGACAATTCGACATTTTGAAAGATCTTTGATACCTGCTCCCGAAGCCTTTAAAACCGATTCTTTTGACGTCCAGTACCGAAAAAAAAGTCTGGTTGGATCAGCGTTTGAAAGGCTCCATTCGCTGTCTTGGGCAGTTTTTCTGAAAAGCGCCGCTGAACAGGGACGGATTTTTTCTAAATCCATGCCGATCTTCGTTGAAGCAATCACCCCACCCACATATCCGGTTTTGTGGGTTAGAGACCAGTAATTTCCGCCAAAGGGCAAAGGTTCACCATTTTCACCCTTTATAAGACGGGTTAGTTTGACGCCGCTTTTTTGGGCGGATATTTCAAGGGCGACTCTGGCATGCCGGCTTAAAAAGGCGACCTTCTCTCTGCCGGCAAGTTTTTGTTGTTCGTCTGGAACCGCGAGAATAACCGGATAAATAACTCGGGTTTGGATTTTGGGTTTAGGATTTAGGATTGTCTCCATATCAATATTCTATGCACCATGCGCTATGCGCTATCCACCTTGCGTTTCAGCTTCAGCGCCGCTTCATATACCTTATTTTTTGGAAGACCGTATTTTTGGGCGACAGTTCTGGAAACCTCGGACAGTTTGCTTCCTTTTTTACCAAGCCCTTTGATGAGCTCAGTTTTAACGACGTCCAGAGAGACTTCATTATTTTCTTCACAGCCTTTCACCAGAAGTGTGCATTCGCCTTTCACCGCCGGCCGTTGGCGCAACGCATCCATAATTTCAGATAATATACCCCTTAAAAATTCTTCGTGCAACTTTGTCATTTCCCGGCAAAGAACGCAATATCTATTACCCATAACATTCATGATTTCTTCCATTAAGGGTAAAATGCGCCCCGGCGATTCATAAAATATTAAGGTTCTGTTTTCATCGGCCAGTGCTTTGAGCTGATCGATTCGTTTTGACTTTTTTCTGGCAGGAAACCCTGCAAAAATAAAAGAGTCGGTTGGCAGTCCTGCGGCGCTGATAGCGGTAATTAGGGCAGAAACCCCGGGAATGGGAATAATCCGAATGTGGTTCGCTATGGCTGCTTTGACCAGCCGGTAGCCTGGATCCGATACGGCGGGGGTGCCGGCATTGCTCACCAGTGCAACCGATGATCCTGTCTTGAGGCGATGAATCAACGCCGGCGTGCGCGCTTCTTCGTTATGTTCATGATAAGAGATCAGATTGTTTTTGATGTCATGATATGCCAGCAGCCTGCCGGTGTGTCGGGTATCTTCCGCAGCCACAAGATCGACCTGGCCGAGGGTTTTTAGGGCCCTTATGGTGATATCCCCCATGTTTCCGATGGGTGTCGTCACCACATAAAGATCACCTGTTTTTTCCAGATGCTGTCGATTATCCGTAGGCGAGTTCAAAGGCATTTTTTACGATCTCTATTCGGGGATTGTCTTCGGCTGAACTTATTGAAATAACGTCAAACCTTGCTTTGGCACGGGTCTGTTTCGTGGCTTTAAGATAGTACAAGGCAACCATGGAAATTTTACGCTGTTTTTTGGGGGTGACCGCCCATTTGGGGTTTCCGAAAAGATCCGACCTTCTGGCCTTGACCTCGACAAAGACCAGGGTCCCCTTTTCTTTGGCGATGATATCGATTTCCCCCAGCTTGTTACGGTAATTCTGCTCGAGAATCTTGTATCCGTTTTTCTTAAGGTGCTTTACGGCTAAAGACTCACTTTCTTTGCCAAATTTTTGCCGCTTGTTTAGCATTATAGCAACTTTTTAGTTCTACAGATTTAAGGCCGAATATTTAAGGTGTTGACGTAGGGGATTACAAATATTCCTTAACTCCCTTAAAGCTTTGTCTGTGGATGGGACAGCATCCGAATTCCCGGATCGCTGCCTTATGGGCCTTGGTCGGGTATCCTTTGTGTTTGGAAAATCCAAATTGAGGATAATCCTGGTGGTACCTTTCCATCAGCCTGTCACGGGTTACTTTTGCAATGATCGACGCAGCGGCAATGGAAATGCTGCGGGCGTCACCTTTGGGAATCGGCTCCTGGGGCAGGGTTGAAAAAATCCTAAAAATACCGTCTATAAGAAGGCAATCCGGCTGGGGGGACAGATTCTCAGACGCCATGGCCATGGACAGGAGGGCGGCTTGCAGGATATTGATGCGATCTATTTCCGGCGGGTCGACGATCCCGATTCCAACGGACACCGCACGGTCATAAATCTTGTCGTAAAGATATGCCCGTTTTTTGGGTGTCAATTTTTTGGAATCG
>Ga0209379_10001848_pt1 | contig 13353 bp, 10 predicted proteins | sample tdDd001_FD_187124 | JGI IMG/M metagenome (GOLD analysis project Ga0209379, IMG submission 187124) | Marine sediment microbial communities from the Atlantic coast under amendment with organic carbon and nitrate - tdDd00.1 (SPAdes)... | ecosystem: Environmental > Aquatic > Marine > Coastal >...
GCGGACATCAAACATATCGTCGGCAGTATAGTGGGCGAAGATTTCTTTGCTGTCAGCCGACGTTTCCTCAACGCTGCCTTTGATGATGATGTAGAGCTGGGTACATGTTTCCGCGGCATCAATGATGATGTCGCCGACCCGGTAATAGGCAACATCCAGCGCTTCCTTGAGCCTATGCTGCTGCTCATTGCTGAGACGGTCAAAGGGGGGCAGTGAAGTATCAAACTTATCAGGCATGGCAACCATCCGGACTATTGAGTGCATTGCGCATTGGAAAGTGGGTTTGGCAACGATGCTGATAGTGTCGCCCAGGATGGGGATTGGTTCCAGACGACTTTAGTCTTGTATAAAAAGAGGAAGCGAAATTGTCTGATAATTTCATTGGGGGGGCAGAGACGAATTCGGCATAATAGGCGCTCTTTATTCGTAATTCTTTTCTTTGCATATAGGACTTGGCATGTTTCGTAGTAGCCCTTATGGATGGACCTCGCAGTACTTGCTTGGATTTTTCTTTAACTATGGTGTTTATCTTCCCTTTTGGGCGTTGTGGCTTGCCCACCTTGAGGTGAGTGCCTCGAATATTGGTTTGTTGCTGGGTCTGGGCTTTGGCGTGCGCTGTCTGGCGAATTTGGTGATCACCCCGCGTATCCACAAAGCCGAGCATTTGATCCCTGCGCTGCGCTGGCTTGCCTTGGCTGCATTGATCAGCTGTGTTGTCTATATCTATTGCGGCGGTAGTTTGTGGGCGCTCACTGTCGTAACTGTTATTTATAACATGCTGGTTGGTCCTATTGTTCCGTTGTCTGATGCGCTGGCGAATCACTATGCCAAAGATGGCCATTTAGACTATGGTCGTACCCGGCTGTGGGGCTCGATTGCCTTTATTGCCGGTTCCACCGTGGTTGGCCTACTGGCGGCTGAATATAGCCCTGATGTGATCCCGTGGGTGGCGGTATCGGGTTTGGCGGCGGCACTGGTGTTGTCGATGCGTCAGCCAACTATTTTGCCAAAGTCAGAAGTGAGCCATGATCAGGCCCGCCCGGCCCTGATGGAATTGATGCGCGATAGCCAGGTCGTCCGTTTTCTCGGTGCGGTAGCGCTGTTGCAGGGAAGCCATGCGGCTTACTACAGCTTCAGTGCGATCTACTGGAAAGAGGTGGGTTATAGCGAAGCGGTGATTGGATACCTATGGAGTTTTAGTGTCGTTGCGGAAGTTGCCGTGTTTGCGCTAAGCAAGCGACTGTTTGCTGGCTGGAGTATTACGGCAATGTTCCGTCTGGCCGCATTTGGTGTCTTGTTGCGCTGGGGATTAACCGCAACGATGACAGAGCTGCCGGTATTGGTGATGTCGCAAGCCCTTCACGGGATCACCTTTGCGGCCTGTCATCTGGCTACTATTCGTTATATTCAGCATGCTAAGAGTAACCAGATGGTCGCTCTGCAGGCTTTGTATAACGCGCTGCCGATGGGGGCCTTCATGGCAATGATGACGGCGCTGAGTGGTTGGCTGTACGGGATCTGGGGTGCCGACCTGTTCTGGCTGATGGCTGTGATGGGGCTTCCTGTGTTGCTGATGAAGATCGAATCACGGCCTAGACAGCGTGTCGTGACCAGCAGCTAGTAATAAAATTATAGATTTAGGCCGGAAAAGGACGTTTCGGCCAAAGCTGTGATCATCTTGATTGAGTCGGTGGGTATGAATTCGTTACCATGGGCTTACATCTTATTTACAATCAGGACGTATCATGGCACAGGGATGGATCGTGGTGCCGGTCTCGCTGGCTTATTTCGGGCTGTTGTTTCTTATCGCTTGGTATGGTGATAAAAAACCGCAGTGGATGGCTGGCTGGCGACCGTGGATCTATAGCCTTTCAATTGCGGTCTACTGTACCTCATGGACCTTTTATGGCACGGTCGGGCAGGCCAGTCAGGATATCTGGTCATTTCTACCTATCTACCTTGCGCCTATTTTGGTTTTCACCATTGGCTGGCGCATTCTGGCGCGACTGATCTTAATCGCCAAGCGCGAACATATCACCTCCATCGCTGACTTCATTGCGGCCCGTTACGGAAAGTCTCAGGGCTTGGCCGTACTGGTTACGATTATTGCCGTGGTGGGGATCCTGCCGTATATCGCCTTGCAGCTGCGTGGTATTACCATGGGGCTGGAACAAATTGCCCCAGAGCTGGGCCAGAAAAGCGGGATCGATGATGCCGATATCGCCTGGATGGTTACCCTGGCCTTGGCGGTTTTTACGGTGCTGTTCGGTACCCGGCATATCGATACGACCGAGCACCACCGTGGCATGATGATGGCTGTGGCGTTCGAGTCGATTGTCAAGCTGGTGGCTTTTTTGGTGGTCGGGGTCTTTGCGGCTGGTCTGTTGTTTGAGCTGCCCGATCTGCAGGCCGTGAGTCAGGAGTATCTGCAGCCACGAACGCCGAATGTCGGTAGCATGCTGATCCATACAATGCTCACTATGGCTGCGATCATCTGTCTGCCACGCCAGTTCCACACAATCGTGGTGGAAAACAGCCGGGCTCAGGACCTGCATATGGCGCGTTGGGTTTTCCCGCTGTATTTGTTGCTGATGGGGATTTTTGTTGTCCCGCTAGCGTTGGCCGGCCAGGCTATGCTGCCGCATATCTCTGCCGATACCTATGTGATTAACCTACCGTTGCAGCAGGGCGCCGAAAGTATCGCCTTGCTGGCATTCCTCGGCGGAACGTCTGCCGCGACGGGGATGGTGATTGTCTCGACCATCGCGCTGGCAATCATGGTATCCAATGACTTGGTTCTGCCCCTGCTGCTGCGGCGGTTGCGGGTCTCTGGCCGTAATTTCAGCGCCTTTTCCGGTATGTTGCTCAATATTCGACGCGCGCTGATCCTGTTGTTGCTAATGGCTGCCTGGGGGGTTCATCAGGTACTGGATGAGATCCAGTCGCTGTCAGGCATCGGGTTGTTGTCTTTTGCTGCTATCGCCCAGTTTGTTCCGGCCCTGCTGGGAGGGATCTATTGGCGGGAGGGCAATCGCAATGGTGCCTATGCCGGTTTGCTCGGTGGTTCGGCGGTGTGGGTGATCACCATGATGGGCCAGACCAATATGTTGGCCGGTAATGCAGAGACCAACCTGTTGCTGTGGCTGTTAACCTCTCCGCAATGGCCGATACTGCATGAGTTGTCTGCTGTTGACTGGGGGATGCTGCTGAGCCTGGTCGTGAATATTATCTTGTATTTCTCGGTATCGCTGCTTACCCGCACCTCTCTGACAGAACGCTTGCAGGCCGCAACGTTTGTGGGGGCACCGTTACCTGAAACCGACAATGGCAGCCTGTACCAGACCCGAGTAACGGTTGCCGAGCTGGAAATGCTGGCCGGCCGATTTGTCGGTCGCAAGCGGGTGCGTAGTGCGTTCCGTCAGTTTGCCGATCAGCATAAGGTTGATCTGTTGCCACAGCAGCAGGCATCGGCAGCATTGATCCGTCATACCGAAAGGGTTCTGGCCGGGGTCTTTGGTGCGTCTTCGGCGCGTTTGGTACTGACGTCTGCACTGCAGGGACGCAACATGCAGCTGGAAGAAGTGGCGACGATTGTTGATGAAGCCTCCGAGCTGTTTGATTTCAGCCGTGGCCTGTTGCAGGGGGCGATTGAGCATATTAGCCAAGGTATTACGGTGGTGGATAAGCAGCTACGGCTGGTGGCCTGGAATCAGCGCTATCTGGAGATGTTTACTTTTCCGCCGGGGCTGATCCAGGTAGGTCGGCCAATTGCCGATGTCATTCGCCACAACGCCAAGCTGGGGCTGTGTGGTCCGGGCGATCCTGAATTACATGTAGCCAAACGTGTTGAGCACCTCCAGCGCGGCACGGCTCATATCTCCTCGCGGATCCGGCCGGATGGTCAGGTCATCGAGGTACAGGGCAATCCGATGCCGGGCGGTGGGTTTGTCATGAGCTTTTCTGATATTACCGCGTTTCGCCAAGCAGAGCAGGCGCTAAAAGAGGCGAATGAGAACCTTGAAGAGCGGGTGAAACTACGTACCAAGGAGTTAGAGCAGCTTAACCAGCAGCTGGTTTCTGCCACCCAGCAGGCTGAGCAGCAGGCTCATTCAAAAGGACGTTTCTTGGCTGCAGTAAGCCATGATCTTATGCAGCCTTTAAATGCGGCCCGGTTGTTTTCGTCATCCCTGACGGAGGTGGCCAAAGAGGAGGAAACCACCAAGCTTGCCCACCATATTGAAAGTGCCCTCGGGGCGGCAGAAGATCTGATTGGCGACTTGCTGGATGTCTCCAGGCTGGAGGCGGGCAAGCTACAGGTGAATGTCCATCCGTTCCCAATCAGTGATGTGCTTAATACCCTGAGTGCCGAGTTTGGCGCCTTGGCACACCAGCAGGGGATCAGGTTCGAAGTGGTTAATAGCGATGCGGTGGTTGTTTCCGATCCCAAGTTGCTGCGCCGGGCGTTGCAGAATTTCCTGACGAATGCCTTTCGCTATAACCCTAATGGGAAAGTCGTGCTGGGTGTGCGCAGAAAGCAGGGGCAGCTAAAAATTGAAGTCTGGGATAATGGCCCGGGGATCCCGGAGGAAAAGCAGGCCCATATTTTTGATGAGTTTACCCGTATCGAGCGCAGCGGTGTCGATCATGGTCTCGGCCTTGGGCTTGCGATTGCGCGCGGGATCAGCCGGGTACTGGCCCACCAGCTATCACTGCGATCCTGGCCTGGACGAGGTACGGTCTTTGGGCTTGATGTCCAGCGGGGTATGCTGACCCATAGGGGAGAACAGGCCAAGCCGACAGAGGCAAAAGCCGCACCATTGGCTGATCTCAAGGTACTCTGTGTCGATAACGAACCGGACATTTTGCTGGCAATGGAAACCTTGTTGGTTCGCTGGGGGTGTGATGTCCGGTTGGCTGAAACCGTGGCAGGGGCCATGCAGCAGCTCGATGATGGCTGGCAGCCGGATTTCGTGCTGAGCGACTACCACCTTGCCAATGATCAGACCGGGCTGCAGGTGTTACAACAGTGTAGTTTGCGGTTGGGCAAGACTTTCCGCGGTGCGGTCATTAGTGCTGACCGCACCGCGGAAACCCAGCAGGTGATCCGTGGGCATGGCTTTAGCTTTATCAGCAAACCCGTGAAACCGTTGAAGCTACGGGCTCTGCTGAATCAGCATGTACGGGAAATGGGCTAAGCTAGCCCATATTCCCGACCACGGATACATTTTTGTCATCCGGTATTTCATTGAAAGACAAGACATGCAGGCCACGGGCGCATACCCGGGCGTAACGGGCGAGCAGCGGGCGCAGCTGCGGCAGTACCAGCAAGATCGGGCTGTGGCCGTGAAGACGCATATTGTCCAGCACTTCAGGCAGGCTGCGCTGTAGCTTTTCAATCACCGTTGGCTCCAGGGCAAAGCCGTCTAACTGGACATGCCCGCCCGACTGCGCCTGGCTTAGGGCTCCCAGCAGCATATTTTCCAGCTCTCCGGAAAGAGTGACTGCCGGTACATCTGCCCGCATGCCTATCAGGCTTCCCAGTACCACCCGGCGCAAGACACAACGAACATCGGCGGCAAGCAAAATCGGATCCTGTGAGAGCTCTGCCGACTCTACCAGCGAGTTGGCAATCGTGACGATATCGGCCAGCGACACGCCGTCGATTGTCAGTTGACGAAATACCCGCAGTAATTGCTGCGGATTCAGCTTCTGCTGCAAATCATCTGCCAGTTTATTATTCAGGCCTGCCAGTCGTTCAATGACCCCCGTGACTTCTTCCGAACTCAAAATATCGTCAATATGGTCATTGATAATTTTGCTGACGTGGGTCGAGATAATGGTGGCATGATCGACGACAGTGTAGCCGAGGTTGACCGCTTTATCTTTTTCGGTTGGCAGAATCCAGAGTGCCTCCATTCCATAGGCGGGATCTTTGGTGATGATGCCGTCAACATTGCCGTATACCTGTCCCGGATTAATGGCCAGTAGGCGATCGGCCTCGAGATCGGCCTGAATAATCGTCGCTCCCCTGACGGCGATTTTGTACTGGCTGGCTTCAAGGGCGAGATCATCTTTGACATGGATTTGCGGGATCACAAATCCTCGTTGCTCGGTCAGGGTCTTGCGGATCCCTACCAATCGGCTGAGCAGCTCGGCCCCCTGGCGACGGTCAATCAAGTTCACCAAACGGAAACCGACGTTCAGGCTCAGGCCATGGACTAAAGGAATATCACCGGTGGCCAGCTCTTTGTTTTCAGGCAGGTCATGTTGCTCGACAATTTCTTCGGCCCGGGCCAAATCTTCATCATTGACCTCCGAGTTATCAATGTGGCGCATTCGCCAGCCGGCAAGGCCGATGACCGCAGCAAAGCACAGGAAGGCCAGGTGCGGCATTCCCGGGATCAGGCCGAGTATCAGCATAATGCCGGAAACTACAAACATAATGACCGGCGAGGCCAGCATCTGTTTGCTGATTTGTTTTGATAAATCGTTACTATCGGCAACCCGGGTCACAATGATGGCTGCGGCAGTGGCCAGCAGCAAGGACGGGATCTGGGCGACCAGACCATCACCGATAGTCAGCAGGGCATAGGTTTCAAAGGCTTCAGAAAAAGACAGGCCGTATTGGAATACCCCGATACTGATCCCGCCGATGATGTTGATGAACAGGATCAGCATCCCGGCGATGGCATCACCGCGGACAAACTTCGATGCACCGTCCATCGAGCCGTAGAAATCGGCTTCCTGGGCAACGTCCTCACGGCGGCGCTTGGCCTGATTGTGATCGATAATACCGGCATTCAGGTCGGCATCGATGGCCATTTGTTTACCCGGCATGGCATCAAGGGTGAAGCGGGCACTGACTTCGGAAATCCGTTCGCCACCCTTGGTGACAACGACGAAGTTTATGATCATCAAGATCACAAATACCACCATACCGACCACATAGTTGCCGCCGATCACCACATCACCAAATGCCTGAATCACTTTACCTGCCGATTCACCACCTTCGTGGCCGTTGAGCAATACCACCCGGGTAGAGGCAACGTTCAGCATCAGGCGAAGCAGGGTCGCTACCAGCAGAATGCTCGGGAATACCGAGAAGTCGAGCGGTCGTTTGCTGTAGACACTAACCAGCATCACCAGCAGGGCCAGGACGATGTTAAAGGTAAATAGCATATCCAGCACAAACGGCGGGATAGGCAGGATCACCATCGACAGGATTGTCATCAGGAGCAGAGGGATCCCCAATTGTCCTTTAGCGAGTAGCTGTAGCAACGGGGTGAGTTTTTGTTTCATTTCAGCTCAGTTCCGGTTAGCGGCGCAATTCTTGAGGAATTGTGACTTGTGGGAATTCAGGTTTATTGGACTGACGCCCCTGCCTGTATTGCTCCATTTGGAAAACAAAGGTCAGTACATGGGCAACGGCGACATATAACGGGGCCGGTATTTCCTGCCATTCGTTCGTGGAGTAATACACTGCACGGGTGAGGGCCGGAATTTCGACAATCGGACGATCATGCTGGCGCGCGACCTGCTGCATTTGCAAGGCCATTTGGTCAACGCCTTTTGCCAGCACAAAGGGGGCTCCAGCCTTGTCCAAATCATATTTTAGGGCGATGGCATAGTGAGTCGGGTTGGTGATCACGACATCGGCCTGCGGTACCGCCTTCATCATTTGGCGTTGGGACATCTGGCGCTGCATCTGTCTGATCTTCGCTTTGACTTCAGGTTTACCTTCACTGTTCTTGTGTTCTTCCTTGACCTCTTGTTTGGTCATCTTGAGTTGTTTGGTGTATTCCCAGCCCGCATACGGCAACTCTAAGACAGCAATTAGCAGCAGTGCCAGGCCGAAACTGAACAATCCCTGCCACAGCAAATCTATGGTCTGCAAAATCGCCTCGGTGAGCGGCAGGCGCTGGAGCATGACAATCTTGGTCAGGTTGCTGCTCAGAAGCAGGTACAGGGTGGTGCTTATCAGCGTCACTTTGAGGATACTTTTGATCAGCTCGGCCAGAGATTTTGTCGAGAACATCCGCTTGACCCCCGATATCGGGTTGAGCTTGGAAAGCTTTGGTTGGGCGGCCTTGCCCGAGATATTCCAGCCCCCGCGAACAATGTTGGCGAGTATGGTGATCAGAACAAGAAGCCCAAGCATCGGCGCGACGGCAAGCAGCATTGATTTCAGGCTGATCCCGAGGTGTTTAAGCATGTATTCGGGCTCGAAGGCGGCACTCTTCGGTAATTTCATATTCAGGGTCGTGATCACCTGGAACATCTCTGCCAGCGCTCCCGAGAAGGCATTAAGCAGCAGTGCGGCACCCAGGGTCATCAGTGCCGTGACCAGCTCTTTCGAGCGGGGGAGGTTACCGTCTTCCCGGGCCTTGCGTAGCTTCTGTTCGCTGGGCTGTTCTGTTTTGTCCTGGCTGCTATTGTCACTCATTAGTGACTCGCCTCCAGATTCGCCATCATCTGCAGAGTCTCACTGCAAAGACGGGTAAAGTTCTCCGGAATACCGGAAGTCGTAATGAGCAGGCACATCAGGCCGAGCAGCATGGTCATCGGAAAACCCAGCGCAAAGACATTGAGCTGCGGCGCGGCGCGGTTCATCATGCCGAACGCGCCGTTGACCAGAAGCATTGCACATACCGCAGGCAATGCGAGCAGGAAGGCGGCCGCGATCATCCAGCCCAGCCGCATGACTACGCTGTACAGGGCATCCTGGCTTGGCATTTGGCCAACCGGCCATACTTCAAAGCTTTGTACCACCACATCGAGAGCGACTAAATGACCGTCAAGGGCGAGAAACAGCAGTAAGATGTATAGCTGATAGTATTTGCCGAGGGTGGGAATACTGACGCCATTAATCGGGTCATTGCTCATTGCCATACCCAGCCCCATCTGCATGGATAAGATTTGTCCCATGGTGGTAAATACCGCAAACAGCAATTCAAGCATCAGCCCCATAATGCCGCCAATAATCATTTGCTGGGCACCGAGCAACAGGGCATCAAGCGAGAGGGGATCAACACTTGGCATCGGGGGCATCAGCGGTGCCGCCAGGATGCTGATCATCAATGCCAGCCCGATGCGGATTTGAGGGGGGATGTTAGACCCGCCAAATATCGGCATCATGAGCATTGCGGCACCGAGGCGAAAAAAAGGCCACCAGATCTGTCCGAGCCAGGCGGTGAGCTGGGCCGCTGAGATATCTAGCATGGCATTAGCCGATCAGGTGCGGGATGTTGAGGAATAAACGGTTGAACAAATCGCTGAAAGTACGCAGCAGCCATGGGCCGGCAAACCCCAGCATGGCAAATGTCATTAGCAAGCGAGGCAGAAAGCTCAGTGTCTGTTCGTTAATCTGAGTTGCCGCCTGAAAGATACTGACCAGCAGGCCGACCAGCAGGCTGGGGATGATCATGACACAAACCATACTAACGATGATCAGCAGTGCCTCTCCAAAAAAAGAAGCGATAAATTCAGTACCCATATCTATCCAAAGCTCGCACTGAGCGTACCAACGGTCATTGACCAGCCATCGACCATGACAAAAATCATGAGTTTAAATGGCAGCGAAATAATTAATGGCGACAGCATCATCATCCCCATTGCCATCAATACGCTGGCAACAACCATATCGATGATCAAAAACGGAATGAACAGCATGAAGCCGATCTGAAATGCGGTTTTCAGCTCGCTGAGAATGAAGGCGGGCATGACGATCAAAAAATCGAGGTCGTCCATATTCTGCGGTGCCGGCTCATTGGCAATGCGCAGAATTTGCTCGAGGTCAGTTTCGCGGGTTTGCTGAAGCATAAACTGGCGCAAGGGCTTTTCTGCGGTATGGAAGGCATCGAGCATGGTCAGTTCCCCGCTCTGGTAGGGGACAACGGCATTATCGTAGATCTCATAGATCACCGGACGCATGATAAACAGTGAAAGCGTCAGGGCGATACCGACCAGTACCCGGTTCGGGGGGCTTTGTTGCAAACCCATCGCCTGGCGCAAAATACCCAGTACGATGATGATTCGGGTAAAGCTGGTGACCATCAACAGCATGGCTGGTAAAAAGGCCAGTGCCGTCATCAGCAGGAATATTTGCAGCTTGACGCTGTATTCCTCCGAGCCATTAGGACCGTTGATAGTCAGTAGCGACAAGTCCTGCGCCAGTGCCGGATGACTGAACAGCAGGAGCGCCAGCAATAGCCCGAGCCAGCGCATTATTTGGTTAATCCTTTTAGCATGTCGTTGTCATCCACGACATTGACCAGACGCAGGCCGTACTTGTTGTTGACGATAACGACCTCGGCATGGCCGAGCAGGGTGCCGTTGACCTTCACGTCCATGGCTTCACCGCTCAGTTTATCAAGCTCGATAACGGTGCCGAGCGAGACATTCATTAAATCACCCACCATCAGCTCGGTGCTTGCGACTTCCAGGGTCAGGTTCACCGGGATATTGCGAATGAACGACATATCCTTGGCGGCCGCGGGTGTGCCGGGAATCGGGTCCTGACCCAGGCTACCCAAGTCCAGTTCATCAAGGTCAATATTCAGATCGTTGGTTTGTTCAGACATGGTCGTTCCTGTTACTGTTTAATAACATCTTGAATTTGAAGTACAAGACTTGCATTGTTTTCTGCAATCCGGGCGGTGAATAGGGATGTCTTGCCAGCCCTGACCGTCACTTCGTTCGGTAGCTCGATAGGAATGACATCACCTTGTTTCAAGTCCATCACATCGCCAAGAGGCAGGCGACGCTCGCAAAGAGTAGTCATCAGCCGCATAGGAGTCTGGCATAGTTTGGCTTGAATTCGCGCTTGCAGCTCGGGGTCGGTTTCTACATCGGTCGGCTTGCATTGCTGCTCCCGTAAGAAGTCCATACCGGCAAAGGGCAGGGCGATATCAAACCAGCCCTGGTGACCGCAGACATCAATGGTAAAGCGACACACTTGATAGAGCTGGTTGTTTTGTATCGGGTTGCCCAGACGAAGCGTATTTTTCTCGGTCAGTTGGCTGTGCCAGCTGGTAATGCTGTGCCAGCCGTTGGCAAACTGGCCCAGGGCCAGGTTGAAAAAGCGTTCAACCAGGCGTAATTCAGTATCACTCATATCACTGTGGCGTCGAACATTATTGCCATTGCCGCCAAAAAACAGATCCACCATAAAAAACAGTAAATCGCCCTCGATAGAGACGGCACCATGTAAATCGTGCGGGCTAACCGTAAACTCGCGATACAGGCTGGGCTTCTGCAGCTGCTGCAAGTAGTCCTGCAGCTTTAGCGTATCTTGCTGCTCGAAGCGAAATTCAACAGGATGGCGTAGCAGATGATGGAAAGACTGGCGGGCAGATCGTTCAAATTGCTTGCAGACGTTATCGATGATGGCTTGCAAGGCTCCGATACGGTGTTCAGGACTTGCGAGATCAAAAGCACGGACTTCAACCTGGTCAAGTTCTGAAATTATTTTGCTCTTTTTCGTCATAACCTTAGGCAACCCATGGATTTACGTTAGACATAACAGTACGTCGAATATGCTTATTCAAATAATTAAGCGCTGCATTAATATAAAAATAATGTGTTTATCTATCTACCCTCATAAATAATAAACACTGTTTCTTTGTTTTTTTTTATTTAATTATAAATCAACATTTAACCTATAGTCGCAGTTTAATTAAACGTTGTTTGCTAAAATGCTGGAATCAGGGTCACAACAATTAATATTAAGTGTTATGTTTAATTATTGGTGAATGTTAACACTCGGGCAAAAGGTGTACTTACTGTTCATTATTTGAGCGCTTAATGAAAGCATTATTTTGCTCGTGGATTATTTTTTAATCTCATTTGTGTTGTTTCTCGCCAATAATCTATATTCTCCTGCATCCGTATTGACTATAATGTTAATTAAGACATCAATATCAATCGCGGGAGACTACCGTTTGATCAGTAGGTTTGTCAAACAAATATACTCTCAATTAGGCATGTCAAAAAATCATCATAGATTTTACCAGATATTCATTATATTGACAGTTGACATACTATTCTGAATGATTTCTTATTCACTTAAAAAATATATATAATAACTTTATCTTAGACGTTTGAGTGATTATCAATCTGTGGCATTCAAATTCTGATATTCTACATTGGTGCTGTTGATTGTACCTTGTGGGTTTTACATTACCTCATACGTCACGTTTACTTTTTTGTAGCATTTCATTGCTGTATTGACATGTGGTGAAAGTAATTTTTTGCTTGATCGAGTGATCAATTAAGTCTTTAAAGTGATGGCTTTTCTTTTAATTAGGGAGGAATGTCGCTTTTTGTATTGTCATATATTTACCGTGGTTATGTTATTTTTAGGCTCTTCGATGGTTAGAAAAAGCAGTATTATTCTATTGGTCCTATTGGCATCATTCTCGGTTCATAGCCAAGAAGCTGTAAAAGTATCAGCACTGGATAACAGTCAATGGGTGTTCTCTGGTAATAATACGTTGTGCTCGATTGCGCATGAAATAAAAGATTTTGGCATCGCAAAGATTATTGCAGAGGCCGGAGAAGAATTAAGAATTGAGCTTAAGTCTAGTGAACTAACCAACTTAACAGAACTGCGTTCTGTATACGAGATATCCCCAGTATGGAAGGTCGAGAATACCCAATATATTGATGACATTGGTGAGGTTAATTATTCTCAGTCTACTGGTGAGATTATTGTTAATGATGCAGATTCAGTCTTTGAAAGTTTAAAGCGTGGCGCATGGATAAAAGTTGTCATTAATAACGGCCGTCAATTTAATGACGAGATTGTTTTGTCCAATATTAACTTTTCTACACCAGCCGAAGACTTTACTGTTTGCCGAAATCAACTAATACCGGTCAATTACCAGCAAATAAGAAACAGTGAGTTTTATTTCCAGCCTGGTTCGTCTCAAGTGTCAAAAAATAGTCACCGAACGCTGAGAGGGATCACTGAATATGTCAAGGCGACCTCATCGATTGGCAGGATACTGATTGATGGTTACTCGGACAATCGCGGCCGTACTGGTGTGAAGCTCCGGATGTCTAGAGATCGTGCCGAGGAAGTCGCTTCATTGCTTATCGAGTACGGTATTCCTCGTAAAATGATTCAGATACGTTCCCATGGCGATCGTTACCCTGTCGAGGATAATGGCCATGCGGCAGGACGACAAAAAAATCGTCGGGTAACCGTTCGTTTAATCAAGAAATCTGTGGTAGGAAGATCATGAAAAATAGCTGGCAAGTTTTGATGTTTCATCCTTACCACCCGGTACAGGAACAGGTACTCGTCGAGGGAGAAGCCGTCGGGTATCAATTGAGCCAGACTGACAGTATGGC
>Ga0209379_10001854_pt1 | contig 13302 bp, 12 predicted proteins | sample tdDd001_FD_187124 | JGI IMG/M metagenome (GOLD analysis project Ga0209379, IMG submission 187124) | Marine sediment microbial communities from the Atlantic coast under amendment with organic carbon and nitrate - tdDd00.1 (SPAdes)... | ecosystem: Environmental > Aquatic > Marine > Coastal >...
AGCTAATTCTGCTGATTTAGCAACAGATTCTTCAACAGGAACTTCAATACTTTCTACAATGAAGTCACCTGATTTTAAATCACCTACAATGGCAATCATATTTAAGTGTTTACCATCAACTACGGCATGAGCTGCCAGTGGAAACTTACAGCCTCCTTCAATCTCAGCCATAAAAGCACGTTCTGCTAATACGGCGGTCTCCGTCGCTTTATGATTTACCTTTTCAACAACGGCTATACATTCAGGATCGTTATCGCGAGTTTCGATGGCTATAGCGCCCTGACCAATTGCTGGAATACAAAGATCCACATCAATCAACATTTCTTCGTCAAACTCTTTGCCTAATCGATTCATGCCGGCAGCAGCCAAAATAATAGCATCGTATTCGCCATCATGTAGTTTTTGCATACGTGTATCGATATTTCCTCGAATCTCTTTGAAATTTGTATCCGGACGAACGTCAGCCAATTGCACTCTTCGTCGAGGTGATCCAGTTCCCAAAACAAAACCTTGAGGCATATCGCCTATAGAAACTCCATCACGTGTTAAAAACACATCTCGAGAATCTTCTCTTTCAGGATATGCGACCAGCTTTAATCCTGCTGGATGAAAACTAGGTACGTCCTTTAAGCTATGAATGGCAATATCTGCCTCTCCCTCCAAAAGTGCATGCTCCAATTCCTTCACAAACAAACCGGTTGTTCCAAATTCAGTCAATGAACGATTCAAAACACGATCGCCCTGGGTACTAAATTTTTTAACTTCGAATTCGATATCTGGATTAGCCTTTTGTAAAAGCTCTACAGTTTGCATGGTTTGGGTATATGCCAATAGGCTGGGGCGAGTTGCAACAATTAATTTCTTCTTAAGGGACATAGTCAAGCTTGTTGTTTTATCCATCATTCACGACTCTATTTTCGTTTTGATGGAACAGATGATTGAATTAAGAACTGTGATTTTCATTAAAACAAAGCTCCATTTTTCGTTCATCTAATTTGCAAAAAAAAAGCCATATAAACGTGTTTATACGGCTCAATATTTTAATAAAAAATATGCTATTTAGTTTCAGGCTCTTGGAAAATCATATTCAATGTTTCCATAGGACTTGATTGTGTTTTATGATGATCTTTTAGATGGCTAATACATGCTCTGGCGATCTTATTCATCAAGTTTGATGTAATCTTTTCAACACGTTTTAACTCGTCCTCACTCATTTTTGATTTGTGATACTCTAACTCTTTATCTCTAATCTTATTCAAATTATCCTTTAGAGCAACAATAACTGGAGATAGGAAAGTTACTTCCAACCAACCATAAAACTCACGAATAGAATCGTCAATAATTTCTTCAGCCTGAGGAATACAGGTTAAACGATGCTGCATCGCTTCTGATGTATGCTCTGAAAGTTCATCAACAGAAATAACCAAAACATTTTCCAGAGAATCAATTGCCGTATCGACATTTCGAGGTACCGATAAATCAAGAATCAGCTTACAATCCGAAGTATTTTCAAAATGCTCCTTCATTAAAGTAGGATGCGGTGCTCCAGTTGCAACAATAATCACTTCAGCCTTATTAACTTCTTCAGTCAAATGTGACATTGCGCGATAATTGATATCGAATTTTTTAGCTAATGCTTCAGCTCTTTCCACATTTCGGTTCACAAGAGTCAGTGAACGATTCTCCATGTGTTTTACCAAATTGCTACAGGTATCTTTTCCAATCTCACCTGTTCCAAATAGTAAATAGTTTGCAGCCTCCAAATCGGGCACCTTATCCTTAATATACTGAACAGCAGCATGAGAAACGGATGCAGCGCCACGGCTCAACTCCGTTTCATTTTTAATCTTTTTGCTGGCTTTAAATACAAAGGAAAAAAGTCGATTTAGGAAAGAATTTATCATCTGATAATTCTCAGATAATTGGTAGGCATTTTTTACCTGCCCTACAATTTGAAAATCTCCAACAATCTGTGAATCAATACCAGAACAAACCTTATAGAGATGCTTAATACAATCACTTCCCTGAATGGTATAACCATTATAACGGAATTCCTTTTCGTTGCCTTTACAGTAATTTAAGAATAGTTTTGTGACTAAATCCATGTCCGAGGTATGGGCATAAATTTCAGTCCTATTACAAGTGGATAAAACGATTAGGCCTTCAACGCCGTATTCTTTTGCATCCCGAAGCAAAGCTTCCTGATCTATTTGGGTTAATGAAAATCGTCCTCTTACATCCAAAGCCGTTTTACGATAAGAAACACCTAAAACGAAAAATTTCTGTAAATTTTCTCTTATTTGCGATGACATAAATTGATCTAATTTTGAGTTCTTCGCTAATACAAATAACACTGATTAGGCTTGAGTCCTTACCAAATATATAATTAATTACCGAAAAATTACTATAAATTCATTTCGGTTTTACAATTCAGAAAGAACCAAAACTAGTTTTAAAAGTCTAAATCTTTTAAATTCAGACTTTAACATCCTAAATACTGGTATAACAAATTCACTCACTTATACTCCTAATAACTCAATACTTATCTTTTTTTAGATAAATATTGGCTAAGGATTATGCATATCCTTATTAAAATAATCAAGAATCGTATTAATCATTTCAATTTTCACATTGGCTTTTGCATGCTCAGGTTGGAGGTCGCTTACTTTAATATAAAAACTCAAAGCTTTAGCCATGTCTCCAAGTTGATGATGAATCTCACCAATCATGAAATTAGCTTCTATATGATTTGGATCCAAATCAATAACCTTCTGGTAGTCACTAAGCGCTAACTGAAACTCTTCAGCTTCAAACTGCAACTTAGCTTTTGATAGTATATCTTGAATTTCTTTCATCTTATTTATATGAATATCCTGCAAATCTAGTCATTTCAGACATTTTTGCCTATAAATAAAGATAAGAAAATCGTTTTTTATTTTGAATGAGACTAAAAGTGCCCTTTAAGGCGTTATCACTGACTTTGTTCAATGTTTAACAGCTAAAATAATTGCTCCATTTTTATCTCAAAAAGATATTAATCGAGGTATGACCATAGTAATTTTACAGCTTGACCATAGTAATTGTTTCCAAATAAGTTAAGGTGATTCAGAACATGATAAAGCATATAAATATTTTGTCGATAATCGTATCCTTCAGGAAGTGGATAGGTTTTCTGATAGCTGGAATAAAAGCTTGAATCAAAACCTCCAAAAAGCCTGGTCATGGCTAGCTCAGCCTCCCGATGCCCATAATAAACCGCCGGATCGATTAAACAGGGTTGAGATAAAGAATCACAGAGAAAATTACCTGACCATAAATCCCCATGCAATAAGGCTGGCTTTTCCTCACTCCCTTCTAATATCTCTTCTATCCTATTTTCCAATAGTATGAAACCATTTTTAAGTTCAGGCCCCACCAAACCGTTTTTTTCAGCCAGTTTATACTGATACAGTAAGCGCTTATTGTAGTAGAAATCACACCAATTTTCAGCCTCAATTTTGTTGCAGGTATTAATCTGAGGTGTTTTTCCGATGTAGTTATCCTGAGGAAAACCAAAACGAAGAGCTCCATATTGATGCAAACGTGCCAATTGCCTACCAAATTTCGAAAAGAAATCGAAGCTCATTTCCCCCATATGGATTTGCTCCAGGAGCAAACAATCCGGATCGACAAACAAAACTTCAGGAACCCGTATGCATCCGACTTTTTTTAACTCATTTAAGCCTCTTGCTTCTTTTTCGAAAGCATCTGGAGCAGGACAAGTTGTTTTCATAAAACAGGTGCTTCCCTTTTCGAAAGTGAGCAATTCCGCTTTTGAGATACAGCCTCCACCAATTGGTTTTGTGGACAGAACTTTTTGTTCTGCCCAATCTTCAACCTTTGATATGATTTTACTATAGTTTTCCATTCAAATGATTTAACAAGCCATCACAAGCATCTTCAAGTAAATCTAAAACTAACTCGAAACCTGCTTCTCCCCCGTAATAGGGATCTGGAACCGTCTTGTAATGCTTATATTTGGAACAATAGTCTGTCATTTTTACGATCTTATTCAAGTCATCCTCACTTCTGGCTTGAGCTTGTAGATCTTTAATATTTTGATCATCCATGCCTATAATCAAATCAAAGGCGTCAAAGTCTGTATTAGATTTGAATTGGCGTGAGATACTTGTCAGATCATAAGAACGACGAGCAGCATGAGCACGCATTCTGCTATCGGCTCTATCACCTTCGTGATGACCTATGATACCAGCGGAGTCGCATGTAAAATTGGCCGACTTCCCTGCCTTATCAATAACCGCATTCATAACAGCCTCTGCACTTGGAGAGCGACAAATATTTCCTAAACAAACAAATAATAAGGTCTTGGTCATTTTATTTTCCATGGATGGATTCAATTCTTGATTCATATAGCTTATTCTAATAATTTACCAAAATTACAGAATTGTTAATTATAATCAGCCTGTGAAAAAATCAAAAATATTACCCAGCTGACTGGTACTGCCTTTATAAATTTCGGTGTATTTACAGCGTGTGCAAGAAACCGTTGTAAACTTTTTATTTTGCACATCGAAAATTTTAGCAAAAGCGCCACCTGTGGCACGAAACTCATCGGTTTCGTAATTCATATTACCACACTTCACACAAATATATTTGGATTGATTCATCTCTTTTATTTTTATTCGAAAGTTAAATATAATAAAATATGTGTAATGATGTCCAATAGCCTAAAACGAAAAATGGTCGACACCAAAGGCATCGACCACTTCTATTATTTCATTCAAGAACTAAGCTCTTTGTTTTTTAAAAGAATAATACGCTAAGTAAGCACCTAATAAAATAAAGGGTATGCTTAACCACTGTCCCATATTTAGAGCCATACCTTCTTCAAAGGCTTCTTGATTTTCTTTAATAAATTCAATAAAGAATCGAGCCGTAAAAATCAGCATAAAGAATACCCCAATCAAACGCCCTGAAAACTCCTTGGCATTGGTTTTCCAATACATATACATCAGAATACCAAAACTAAACAGATAACAAAGTGCTTCATAAAGCTGTGCCGGATGGCGAGCTGCCAACGGTTCATAAATTGAAGCTCTCACAAATTGAAATCCCCAAGCCAAATCGGTTTGCGTTCCAATAATTTCAGAATTCATCAGGTTACCTGTACGGATAAAGAAACCGGCTAAAGCCACTGGTATTGCAACTCGATCAAGAATCCATAGCATCGATTTCTTACTCACTTTCTTAGAATAAAAATAAAGTGCTGTCAAGATTCCAATTGTCGCTCCGTGAGAGGCTAAGCCACCATGCCAAATCTTTAATATCTCAGCTGGGTGTTGAGAGTAAAATTCCCAACCATAGAAAATCACATGTCCCAAGCGTGCACCAATAACCGTAGCTATTAACGTGTACATGAAAAGTTTCTCGAGCCAGTCTAAAGGTATACCCTCCTTTTTAAACATTCGCTCTACAAGTTGATAACCCAATAAAAAGCCAAGTGCAAACAGTAAACCATACCATCGTACAGCAATTGGACCAATCTTAAATATTTCAGGATCTACATCCCAGAGGATTGATAGTAGCATATGTGTTAGATATTTAATATTTATCAGAGCCTCGAGAAGAATAAACACTTCTCAAGGCTCATATATTTCTTAAGCTGGAATTCCTTTACCGTGGCATTGCTTGAATTTCTTTCCGCTACCACAAGGACAAGGTTCGTTACGACCTACTTTCTGAACATTACGAACTGGTTCAGCTTTTTTAGGCTCTTTTCTTCCATCACTACTCAAATCTTCCTTTGAAGTTTGCATGCCACTCATATCGGTACGACGACGCTCTTTTGCTTCCTGAACTTCATCAGGCATTTGCATTGGAATATGTCCTTTCATAAGTGTTGCAACCACAGATTTATTTGTCGTTTCAATCATTGTTTTAAACAGATTGAAGGATTCAAACTTATAAATCAATAATGGATCCTTTTGCTCGTATGATGCATTCTGAACAGATTGCTTTAAGTCATCCATCTCACGAAGGTGCTCTTTCCAAGAATCATCAATAGTGGCAAGAATAGCCACTTTTTCGTAAGCACGAACCAACTCTTCAGCCTCAGTTTCATAAGCTTTTTTCAAGTTGGTTACAACCTGAAAGTTCTTTGTTCCATCAGAAATAGGTACAACAATATTCTCGTACATTTCTGCCTTAGTTTCATATACATCCTTGATAACAGGATAAGCTTGTTTGCTTATCGTCTCAACCTTACGCTTATGAGCATCTAAAACAATTTCATGTAACTTGTTCGAAATATCTTCTGGTTTTTCTTTCATGAATTCTTCCTCAGTAACTGGAGATTCAATTGAAAGGACACGGATCAATTCTAACTTGAAATCTTCGAAATCTCCACCATGGTATTCATTAACCACCGCTTCGCAAACATCGAACATCATATTGGCAATATCCACTTGAATTCGCTCACCAAATAATGCGTGACGACGACGCTTGTAAATGACTTCACGCTGCGAGTTCATTACATCATCGTACTCAAGCAAACGCTTACGAATACCGAAGTTATTCTCTTCAACTTTCTTCTGAGCTCTCTCGATAGATTTAGAAATCATTGAGTGCTGAATCACTTCACCATCCTCAATACCCATTCTATCCATTAGCTTCACAATACGATCTGAGCTAAACAGACGCATCAAATCATCTTCCAATGACACGAAAAACTGAGAAGAACCCACATCTCCCTGACGACCGGCACGACCACGTAACTGACGGTCGACACGACGAGAATCATGACGCTCAGTACCAATAATCGCAAGACCACCAGCAGCTTTCACCTCATCACTCAACTTAATATCGGTACCACGACCCGCCATATTGGTTGCAATCGTTACGGTGCCTTTATAACCTGCTTCAGCAACAATATCTGCCTCACGCTGGTGTAATTTTGCATTCAGTACATTGTGCTTAATACCTCTAAGTTTCAACATTCGGCTTAAAAGTTCCGAAATTTCAACCGAAGTTGTACCTACCAATACCGGACGACCTGCTTTTACAAGTTCTCCAATTTCATCGATAACAGCATTATACTTTTCACGCTTGGTTTTATAAACTAAATCTTCTCTATCATCACGAGAAATAGGACGGTTTGTTGGAATAACAACCACATCTAATTTATAGATATCCCATAATTCACCTGCTTCAGTTTCCGCTGTACCTGTCATACCCGAAAGCTTGTGGTACATTCTAAAGTAGTTCTGAAGCGTAATGGTTGCGAATGTTTGTGTTGCAGCTTCAACTTTTACACTTTCTTTCGCTTCAATCGCTTGGTGAAGTCCATCAGAATAGCGACGGCCTTCCATAATACGACCGGTTTGCTCGTCGACAATTTTCACCTTACCATCCATCAAAACATACTCCACATCCTTCTCGAAAAGTGAATAAGCTTTTAACAATTGGTTTACTGTATGTACACGCTCCGATTTAACCGCATAGCTTTGGATCATTTCATCCTTAGTCTTCAGTTTTTCCTCATCAGACATATCAGATTTCTCAATAACTGCAACCTCTGATCCAATATCTGGAAGAACGAAGAATCCAGAATCATCCGTATCATCACTAATTAAATCGATACCAATATCTGTTAACTCAATTGAGTTTTGTTTCTCATCAATAACAAAATACAGATCATCAGTAATGATGTGCATGTTCTTGTTATTCTCCTGCATATAGAAGTTCTCAGTCTTCAACAACAAAGCCTTATTTCCCTGCTCACTTAAGAACTTAATCAATGGCTTCATTTTAGGCATACCTTTGAAAGTTCTAAGTAATAACTTAGCACCTTCTTCTAGTTCTTTCTTGTCCTCACTCTTCAGCAAGCGTTTAGCATCGGTGAACATTTTCATCACCAATTCAGTTTGAGCTTTTGCAAGTTTCTGAACTTTAGGCTTCAACTCATCATATAATTGATGTTCACCTCTTGGAACAGGACCTGATATAATCAAAGGCGTACGCGCATCATCAACTAATACCGAGTCAACCTCATCGACAATTGAATAGTTATGACGACGCTGAACCAAATCCTTAGGATTGGTTGCCATATTATCACGTAGGTAATCGAAACCAAATTCGTTATTTGTTCCGAAAGTAATATCACAAGCGTATGCTGTACGACGCTCATCAGAGTTTGGTGTATGCTTATCGATACAATCTACTGATAAACCGTGGAATTGGTAAATAGGTCCCATCCATTCCGAGTCACGCTTAGCCAGGTAATCATTCACTGTAATCACGTGAACACCGCGACCTGTCAATGCATTCAGGAATACAGGTAGAGTCGCTACAAGCGTCTTACCCTCACCCGTTGCCATCTCGGCAATTTTACCTTGATGAAGTACAATACCACCAATCAACTGCACATCGTAGTGAATCATATTCCAAACAATCTCAGTTCCACCCGCATCCCAGGAATTGAACCAAACCGCTTTATCACCTTCAATTTGTACGTGATCAGCACGTGTTGCCAAATCACGATCGAACTGTGTTGCTGTTACCTCAATCTCTTCGTTCTCGGTAAATCGACGTGCTGTTTCTTTTACAATACAAAAAGCAGCTGGTAAAATCTGATCCAGAACTTTTTCTATTTTAGCATCGATACTCTTTTCAATTTCATCGATTCTATCGTAGGTTTCTTCTTTCTCATTCACAGGAAGATTTCCATCTTCAATCTTTTGTTTCAATGCTGCGATTTCATCCTTCTCAGCTTTGATATAATCTTGAATCTTATCTTTTAACAATTGAGATTCGGCACGTAGTCCATTAATATCTAATTGCTTAATTCTATCGTATTCCTTATTAATGCTTGCCAAGTATGGCGCTAATTCTTTAAGGTCTCTATCTGACTTATTACCAAACAGTTTACCTAGTGTTTTATCTATAAAACCCATCTATTTATTTGTCTAATGATTGTTAAAATGACGTAGTTAGCAAAAAACCATTTTGATTTTAAAGCATCAACTACAATTAATAGCATACCTATTCTTTAATTCAAAGATTGAATTAAACGAATTTGTAATGATTTTTGAGCACTAAGCTAAACCTGGGGCACGTATGCTATTGGATCCGGCAAGAAAAATAGATTCGTATTGGAAATCAAAAGCAGTGATTACTTCTGGAACTTCAACACAAAATGGTTCATATAAATGAAGCGCATCCGGATTTAAATGTGGAAATTTTGGTAATTTCTTAATCAGTGGTAAAGTCAATGTTTTGGCCACATAGATCTCTGAAATTTCCGAAGAATTCTGAGCAGGAGCAAGTATCGGCAGATTATAACAATCTTCAAAACTGTCTGAATGATCAGCGTACCAGGCAGCAAAACGTTGCACATCATCAACCAGTTCCTCATAATCTACATTAGGAACGGTCGATGCACAAGCTGTAAGCACCGAAAAAACGACAATAAGATACCTGTTCATATCCATGGGAATCAAAAGTAATTAATTTTATTGAAACGCCTAAGACTTAGGTCAGGACTTTGTAAAAATGTCGCATTATTTCTGAAACAAAAAAATAAACTCATAATTATCAATAAAAAAAGCCTGCTAGAATCAACTAGCAGGCTTTTCAATATTTGATCGAATCAATTAAGCATTTGTTGGAGCAACAAAAACTCTTGATTTGAATTCTTTATCCATCATATAAAGACCATTACCCTGACAACCAATCATCTTAAGCTGATCGATAATTTCACCGACACCAGCTTCTTCTTCAACTTGCTCGTCAACGAACCATTGCAAGAAATTCACTGTTGCGTGATCTTTCTCTTCAATAGCAACATTAACACACTCGTTAATTAAGCTTGTTACTTTTTCTTCGTGCTTTAATGTTTCTTCGTAAATATTTAAAACACCATCCCACTCAGAAGGTACTTCAGCAATTGGTTCAAGAATAACTCTACCTCCACGCTCATTTACGTAATCCAACATTTTCATAGCATGAAAAGTCTCTTCTTCAAACTGAACTTTCATCCAGGTTGAGAATCCTGACATACCATTTGCATTGAAATAGTTAGACATTGATAAGTAGAAATATGCAGACCAAAATTCAGCGTTGATTTGCTCATTCAAAATCTTCTCTACATTCTTATTAAGAGCCATAATATTATTTTTAGTGTTGTATATTTGATTTTTCTTATTCAAAAATAAACCTAATTTATGATTTAGACTAAAATCTGGATAATTAATTATCTAAATCATAAAACTAGAATTATTCTCTTCTATTTAAACTCTTAAAGGTTTGCAAAAAAGTCATTCCCTTTATCATCAACAATAATAAATGCCGGGAAATTCTCAACACGGATCTTGCGAACCGCTTCCATTCCTAATTCAGGAAAATCAATGACCTCGATAGATTTAATACTGTTTTTAGCTAAAACTGCAGCTGGTCCTCCAATCGACCCTAAATAAAATCCGCCATTTTCTTTACAAGCATCAGTAACAGATTGGTAACGATTACCTTTGGCAACCATCACCATAGAACCACCAAGTTTCTGAAACGGACCTACATAAGAATCCATACGCCCTGCAGTTGTTGGTCCAAAACTTCCTGAAGGCATCCCCTTAGGTGTTTTAGCTGGTCCAGCATAATATACCGGATGATTCTTAAAGTACTCAGGCATTTCTTTACCTTCATTCAACATTTGTTGAATTCTTGCATGAGCCATATCACGAGCTACAATTAAAGTTCCGCTTAAGCTTAAGCGTGTTTTAATTGGGTATTTAGACAACTCTTTACGGATATCTTCCATTGGCTGATCTAAATCGATTTCAACCGCATCCTTCAAGTGTGGCGCTTCTTTTGGAAGATATTTAAATGGCTCTCTCTCTAATTCTTCTAAGAAAATACCATCTTCGTTAATCTTCGCTTTAATATTTCTGTCAGCAGAACAGCTTACACCTAATCCTACAGGACAAGAAGCAGCGTGACGAGGCAAACGAACCACTTTAACGTCATGTACGAAATACTTACCACCAAACTGAGCTCCAATTTCACTATTCTGGCAAATCTCTTCAATTTTTTTCTCCCACTCTAAATCGCGAAAAGCCTGACCTCCTTCATTTCCTTCAGTAGGTAAATGATCGTAATAGCCCGTTGATGCTTTTTTTACCGTTGCTAGAGTTGCTTCAGCTGATGTTCCACCAATTACCAAAGCTAAATGGTAAGGCGGACAAGCTGAAGTACCTAAATCACGAAGCTTGTTTGTTATGAAAGTAGTTAAGTTCTTTTCATTTAAAAGAGCTTTTGTTTCCTGATACAAGAATGTTTTGTTTCCTGACCCACCACCTTTGGTCACGAATAGGAATTCATAGGCATTCCCCTGATTGGCATAAAGATCGATTTGAGCAGGTAAATTAGTTCCTGTATTCTTCTCTTCGAACATGCTAAAAGGCACAACTTGTGAATAACGAAGGTTGCGCTCTTGGTAAGTATCATAAACCCCCTGAGATAAATGCTTCGCATCATCAACTCCCGTATAAACGTCTTCTCCTTTTTTACCAACGACAATAGCAGTACCTGTATCCTGACAAGTAGGTAATTCACCTTCTGCAGAAACAACTTGATTCAAAAGCATGGTATGTGCTACAAATCTATCGTTATCGGAAGCTTCTGGATCTTTAAGAATAGTTTGTAACTTTTCTAGGTGAGCAGGACGCAAATAAAAAGAAACATCAGCAAACGCTTCCTTCGAAAGCATTTCAAGTCCCTTAGGATCTACTTTAAGGATTTTTCTACCATCTACGTCAATTGTTGACACAAAGTCTTTTGTTAGCAGACGGTATTTTGTTGTATCCTTAGTAATTGGATAAGGTTTTTGGTAGTTAAAATCGGACATCTTTATTGCTTTAAAATTTGAATAGTCTAATCTATTTGATTCTGTAATCGAATAAATCCGATAACAGATTCACAAATTTAAACAATAATATAATTAGAGTCGATTTTTAGGTGGTGTATTCTACAACATCTTAGCTCTAAAACATGTTTCTCTTCAAATGGAAGGATCCTACTCTACCATCCATGCCATAGCGGCTTCGTAAGTGGAAAAGGGTTTCGCTTTTAATTTTGAACTTACATTATTGGCAATAATAACCATAACAACCTGTTTTGGTGTATCTGTAATTGCTGCTAATTTATAGGTATATAATTCTGGGTGTGATTTTAAAAAAGAGGAAACTTTCTTAAAAACATTGGGGTTTATATCAAACTTAACACCCCTTAAGTCACTGATTATTCCGACTGTATTCTCAGAAAGCATTTGGTTTGTCATGATTTCCTCAAAAGAAGAAATCACATCTTTTAAGCTTGCATCCTCCGTAAATTTCCTACAAAGAATTCTTTTCTCTAAAACATCAATATATGAATACTCAACATTCATCTAAAATAAATTTAGTCAAGGTCAATATTATTCATATTAATGAGTTAATACAAATGTGTTTTGATCTTGTAAAACATATGAAATTCTGATTGAATGTTCTATTTATATTTTATCAGCACAATGTTCAGTCATCCATTCTACTGATGCCTCATAAGTTGAGAAAGGTTTCACCTTCAATTTTGAACTAAGCTTACTCACAAGAGTTGCGAGAACAACATGCTTGGGAGAATCTGTAATGGCGGCTAATTTATACTTATACAATTCAGGATTTCTTTTCATGTACCCTGATATTTTTTTAAATACTTTAGGATTAACTTCAAGCTTAACACCTCTGAGATCTGTAATAATTCCACATGTATCATCAGCAAGCATCTCCTTATCGAGAATTTCTTCGAAGGAAGCAATAACATCATCTATATTCACCTCTTCTATGAATTCTCTGTATAGAATACGACGCCCCTTGTAATCAATATAGGAATACTTAACACTCATGAATAGCTTATAGGTTTGGTAGGCTTAACAAAATATCCAAAAAAATAGTCTAATACAAATATTAGACTATTTAATTCACATCGAGTCGTATTAGAAACCTAATGAATCCAGTACTTTTTCATTCAAATATCTATTCTCACCAATATAAGGATAACAATGAATATGGATTGCCGGATTAAAGTTCATCTCAATAATGGAATAGTTCTTATCTGTTGCCGGTGCTTTCACATCAGTAATCATCATATCCAGACCTGTTATTTCAACATCCAAAGCTTTCGTTGCTCTTACAGCAATATCTTTATAAGATTGGTGAATATCATCAGTAAAGTCAATACTATCACCACCTGTACTAATATTTGAGTTCTCCCTTA
>Ga0209379_10001856_pt1 | contig 13300 bp, 11 predicted proteins | sample tdDd001_FD_187124 | JGI IMG/M metagenome (GOLD analysis project Ga0209379, IMG submission 187124) | Marine sediment microbial communities from the Atlantic coast under amendment with organic carbon and nitrate - tdDd00.1 (SPAdes)... | ecosystem: Environmental > Aquatic > Marine > Coastal >...
AGAAACGACAGAGTGCACGATTTTGAAGACAAGGCTGCCCCTACACTTATGGCAATGGCAGAGGATACAGATGATTTGGATGGCGTAGGGGGAGCATCGGTGACTGCAGCTCCTGAGGAAAGCCTAAATGAGTATATTACAAACAACGGTTCAATTGATGTACAGGTCAAGGGAGACACAGCCCTGGCATCTGGAATCAGTGCCCTTACCAAGGTGGAGGTACTCTTTGATACAGACGGTGATGGTGTCAGTGATGGTGTAGACATAGCACCTACAGATCCGACACTTTCTAAAGATCTGGATGGGGACGGTATAGACGATAAAACTGATCCTGACGCAGACGGCGACGGTTTCTATAATGAAAAATATATCACTTCTCTGGAACCTGAAGAAGCTGAAGGTCTGAAGATAGACTACTTTGACCACGACAGCGACAACGATGGAATAAACAACAGGATGGATAATGACGATGACGGTGACGGATTTATGGATATAGCCGATGCCAGCTTAGACCCTATCTCAGCGGATGGTAAAACTCTCATCGATGAGGATGGCAATCTTCCTATCTCAGATACAGCTTATGAAGAGTTTATGGACACTCCAGGAGGAATGCCTGAAAACCTCATAGAGACTACGGGAATAATTGAACCGGAAGAGATGGAGATCAACAACAGCTTAACAAACAGAGCTGTATTTGATAAGGTGGAGGAGGAGTATGTAGGCGGAGTTATAAATGTTGTAGCAGAATCGCATGCAGAGGGAGGAATCGCCATCGCCAACGGAATAGCAACCGACGTGGTATGGAACGGACTCCAAAAACCGGTCTATGATGCTCCAACTACACCTTCACCTAGGCATTCTATAGAAGAGGGAACGGAGCTCACAGTGATAGAGAGAAACTATGATAACTTTGTAAATAGTGAGGGTGCTAGTATCACTGCTACTGCTACTGCCAATGGTGGTACTGCAGCAGCCTTTGGTATGAGGATAGGAAACTACTATACTATAGATGAGGCGGCCTCTGAGAGAAGCCCTATCACAAAGCACTATGCTGGAGACTATGAAGAAGTCAAAGAAGGTTTTGAGGCAACTGAATATGGTATGGTAAATGATGGAAGTATAACAACTTTTGCTACAGGTGATCATGCTAAGTCCTTTGGTATAATGGCCGGACATCCAGCTGGTACAGACGAGAACAACGAGGAGTTTGTAGTCTCCACCGTTAAAAATACCGGTGATATAGATGTCACCCACGAGGGAACAGAAAACTCAGAGGGAGCGGGTATAGTAGCCTTTGCAGACCAGCAGATAGAATATCTCCCTGAAGTATTGGAGGGAGGAGTACTTTTGGCAGCGGTAGATGAAGATGATATAGTTCCTACAGAAGAACTGATCTTTGAAGATTATGTGGTCAAGGAAGCTGAGAGGGCAGTGGCCATCGTGGAAAACAGCGGAAATATAACCATAAATGACAAGGCTGAAGGTAAGAACTACGGAATCTATGCCGGAATAAATATGATTAGTGATGAAGAGAAGAGTGCTGGTGAAGCTATAGAAACAATAAAAACCAGAAAGATAGAGATCACTCCGGAAAATATAGATGAAGGTGAGCCTATCATGGCAGAAACTCAAAACGGAAATGACGGAGAATCTGTACCAAAGCAGATAGGAACTCTCTACACAGTAACTGATACAGACGGCAGTGAGTATCAATTTGTAATCCATGCCCCAGAGGATATGGGAGAGGAACTTCCAGATGCTATCTATGTGGTGGATAAAGATGGAGACCTCACGCCATATGTTGAAGAAACCTACAAACTGGGAGAAACTTACCTGGAAGTAAACAACAGCGGAACTATTAACGCAGGAAGCGGAGTTGGAATATATCTGGCTTCTGAAGGTAAAGTAGAAAACAGCGGAACAATCAAGGCTTCTCAAGCCATAGTCGGTTCAGAAGGAAATGATGTGATCGAACTCTTAGACGGAAGTGCAATTTATGGAGATATCGAGACCAGAGGCGGAGACGACAGGCTCAACCTGGATTTAGGAAGCTATATGAATGGTAATATCGATACCGGAATGGGTAACGATAGGATTGAAATCTCCCAGGGTGCATCACTTAAGGGGAATATCCGTTTAGGTGATGGAGACGACAGGCTCAGCCTGAATTCAGGAAGCGATATGGAAGGTAACATCGATACCGGAAGGGGTAATGACAGGGTTAAAGTCTCCCAGGGAAGTAAACTGAAAGGTAATATAGATTTAGGACCTGGTAATGACTTCTTTACTCTTGAGGGAGGAGGATTTGCTGAAAATGCCGATGAAACTACTATGTACACAGTGGACGGCGGAGAGGGATTTGACAGGATAACCCTCATAGGAAGCGAGGAAGAAAATGTCCTCGACAGAAAGATGCAAAACTTTGAAATGGCCAAAATAACCGGAAATTGGGAATTAAAGCATGAAGATGGATTGAATATACCTAAAGGAGGAAGAATAATCAATAAAGGTAAGATAAAGTTTGACGGAAGTAAGAAATAACATTAACAGTTACTAAACTAACAAAAATTTTTAGAGGTTTTTAGGTTTAAGGAGAGGTAGCCATGATGAATAATAGAATGACACTGAATTTACTTAGTATTTTCATGATATTAGGAAAAATTTTATTAGGGGCCACCCTGGATTATGATGATTTCAACGGCACAGGTCAGTTTATAAATGCCAAAGGGGGCAGCATTACCTCTCCTGATGACCTGCCCTATGACGATGTTATAGGAACCCTCTATGTATCAGGGGACTTTGGAGAAAACGACTACTCAGAGACCATAGAGACCGATATTATATTTAGTGCTTTAGATTTCAACGGCCTTATAGTTTCTGATTCCCCTGTATACGAAGCTGAGATAGGCAATATCCCTTCTACACCGGATTATTACTTTGTACTCACTAGAAACAGGTTTGACGAAGGGGTAATAGAAAACAGGGAACTTGGAAGGATACTTGAACTGGGATATTTTGATGATAATAATCTCCTGAAAGATAACTTTTATAATGAAATCAAAAATTTTTATTCCAGCACTAACTTAAATGATGCAGTGGAAGAAACCTTTGGGGTTAATTATTTTCCTCTTGTCACAAAACAGAGTCTGGAAATACTTACCAATGCTAATAGAAGCGTATTGAAGTATGTATCTGATATAGACGAGGATTTCCCCATTGGCTATGTTAAGATGCTGGGAAACTATACATATCAGGAGGTTCATGTAGACAGAGTAGACAGTTATGATGGATATGAAACCAACAGCAGCATAATATCCTTTGGTGCTGAAAAAAAACTCAGTAAAGACTTAAAAATAGGAGTTATGGGAACATTTGTTGACTCCACTACAGATATGGATAACTCCAAAGCTTCAAGGGATGATTTTTTCTACCTGGGACATTTATTTGCAGTGTACAGAGATGATACTATTACCTATAGCTCTGTGCTGTCTCTTGGAGGTGCTCATACTGATATATACAGGTTTAACAGCAGCTCTCTAGGGGACTATATGAATGAGTCAGATATGACAAGTTACTTCATAGGGTTGAATAATTCTGTATATAAGAGATTCCAGACAGGAAAATCATATATCAAACCAGGAGTAGAACTAAATATCGAAGGACTTAAGCAGGGAGCTATAAGTGAGAATGGTGATTATGGTCTGGAGATCGATGAGATAAAGACTCTCTCTGTTAAACCAGGACTGGGAATTGTAGTTGGAAGAGATTTCGGTATAACTCACAAAACGAAGCTGAACCTGGAGGCTGATGCAGTAGGGTATGTTGAAGCTGGAGAGCCCTATAAGGATCTGGATGTGAGAATGAAGACAATAAGCTCTGAGAAAGCAGCTATAGAGAAATACGACTACCACCATTATCACCTGGATCTATCTTTAAAGCAGAGCTTAAAGAGTACCAATGGACTGAATTTATCTCTAGTAGAAAAATGGGTTCTTTTTGAAAATCAGGACAGATTTGAATTTAATCTTGGATTAGAGGTCTATTATGTTTTTTAAAAGAAAAATAACAAAATTGAATAAGAACCTAATTATTTAGTTTATATTGTTTGTCACAGGATGTAACCGATATAAAATAGAAGAAGAGCAGTCATTAAACTGCTCTTCTTTTGTGTATTTTAATAAAATTATTGAAACTTATCCCTTTTTGTAAACAACCGTTCCTGAAGTCTGGCATGTAGGCATTACAGTAAGCTCTGCTATCTGGATATTCTGAGGAAGATTAATAGAGTAGACTACAGTGTCAGCCACATCATCCCCTATTAGTGGTTCAAAGCCCTTATATACACTTTCTGCAGTACTCTCATTTCCGTCAAACCTGACCTTACTAAAGTTAGTTTCCACCATTCCAGGCTGGATATTGGGTACCCTGAGTCTATCCTCATTCCGTCTGTAAGAGCTTTATTCCACGTTGAAGGATATAACTCCTTGGAATAAAGGCTGTAAGGGAATTCTATACGAGCAATACTAAGTTAAAACTTCACTTTAATATCTCCTGGTTACATGAGTATGGAGATATCTATGATTCACAAGACCTTAGATTTTCAGGAAACAGCTATGATATAAATGGTCTTGATGTAAGTGATAATATCTATAGACTTGGAGTAGGAGCAGAGGTACAAACTAACAGCAGCTGGAGTTTCAATGTAAGAGGAAGTTATGAGGAGGATTCTAGCTATGATGGATATAAGCTAAGTACTGGATTTAAATATACCTTCTAGATAAAAAGAAGCGGAACCATAGGTTCCGCTTCTTTTTATCTAGAAGTATCTGCTATTTATTATCTTTTTCTCTCTGTTCCTTCATCTTAGTATGCTCTTCCCTCTCTACCTTGGAGAAGGCACATCCACAATAATCCTGCCTGTACAGGTTTTCCTCTCTTGAGATTTCAGTAGATCTCTTATAGCCGTTTTTCTTTTTAAAATCACTATACAGGTATTCTACTCCATATTTTTCAGAGAGCTCAGAACCTATCTCATTAATTTTTGCGGCATTTTTCATAGGACTTATAGACAGAGCTGTACAAAAATAGTCAAATTTCAGTTCAGATGCTTTTATTGCAGCTTCTTCCAGACGAAGCTCATAACACCTAAAGCATCTTTCCCCTCCCTCACGAACCTTTTCATAGCCCTTTATCTTATTATAAAATTCCTCTGTTTCATAACGACCCTCTAAATAACTAATGGGGTATTTAGGATCCATCCTATTGATAAACTCCTGCTGTTCCAGAGCTCTTTTTTGATACTCATCCTCAAAGGTTATATTAGGATTATAAAAATATATGGTTATATGAAAGTAGTTTGAAAGGTATTCTAAGACATATGAACTACACGGAGCACAGCATGAGTGCAGCAACAGTCTTGGGACACTTCCCTCCCTCCCTACTTCCTTTAATTTCTCTTCTAACATCAACTGGTAATTAATCTTCATCTCAACCTCCCTGGATATAGACATTATATCATAAAGAGGACGTTTCTAAGTACTTCAAATAAATGTTATTTTTTCTGAAACATTAAATTTAATCTTCATCTCTACTCTAAGATCTTTTTTACTCAGTTTTTTACAGTTTTGGTTTAATCTTTCCAGGTCCTCTCCCACCTTGTGCAGCTGGCAGTCCGGACACTGCTTTGTACAAAGATATCCTCTTATATATAGGTAATTATTTCTTTTTGTAGTAGAAATTCTCAAGTTCTTTTTTTCTTCTACATGAAGAGTAATATCATTCATCCTTCGCCTCCTTGTTAAACTTTTTTTTGTATAAAAATAAATACAACATTATGTATATATACAGTAAAAAGGCTTTTCCTTTAAAATTAAAATAAGATTAAAAAAGACTTTTCCTTTTCTAATCTTGTGATTTTTTTTATACAACACTTTAATCCTTTAAGATCCTGTTCCCTTTGATATTAAAAGTGATATTTTATATCTTTCAGAATCAAAAGTTTATATTTTCACAAAATAAGGTTTTGATTCTATTCATCCTCACCGCTCTCTTTTTACTCTAGTTTTCAAAGGAAATAATCTCATCTCACGTAAATCATAATAAGAATTTTATTATAGGAGGCTCATATGAAGATTTTAGGTGTTATAGGAGGAATGGGACCTCTGGCTACTACAGATTTTATGCAAAAGCTTATAAAACTTACAGATGCTGAAAAGGACAGTGACCACATCCATACAATCATCGACAGCTGCTGTAATACCCCGGACAGAAGCAGTTATATATTAGGCCACGGTGAGGACCCTACCAGATATATTGTCCAGTCTGCTAAACGCCTTAGCAGTACCGGAGCTGACTACCTTGTGATGCCCTGCAATACAGCTCACTACTTCTATTCCGCCGTGTGCAGTGAAGTGGATATTCCCTTTATAAATATGATCGAAGAAACTAAGAAATATCTGAAAAACCAGGACAGAGTGGGACTCCTTGCTACTGAAGGTACATACAGGGCTGGAATCTACGAGGATATCTTTGAAGATATAGAGGTTATTCATCCCTCTGCTTCTTTAAGGAAGAGGGTAAACACTATTATCTATGAGGTTAAAAAGGGAATTTTTGAAAGAGAGATCATAGAGAAGCTTGTTTCAGATATACTGTTATTCTACAAGGAATATGACGTGGATAAGATTATCCTTGGCTGTTCTGAACTTCCTATTATTTTTAATCCCTACAATTTAGATAAACACTTCATCGATACCAGCGAAATTCTCGCCCGATCTGCCATAAGGTATGCAGGAAAGCCACTGAAGAATAATATATAAATCATAAAAAGCAACGTGACGCTTCATGCCAGAAATCAAGCTTATGAATATGATTACTGGTACTTGCCTGTAATCAGTGATATTGATGAGCATGATTACTTGTACGCAGCTTAGTTAAGCTGTGCAAATCCACAACTTTTAACTGAGCTGTATTATATGGAAACAATATAGTTTTATTCTAAACTATGTTGTGGAAACTATATGTTTATTATTTTTCACAAATCCTATACTTTCCTTAATAATAAAAAAAGGATACCCAAGCCAAAAGCTTCGGGTACCTTTTATATGTTTCTGTTAACTAATTAATTAAAATAACCTGTCAGACTCTATCTCTCGTAATCCACCACTGCTGTTCCAGAACAAACTTTACCGATAAACTCCTTTATCTTTACGTGGGGCGGAAATTTCTGATACTCTTCCAAGTCTTCATGAGTTTCAAACTCCGTAATAAGTGAAAGGTCCCAGGCCCTGTCACTATCATTATAGTTCATTCCCACCTCCAGTTTCATAACTTTATCCATTTTAAGTGCCTCTAAATCATCTCTTAGCTTATTCATATTTGCTTCTCTGTTTTCATCTTTAAATTTAAAAAATACCAGATGTAAAATCATACTTCAGCCTCCCAATATATATGTTCTTATATAAGTATAACCCATAGTATCAGCTTTTAATAGCCCACAGTGTTCTTTACCTGAAAGAAAATTTTAGGATTTTATCAATTGTTCACTTCCTCTTATTATGATACTTTCAGTTAAAATAGCTATTTATTTAGTGATTTTTTTGACTAATTTTGAAATTATAGATAAAATTAAAGTTTTTCAAAATTAATTTTAACAGGAGGGAAAGTCCCATGATCAGAAAATATCTCATACCTAGTGTACCTCGACAGATTAGAATCATTTTATTTGGTATTATTATTCAGTTTTCACTTTTATTATATAAGGAATACCACTCCGCTTACAATGACCTCAACAGAAACCTCTTTATAGGAGCTTCATCTATAAAACACTACCTGGGGAATAATTTTATAAATAAAAATTTTAACAGGAGCTCTATGACCTCTGAGGAGTCCTATGAAAAGTTTTTACTCCTCCATGAGGAAACTATTATTGCAGGAGTGGACTACCTCTATGTTCTCATTAAAGATCATGATGATATAGTCTATGCCGCCCTAAGCGGAACATCTGAAGATATAAAGGAACTCCCTAATAATGGTTTCTGGTTTTCATTAAAAGAAGCCGGGGACAGCTCCTTTGAGGAAACCTGGGAAGCCTTTGACATGAAGGAGCCTCTCTTTTTAAACTCCTCAGACCGGTGGGGAAAGTATCGTTCTATCTATCTCCCACAGGTAGCTGAAGACGGTACTATATATATCGCCGGAGCGGATATTGAGACTACTGCGATAGTAAGATATATCCTAACCAATACCTTTACTGGTTTTATTCCCTTTATTGTTTTTATGTTATTTATTCTTCCCTCATTTCACTTTATGTTAAAGAGCTATGATGAGAGAAGTCGTCTTGAAGACAGGGTATCATTTATAGCAGCAAGGGACTCTCTTACCGGGGCCTTCACCAGAGAGTTTGGAATAAAAGTTCTTCAAAGGTATATAGACAGATGTGTATCTGAAAAAAATTGTCTATCGGTATTTCTTATAGATATTGATAACCTTAAAAACATCAACAAATCCAGAGGAATGGCTGCGGGAGACAGGATGCTCATTATCCTGAAGAGGCTTATAGAGATGACTTTTCGTGATACAGACAAGATAGTAAGGTTAGAGGGAAATAAGTTTATGGTTATCCTTAAAAAATTTAATCTAAGATCTACACAAAATATCTATAACTCCCTTGAGCGAAAAGTAGATAACTTCAACAGACACAATAAAAACAATTACTTCTTCAGACTTAACTATATTATCTGCGATTACAAGGGAGGCCCCCTTAAAGATTTCATTGGTGATTCTCTGGCCAGGTTAGAAAGTATCAGCTCTGAAAAGAACCCTGAAAAAAAACAGCTTCAGGACAGGATGTTTAAGGGAATTAAAAACAGGGAGTTTAAAACATACTTTCAGCCAAAAGTTGATATTAACACCGGAAAAATTTCCTATGAAGCCCTGGTAAGGTGGATATGCCCGGAAAATGGAGTGATCCCTCCAAATAAATTTATTTCCTTAGCAGAAACCTCCACCCTTATAAATGATATAACAAATATCGTCTTGGAGGATTCTATGCACGCTGCCTCTATACTGGGGACTAATATATCGATAAATCTCTCTCCTGTTTCTTTTAATGATACTGAATTTTTCAATGAATTAAGAGAAAGATTGATGGTTTCAGAGGTTTCAAAAAATTTATCCTTTGAGATTACAGAGGGAATGGCTATAGATAACTTTGATGATATAATGTCAAAGATGAACTCTCTCAGAAAAACTGGTGTCTCATTTTCCATCGATGATTTTGGTACCGGCTACTCCTCACTCTCGTACCTTGAAAAGCTTCCTATAAGTGAGGTGAAGATAGATAAATCCTTTATAGATAATATAGACACCTCTGAAACTAATTCCGTCATTGTAGAGTTTATTGTGAAGATAGGAGATCTCAATGGTTTTAAGGTGATATGTGAAGGTATAGAATCTATGGAACAACTCCATAAACTTGCTTCACTGGGGTGTAATAATTTCCAGGGATATTTCTTCGGAAAACCTGAACCCTTTGATATAGTTACTTTAAAGCACTTTAACAATGAATATGCTAAAAAGATATCCGGTATATTTAAAAGATAACTTAATCTTTTTTTGCCCTGGTAATAATCTCCACCAGTAAAATAAAATGGCAGCTGATATTCAGCTGCCATCTTCATATAAATTTATATCTTAATCTGTTATAGTTAAGATTTAGCTTTCTTCATCTTCTATAATCTCACTGGCCATGTCACTTATATGGCGTTCCCTCTTTACATTATCAAACTCCTCGAGAACATCCTCATCTATCTCTATACCATTTTTTTCAAGGTAATCTATAGACCACTCCTGCATAGATACCAGTACAGGCCAGAGGCTCCGTCCAAGATCTGTTATATGGTACTCTACCCTTGGAGGAATTTCAGGATAGGCGATTCTCTGAATAAAGTTATTGTTTTCAAGTTCCCTCAGCTGAATATCTAATACCTCTGAAGTAGCCCCCTCTGTAAGCTCCTGAATCTCATTAAAATTTAAAAAATCATGGAGATTAAGTCTCCATAGAATGAGAAGCTTCCACTTTCCACCCACTATCTCAACCAGGGCTTCAAAGGGACAATGATATTTTTCCTTCATAATATCACCTCCTGTCTGTCTCTATATATATTTTATACTGTATCACCTGGCTTTTTCTTTCCTTTAAAATTTTCACTTTATCCAAAAGGTTTGCTTTATAAAGACCTGTTATATATAGATGACCCCCTGAGGCCCCATTAAATACATACTTTTATACTTTTTTTCTTCTCATCTTAAATCTGTTGTTTATTCTTTTTAGTTTACCTACATATGTAAGTATTTCTTCCTTGGCTTTTCTTCCATCGTTAGTTCTAGGGGTAAGAGAAGCCACCTTCCATCTTATAAGGAGTTTTTCAAGAACCTGATCCAGATATTCATCAGCACCATATCCTGCTCCCTCTATAATCTTCATCCTCTCATCAAAATCCTTTAATACCTGTCCCGGCATCTTAAAGTTTTTTATCACAGGAGCTATATAGTAGATAAGGTCAGGGTCCAGCTCAAGGTGGGCTTCTATGGCCTGATTATAAAATGCATAGTGAAGAGACTCATCGTCAGCCAGTCTCACAAGGAGCTTCTCAAGCTCAGTGTCGTATCCCCTGGCTGTAGCAGCTATATTTCTATAGAAGACCACAGTGGCCAGTTCCTGTATAGACGTATATGCCATAACAGCTACCGGGTGAGCCAGGGTAGAGTCCCATCCTGCTACCAGCATATCTTTTTTCAGGGCTCCCAGTTTATTTTTTTCCACACTGCCATTTAGTACAAGATAGGTTTCAAGAGCAGTTGAGTGCTGTTCCTCCTCACTCACCCAGTCATAGATAAACTCCTGTAATGGGCTTATGCCATTTTTAAACATATCTGCAAGGTAGGTAGTGTACCACGGCAGGTTTAATTCTGTAAGCATAGATGTCTCCACAGCTGTCACCAGAGGTTCCGGAAGAATTATCTGCTTCTCCTTCGTTGTTATCCTCTCCCACGGCATATAGTCGTAGTAGTTCCATGCCTGCTTTTCCACCTGTAATTTATGTCTTTCATGTATTTCTCTCATCCTTTTTTCAAGGGATATTTCATTTCCAATCTTTATCACAATATTCTCCTCCTGTATTCTTTATCTCTAAGCTAAGGAATTATACTGCTATTATATTACAGGTGTTATTTAAAAAGCAAATTTTTTTTGAAAAAATTTAACTTTTGGATAGACGAAGGGTTGAATAGAAAGAATCTGTTTTATCGATGTCACTCACTTTGCAGATGCGGTATCTTCCCTGGAATCATATATCTCCTTTGATACTTTCTTGATTAATTCCCTGGAATTATGCTGCACTCCATCACCTGTATCCACATAATATGGACAAATATTGCAGTTCCCACCTGCTTCCTTACAGTGTTTCTCCTGAAATTTTTTTCTCCAGGAGGAATCAAAGGATAGATGACATTTTTTAGTCTCTAGATACTTTAAGCCTAAAAGGTCATAGATACAGTTTTTCATATCACCAGCGCTCCATTTACAGTGAGCTGACCTCAGTATAAAACAGATTCTTAATGGATTTAGACAAGTTTTCATTCTTTTTTAATAGAAACTATAAAGTTACTCTTATAAGGTATATCGTGATTAGGTGTTTATTCCTTCCTGATTCTTTACTGAAGGTTTTAATTTATACCTTTTCACTGATCACAGATACTTTTACCTATAAATTGAGTAGCTGGTAGAAAAAGTAGGGTAGTTCCTATTTGTTATATTTTTTACTTTTTCTATATTTGCCTCTATATCTAAAGCCCATTACAAGTGATCGGTAAAATCCTATTACTGTTTTATATAATATATCTATCACTTTCATTATTTACTCCTCTATCTGTATGGTTTTTCAACCTTTAAATAATAAATAAAATAAAATTTTCTTGCCTTAAACTATAGTTTAAGGTGTATATTATTATTGAAGTCGGAAAAGAAGAGGTGAAATTATGACTATAGATGAAGTCGCAAGACATTTCCGGATAACAAAATCCAAGTTAAGATACTATGAAAAAAACGGTGTCATAAAGGAGATCGCCAGAGATGGTAACGGAAACAGAGTATATACTGCCAGCGACCTTATGTGGATCGAGTTTTTCCTAAACTTAAGGGAAACAGGGATGTCTCTTAAGGAGATTAAATATTATATCGGTCTGAAAAAAGGCGGATTAGATACTGTTGAGGAGAGGAAAACTATCCTTTTAGATCATGTGGAGGCTATAGATGATAAGATACAGGAGCTTCTCATCACTAAAAAGGATATATTAGAACAGGTAAAGAGATATGATGAGGAACAGGGTGTCTGTATCATGAAGGGAAACTCAGATGGAGACTGCATCTAGACCCTAGCTTTAACGAAAGTTTTTTAAACTACAAAAGTCAAAAAGTAATTTAAAGACAGGGTCTTTAGATATGTTTATATACTACATTACTTATATTATCAGGAGGTATTCATGTTAAATTTTAGTTTTTATAATCCAACAAATATAGTTTTTGGTAAGGGTCAGGCTTAAACAGTTAGATAACCTTGTACCAAAGGATGCCAGAGTTCTTATTACCTATGGTGGTGGTTCAGTTAAGAGATTTGGAACACTGGATAAAGTAAAGGATGAACTAGCTAAATCAGGAAGAGAGGTTTTTGAGTTTGGAGGGATAGAACCTAACCCGCAGTTTGACACTCTTATGAAGGCTGTGGAAAGTGTTAGAGCAAATAAGGTGGACTTCCTATTAGCTGTAGGTGGCGGTTCAGTAATGGACGGAACAAAGTTTATAGCAGTAGCTTCAAATACAAAGGCATTTATAGGTAAGGAGGAGGAGATCCTTAAGTTTGGATTTGCAGGAGTTCCTACTACAAAGGAAGAAAGTCTTCCCTTAGCTACTGTAGTAACTCTTCCTGCCACAGGTTCAGAGATGAATAACGGAGCTGTAGTCAGCAAGGGTAAAGATAAACTTACTGTATTCACTCCATTTAACTTCCCGGTGTTTTCTATCCTTGATCCGGTACTGACATATAGCCTTCCAGCTACTCAGGTAGCAAATGGTATAGTAGATACCTTTATCCACACAGTGGAGCAGTATATCACATTCCCTGTGGAGGGAAGATTCCAGGACAGAACAGCGGAGGGAATCCTTCAGACTCTTATAGAGATTGGTAGGAAGACCCTGGATGACCCTACAGACTATGAAGCCAGAGCTAACCTTGTCTGGTGT
>Ga0209379_10001858_pt1 | contig 13291 bp, 10 predicted proteins | sample tdDd001_FD_187124 | JGI IMG/M metagenome (GOLD analysis project Ga0209379, IMG submission 187124) | Marine sediment microbial communities from the Atlantic coast under amendment with organic carbon and nitrate - tdDd00.1 (SPAdes)... | ecosystem: Environmental > Aquatic > Marine > Coastal >...
CTAGAAGCGAAAATCCGTGCGAAAGCGTCTGTGTTAGATCAAGCTAACCGCATCGATATCAAACAAGAAGATTAATCTCATAGCTCGAGCATGTAAGCGTGCTCGGGTTACTAAGCGACGGTAATTATTGTGGCAAAGAAAATCCAAGCAATCCGAGGCATGAACGACTGCCTTCCAACTCAATCTCCACTGTGGCAGAAACTTGAAAACGCAGTGAAAAGTACCGTGAGCGCATACGGCTACAACGAAGTGCGCATGCCTATCGTTGAAGAAACAAACCTATTCAGCCGCGCTGTTGGTGAAGAGACAGACGTCGTTTCAAAAGAAATGTACACCTTTGATGATCGTAACGGAGACAGCCTAACACTTCGCCCTGAAGGTACTGCGGGTTGTGTACGTTCATGTATTCAAAACAGCTTGATCAACCGTGACGAACAGCGTCTGTGGTACATGGGGCCAATGTTCCGCCATGAGCGTCCGCAGAAAGGTCGTTACCGTCAATTCCACCAGTGTGGTGTTGAGGTGTTTGGTCTTAATGGTCCAGATGTTGATGCTGAGCTTATCATGATGACAGCACGTCTATGGCGTGAACTGGGTATCAATGAACATGTTCGTCTTGAGCTTAACTCTATCGGTTCTCAAGAAGATCGCGCAGACTACCGTACGGCACTGGTTGCATTCCTTGAGCAACATATTGATGTGCTAGACGAAGATTGTAAGCGTCGCATGCACACTAACCCACTGCGTGTTCTGGATACAAAGAACCCTGACGTTCAGGCTATTTTAGGTGATGCACCTCGTCTTTCTGAGTACTTAGGCGAGGAATCTAAAGCTCACTTCGCAGGTCTATGTGAACTTTTAGACGCTGCAGGTATCGAATACACAGTTAACGAACGTCTAGTTCGTGGTCTGGATTACTACAACCGCACGGTATTTGAGTGGATCACTGAGAGCCTAGGTGCTCAAGGCACAGTATGTGGCGGTGGTCGTTACGATGGTCTTGTAGAGCAATTAGGTGGTAAAGAAACACCAGCAGTTGGTTTTGCAATGGGCCTAGAACGTCTTGTTCTGATGCTAGAAACACTAGAGCTAACAGACGTTCGTCGCAGTGTAGATGTTTACGTAGTAACAGCAGGCGAAGGCACCATGATGGCGGGTATGAAGCTAGCAGAACAACTTCGTGAAGCTGTTCCTGGCGTTCGCGTGATGAGTCACTTCGGTGGCGGTAACTTCAAGAAACAGTTTAAGCGCGCAGATAAAGTGGGTGCTGTAGTAGCATTAGTTCTGGGCGAAAACGAAGTTGCGGATAACACCGTAGTACTAAAAGACTTGGTTGGTGGTGAGCAAGAGACTTACAACCAAGCAGAAGTTGCTGAGAAGATCGCAGCACTGATTTAAGTCTTTTAATAAGCTAAAGATTAAATCCTAATTCGTAATAGTAAGGCTCCCAAGATAGGAGCCTTTCGACGAAATAGGAACAATGGCAGTCTTGCTGCCATTTACATGTTTTAAGAGGACAGGAAGTGGAACTTTACGATACTGAAGAACAACAAGTTGAAGCAATTAAAGACTGGTGGAAGGAAAATGGCAAAGCCGTAATCATCGGTGCCGTGGTTGGTTTAGGTGGCCTATTTGGTTGGCGTTACTATCAAGATTCTGTTGTTCAGGCGAGTGAAGCGGCTTCTTTGAGCTACACAACGACAATGAACGCGCTACAAGCGAAAGGTGTTGATGCTCAAGCAGACGTGCAAGCGTTTATTGATTCAAACAAAGTACAAGAGTACTCAGTGTTGGCCGCGATGCAGCTTGCTAAAGCTCAAGTTGATGCGAAAGAGTTACCAGCTGCATTAACGCAACTGAAATGGGCTCAAAGCAACACTAAAGACGCAGCTCTAGCTCCACTAATTAGCTACCGTATCGCTCGAATTGAAGCTGAACAAGGTAACTTTGATGCTGCTAATGCAGAACTGAACAAAGTGACTGATACAGCGTGGGCTGGTCGTATTGCCGAGTTACGTGGTGATATTGCGCTTCGTCAAGGAAATCAAGATGCCGCTTACACAGCTTATACCGAAGCTCAACAAGCTGCAGATGCAAGCCCAACCTTGCAGATGAAGTTGGACGATCTAGCCAAATAAGGACCGCAGTGGATGAAAAGAGTCTTAAAGCATGCCTTATTGAGTGCGATGGCAGTGGGTATTCTTGCTGGCTGTGCCGGCGAGGAAGATACAATCGTTATGGCACCGCTACCGAAGGTTGATAATCAATTTACGCCAAGTACGAATTGGAGTACTTCAATTGGTGATGGCGTAGGCCATTACTTTTCAAAGCTATCTCCAGCTTTTGCTTACGACAAGTTATTTGTTGCAAGCCGTGATGGTCTGGTCAAAGCTCTGGATGCTGAAACCGGCAAAACGTTGTGGCAAACAGACTTAGAGCAAGATGTGATTGCGCGCCTATCAGGTGGCTTAACTGCCGCTTATGACCATGTTTACATTGGTTCTGAAAACGGCGAAGTCATTGCTTTAGACCAAGAAACTGGTGAAGTAACATGGCGTGTTGAAGTCGGTGGTGAAGTTCTTGCTAACCCTGTTGCTGATTCTGGTTTAATTATTGTAAATACCAGTCGTGGTACTTTGTTTGCTCTTGACCAGTTAATTGGTGAGCAAAAGTGGGCGATCAGTACTGAAGTTCCAAACCTAACCCTTCGTGGCGATAGCACACCAACAGCAGTTGCTGGTGGGGTATTTTGGGGCACGGCAAATGGTCGACTGGCAGCAGCGATTGTTGAGCGTGGCCAATTGATTTGGCAACAGCCGATCGGAACCCCTAAAGGGGCAACGGAAATTGATCGTCTTGTGGATGTAGACTCTTCACCGATTGTACTGGGCGGCACTCTTTTCACTGTTGGTTACAATGGACAGTTAATTGCCATTGATCTACGTTCAGCTAAACCTTTGTGGAAGCGTAATTACTCGTCTGCAAATGATTTAGCGACGGATGGTAGTCGTATCTTCGTTATCACGGAGAAAGATCATGTGGTTGCTGTTGATGCGCGCAGTGGTACTGAGCTGTGGGAAAATGCATCACTTGAGTATCGACAACTTACCGCACCAGTAGTAATCGATAACTACTTGGTCGTAGGTGATACTCTTGGCTATTTACATTGGATCGACCGCTCTACTGGTGAGTTCGTTGCTCAACAAGAAGTAGACAGTAGTGGCTTTGCTGTTGGTCCAGTCGCAGTTTCTGATGGTTATGTCATTACTACTCGTAATGGCGATGTAAAGAAACTGAGCATTAACGAATAATATCGTGATATAATTCACATTCGGCTCCTGGCTGGTAACAGTTAGGAGCCGTTTTGTTGTTTGAAATTTTTATTTATTAACCGTTATTCCTGACGTGGTTATAGGTAAAAAGCTTGTTTGATTTGGCATTGAGCAAGTCGTTACCTATAACTACAGAAGAAAGATTATTGTAGAGGTTGTTATGGTACCTGTTGTTGCTCTAGTTGGGCGTCCGAACGTAGGTAAATCTACACTATTTAACCGATTGACACGCACACGTGACGCGTTGGTTGCGGACTTCCCTGGCCTAACGCGAGACCGTAAATATGGCCAAGCTCGCCTTGGTGAAGAACATGAATTCATCGTTATTGATACCGGTGGTATTGATGGTACGGAAGAAGGAGTAGAAACGAAGATGGCAGAACAATCGCTAGCTGCGATTGATGAAGCTGATGTAGTACTATTCCTTGTTGATGGTCGTGCTGGATTAACGCCATCGGATGAAGCGATTGCCGCACACTTGCGTAAAATCGAAAAACCAGCAATGCTGGTGGTAAACAAGATCGATGGTATTGATGCAGATGCAGCTTGTGCTGATTTCTGGCAGCTTGGTGTTGACGACATGTACCAAATTGCTGCGGCGCATGGTCGTGGTGTAACAGCATTGCTAGAACGCGCATTAGCGCCATTCTTTGATGATCTGCTGGCAAGTGAATCTGAAGAAGGTGAGATTGAAGATCTGACTGAATTCGAAGATGAAGAGCTAGCGATTGAAGATTACACCGAAGAAGACGCAGAAGCAGAGTTCAAACGTTTACAAGACCAGCCAATCAAACTGGCAATCATTGGTCGTCCAAACGTTGGTAAATCAACACTGACAAACCGTATTCTTGGCGAAGAGCGAGTTGTGGTATACGACATGCCAGGCACCACGCGTGACTCAATCTACATTCCAATGGAACGTGATGATCGTGAGTATGTGTTGATCGATACTGCAGGTGTACGTCGCCGTGGTCGTATCAACGAAACCGTCGAGAAATTCTCTGTTGTTAAAACACTGAAAGCCGTAGAAGACGCAAACGTGGTTCTATTGGTTATCGACGCACGTGAAAACATTTCTGACCAAGACTTGAGTCTACTTGGCTTCGCATTGAATGCTGGTCGTTCAATCGTACTAGCAGTGAACAAGTGGGACGGTCTAGATAACGAAGTGAAAGAAAACGTGAAGAAAGAACTCGACCGTCGTTTAGGCTTCGTTGATTTTGCACGTATTCACTTTATCTCAGCGCTTCACGGTACAGGCGTTGGCCACTTGTTCGAATCAATTCAAGAAGCGTACAAGTCGGCAACGACACGTGTTGGTACTTCTGTTCTGACTCGTATCATGAAGATGGCAACAGACGATCACCAACCACCAATGGTTCGTGGCCGCCGTATTAAGCTGAAGTATGCGCACGCGGGTGGTTACAACCCACCAATCGTGGTTGTTCACGGTAACATGGTTCGCGATCTACCAGATTCGTACAAGCGCTACTTGATGAACTACTTCCGTAAGTCGCTGGAAATCATGGGTACACCAATCCGTATTAACTTCCAGAACAGCGACAACCCGTACGAGAACCGTACAAACAAGCTAACTCTATCTCAAGAGCGTAAGCGCAAGCGTATGATGTCTGCAGTGAAAAACCGCAACAAATAATCGCTAAGATTTTCTGAATACCCAAGTTTCGACTTGGGTATTTTTTTATAAGCAGATTTTTACTCGAAGAAACTTATTAGAAGAACTCCAAACATGACAATCACAGCAACCAAGACCCGCTTCTGTCATCAGACATGGCAAATGGAAGCGCCAATACAACTTGTTCAGTCTACACATGAAGTCACTTACGTGATTACAGAAGTGACACCTTTCCATCCTGTGAGTCATATTTGGCCAGATCATCCTGCAGATAAAGGAACACTGACAGCAATGGGCACTGGATATGAAGTGATGGATTGCCAGGTTGGCGCGGTAGAGCTTGCAAGTGGAGAATTGCATGTCGGCACTGCAATTCCTGTAAAACGCGATACCGAAGGGTGGGTATTTGTGGTTGTCCATGTATTACCACGAACGGAAGCCCTTACTGTAGGTAATGTCGTGTCATTAGAAGTCGACAAAGAGTACCAGCTATCGCTGAGTCGTGGACATAGTGCAGGGCATATCGCATACCTTGCACTTAATAAAATATTGGCACAGAGCTACTGGCGAAAAGATGCAGACCGCAAAGACCCTCATGGGAATTACGACTTCAACAGCTACGCACAAGAAACCAGTTTTGTTACTCCAGATAAATGTCTGGACACCTATCGTTTAGGTAAAACACTCCGTAAAAGAGGTTTAAACAGTGCAGATATGTTGTCTGACTTGAAAAGCATCGAACAACAGGTGAATGTTCTGTTAGGAGATTGGCTAAAAAGAGATGCTGCGATCACCATCGATTGCCATGGTGAACGCCTTACTGATTCACGTTACTGGCAATGTGATTTAGGCGAAGGTGAAATTGCTGTCATCCCTTGTGGGGGAACGCATGCGAGCCATTTGAATGACTTTGGTTCTATTCGTATAACACTGACGGAAATAGACTCACAGACAATTGAAATGCACACTGATGTAATAAGCTAAACTTCAAATTCGATCTTTTTATTAAATTCTTTATATGTGCTTTTTAAATCTAAGGTTTGGTGATTTGTTCTATTTAAAATTGAGATGCAGAATATGTAACTTATGCTTTCGGTGTGTGGTTATATAAATATTCTTTTAAGGGGTGATCGCTGATCAAAAGGGAAATATCCGATGATCAGCATATGATCTTTTATAGTGCCGCATTCACATAATGTGAGTTAGTTACCTGCGTCATATTTATAGATCTATTATATTTCGGGCTGATAAACATAATAACGATATGAATACAGCACAATGGACAAAGATAGACTGTTAGATGCTCACCGAGCAGTCAATCGTCTTTTGGGTAAGCTTGCACTGGGAATGGAACGAGACAGCCTCAACCACGAGGTTATTGAGTTAAGTGAACACCTATTTGGGAAGAGGCAAGCTTCCATACTACGATTGCACCCCGATACCAATACATTGCACTTGGAATTTGCCCCACACTTACCTGATTTCTACAATCAAGCGATTGAAGGAGTTCCAATTGGACCAGAAATTGGTTCATGTGGTGCTGCTGCATTCTTGAAGCAAATCGTGGTTGTTAGCGATATTGATCATCATGCTAACTGGGCTCCTTTCCTCGAACTGACTCAACAGGCTCAACTCCGTGCATGTTGGTCTGTCCCGATCATTGCTTCGGACGGCCATGTATTGGGAACATTTGCCGTATACAGCAATGCGCCTTCTGAACCTCACCCCTATGAGCTCGAAGTGCTCGAAATGTTGGCCGCTTTATATGCGGTGGCATTAGAGAAGTATCGTCTAGAAGAGCAACTTCACTTTCACGCTAGCCGCGATCCACTCACGCACTGCTTTAACCGTCGCGCTCTGTTGACAGAAGTCGACCGCAAAATTAACCAAAAATGTGGTCGCAATGCAGTGGTTGGCTGTTTCTTTGTTGATATCGATGAATTTAAGTACATCAATGATCGCTTTGGTCATGAGACTGGTGACCAAGTCTTAGTGTTGGTGGCTGAGCATCTGAAACAGGTGTTCCGTTCATGTTCGGTGATAGGACGTTACGGGGGAGATGAGTTTGTTGGCTTCTGCTGTTTCCCGGATCAACATACCTATCAAGCTTTTGTCGAACGCTTAGCAGAAGAACTAAACCAAGTGTGCCAGCTAGAAGAATATAGCGTTAAGGCCAGTATTGGTGCTGCTTGCAGTACCGCCAGTGAACGAGCTGTGTTACAGCAGCTTATCCAACAGGCTGATGTAGCAATGTATCAAAATAAACGCACTAAGCGAGCGTGATAAAGATCAAAGCACAAGATTGGCTTATGATTAGACTATAAGTTAGTGAATTGAAGTTTTTAGGGGTAACCATGCAACCGAATATTTGTCCAACTTGCGATGTGGAACTGGAATGGACAGGGCAATACCATTGCAATAAGTGTGAGTCGGATTATAAGAAGGTCGGGTTTTGCCCAGATTGCGATGCGGAATTAGAAAAACTGCAGGCTTGTGGTGCGGCAAACTACTTTTGCAATAGCTGTAATGAACTCAAATCGAAATCACGAGTTCGATTTGAGTTTCAAAAAGTCAGTTAATTAACAGTTGAGCGAAGCTCACCATCAGATAAGCGGGTGACCAAGATGTCGCCCGTTTTTACATCTTTTGCTTGGGTAACAACCTGACCTTGCTCAGTTTGAGTAATCGAGTAGCCACGTTTTAGCGTTGCCAATGGGCTTACCGTATCTAGCTTCTCTGCCGCGATTGCCAGTTGGTGGCGCATGGTCAGTAACTTACGGTCCATCGCATCCAGCAATTTCTGCTCAACTCGATCAAGCTTCGACTTCTGCTCAGCCAAGCGTTTTACTGGTGAGTTCAGTTGTAGGCGATGATGTTTGCGTTCTACCGCTTGTTGGCGTGTCGTGATAAATCGTTGCATTGCGCGTTGTAGGCGCATGTCCAACTCATCAAGTTGTTGCGTCTGACGCTGCAGTTGATAGCTTGGGTGCTGGCGCTCTAAACGGTGCATCAGTTGAGCCGATTGCTGTTTTTGTTGCGCTAGGTAGTAACGCATTGCACTGGCTAGCTTATGTTGGCGAGTCACCAAAGCTTGATCTTTGTGGCTGTTATCGCGGCTTACCAATTCAGCCGCCGCGGATGGCGTCGGCGCTCGCATGTCCGCAACAAAGTCGGCAATCGTTACGTCAACTTCATGGCCAACTGCGCTGATGATCGGAATTTGGCTTGCAGCAATAGTACGAGCAAGAATTTCGTTGTTGAAGCACCAGAGATCTTCTAACGAGCCGCCACCACGACCAACAATCAATACATCACATTCATCACGACTGTTTGCACGGCCGATTGCCTGCGCAATTTGAATAGCAGCCTCTTCACCTTGCACCATAGTTGGGTAAACCACCACGGGTAGGGAAGGATCTCGGCGTTTCAATACATCTAGGATATCGTACAGTGCGGCACCGGTTTTAGAGGTGATCACACCAACGCGTTTTGGGTGCTCAGGTAAAGGCTGCTTATTGGTTTGAGCAAACAAACCTTCTGCTGCCAGTTTCATCTTAAGTGCTTCGAACTCTTGTTGCAGACGACCATCGCCTTCTGGCTGCATACTTTCGATGATCAATTGATAGTCACCACGCGGCTCGTACAGAGACAGGCGTGCTTTAACTAGAACTTGATTGCCGTTAGCAGGTTTGAAAGTGACGCGACGATTGTTACCACGGAACATGGCACATTTAACTTGAGCGCGAGAATCTTTAAGAGTGAGGTACCAGTGACCAGAGACGGGAGCTGAGAAATTGGATATCTCTCCGACAAGCCAGACTATCCCCATTTCGTTTTCGAGCAGCAGACGCACTTCGGCATTGAGACGAGAAACAGTGAAGATGTTTTGATTGGTCTGGGAGAGCACAGCTAATTCCGTAGACGTGAGTATGGAAATTAGCGGCAATATAATACATAGCAAGGGGGTAATTGCAAGAAAAAAATTAAAAAATTTGTGGTCAAGCGATTGCGTTAACCGTATAATCCCTCCGCAATATCTAATCCAAATGTAGCCAATAACCTAAAATTGGTTACCCTCATTATGCGAAACGATGAGATTGGATTGTTCTTTTTACTCCTATTATTGTGAGATATTGCAAATGCTAAGAATTGCCAAAGAAGCGCTGACATTCGATGACGTACTACTCGTGCCAGCTCACTCCACTGTTCTCCCAAACACAGCTGATCTTCGCACTCAGCTTACCAAGAACATCACCCTAAACATCCCAATGATTTCAGCGTCTATGGACACTGTTACTGAAGCTCGTCTAGCTATCGCGCTAGCGCAAGAGGGTGGCATTGGCTTTATCCACAAAAACATGTCTATTGAGCAGCAAGCTGCTGAAGTTCGTAAAGTTAAGAAGTTTGAAGCAGGTGTCGTTTCTGATCCTGTAACGGTTAACCCTGACGCGACTATCGCTGACGTGGTTGCACTGACTGACAAACACGGCTTCGCTGGTTTCCCTGTAATCACAGAGAACAACGAGCTTGTAGGCATTATCACTGGTCGTGATGTGCGCTTTGTTACTGACCTTTCTAAGAAAGTGTCTTCAGTAATGACAGCAAAAGAAAACCTTGCAGCAGTAAAAGAAGGTGCAACACGTGAAGAAGTGCAAGAGAAGATGCACGAGGCACGCGTTGAGAAAGTATTGGTTGTGAACGATGAGTTCCAACTAACCGGTATGATCACTGCGAAAGACTTCCATAAAGCAGAACGTAAACCAAACGCATGTAAAGATGAGCGCGGTCGTCTACGTGTTGGCGCAGCCGTTGGTGCTGGTGCTGGTAACGAAGAGCGTGTTGCTGCTCTAGTTGAAGCGGGTGTTGACGTTCTACTTATCGACTCTTCACACGGTCACTCTGAAGGTGTACTAAACCGCATCCGCGAAACTCGCGCTGCTTACCCAGATCTAGACATCATCGGCGGTAACGTTGCGACAGGTGCTGGTGCTAAAGCACTTATCGAAGCGGGTGTTAGCGCAGTTAAAGTGGGTATCGGCCCTGGTTCAATCTGTACAACTCGTATCGTAACAGGTGTTGGTGTTCCTCAAGTAACAGCAATCGCAGACGCAGCAGAAGTGGCGAACTCATTCGGCATTCCAGTTATCGCTGACGGCGGTATCCGTTTCTCTGGTGATATCTGTAAAGCAATCGTAGCAGGCGCATCTTGTGTGATGGTTGGTTCAATGTTCGCAGGTACAGAAGAAGCACCGGGTGAAGTGATTCTTTACAACGGTCGTTCTTACAAGTCTTACCGTGGCATGGGCTCTCTTGGTGCGATGTCTCAAGGTTCATCTGACCGTTACTTCCAGTCTGACAATGCAGCAGACAAGCTAGTACCAGAAGGTATCGAAGGTCGTATCGCATACAAAGGTCGTCTAAAAGAAATCGTTCACCAACAAATGGGTGGTCTACGTTCAAGCATGGGTCTTACTGGCTCTGCAACGATTGAAGATATGCGTACTAAAGCTGAATTTGTTCGTATCTCAGGTGCGGGCATGGCTGAATCACACGTACACGACGTTCAAATCACTAAGGAAGCGCCAAACTACCGTCGCGGTTAATTTTTACTGTTGTAAAAATAAAACCTATACACTCGACGTAAACGTTTGCTTTTTTTCCTTGAAGCATTAATAAGAGGCGAGTACACTCGCCTCCGTTTTAATAACCTAGCTTATAAGACTGCTCAAAATGACTAAAAATATTCATGACCAACGTATTCTGATCTTGGACTTCGGTTCTCAGTACACTCAGCTAGTAGCGCGCCGTGTACGTGAAATCGGTGTTTACTGTGAACTGTGGAGCTGGGACGTTGAAGAAGCGGATATTCGTGAATTCAATCCAGACGGTATCATCCTATCTGGTGGCCCAGAAAGCGTAACGGAAGACAACTCTCCACGCGCTCCTCAATACGTATTTGACTCTGGTGTGCCAGTACTAGGTGTATGTTACGGCATGCAAACTATGGCTGAGCAGCTAGGTGGTAAAGTAGCGGGTTCTACTGAACGTGAATTCGGCTACGCACAAGTTAAAGTTTCTGGTGAATCTGCACTGTTTAAAGATCTTGAGCTAACTCAAGATGTGTGGATGAGCCACGGTGACAAAGTAGTAGAAATTCCTGCTGACTTCGTGAAAGTCGGTGAGACAGACACATGTCCGTACGCTGCGATGGCGAACGAAGAGAAGAAGTACTACGGCGTACAGTTCCACCCAGAAGTAACGCACACGAAAGGCGGCCTACAAATGCTAGAGAACTTCGTTCTTGGCGTATGTGGCTGTGAGCGTCTATGGACTTCTGAATCTATCATCGAAGACGCGGTTGCTCGTATTAAAGAGCAAGTGGGTGACGACGAAGTTATCCTAGGTCTATCTGGTGGCGTGGATTCATCGGTAGTAGCGATGCTAGTTCACCGTGCAATCGGCGACAAGCTAACGTGTGTATTTGTAGATAACGGTCTGCTTCGTCTAAACGAAGGTCAACAAGTAATGGATATGTTCGGCGACCAGTTTGGTCTGAACATCATCAAAGTTGATGCTGAGGAGCGTTTCCTAAACGCACTTGAAGGCAAGTCAGATCCAGAAGAGAAGCGTAAGACAATCGGTCACGTATTCGTAGACGTATTTGATGAAGAGTCTAAGAAGCTGAAAAACGCGAAATGGCTAGCTCAAGGTACGATTTACCCAGACGTTATCGAATCTGCTGCATCTAAGACTGGTAAAGCGCACGTGATCAAATCACACCACAACGTGGGCGGCCTTCCAGATGACATGGAGATGGGTCTTGTTGAGCCACTACGTGAGCTGTTTAAAGATGAAGTTCGCAAGATCGGTCTAGAGCTTGGTCTTCCGTACAATATGCTTTACCGCCACCCATTCCCGGGTCCTGGTCTAGGTGTTCGTGTTCTTGGTGAAATCAAGAAAGAGTACTGTGACTTGCTACGTCGTGCAGACGCTATCTTCATTGAAGAACTACACGCTGCAGACCTATACAACAAAGTATCTCAAGCGTTCACGGTATTCCTACCAGTTCGCTCTGTAGGTGTAATGGGCGATGGTCGTAAGTACGATTGGGTTGTCTCTCTACGTGCGGTAGAAACTATCGACTTTATGACTGCGCATTGGGCACACCTACCATACGATTTCCTAGGTAAGGTTTCTAACCGCATTATCAACGAAGTTGACGGTATTTCTCGCGTGGTTTACGACATCTCAGGTAAGCCACCAGCAACAATCGAATGGGAATAATTTCCTGTTAGATATACCAAATTGAAAACCAGCCTTCGGGCTGGTTTTTTTATGCCTGAAAAGTGTGAATGCAGGTCTCAACTTTTTTATTAGCAGATATATACATGCGATATTATTGAATGTGTATTCACTTTTAATGTTTAAATATTAAAGTTGGTATTGCTATGGAACAGGCAGAAGTTACCTCCCTCATCCCCATCATTATTACGTTAGTCCTCGCGCTAACTACAAGAAACGTTGTTGTCGGTCTTTTTGCCGGCGTTGTTAGCGGTGTGGCTATGTTAGAAGGTACATTCGTCGACAAAGGTCCGCTCGATTCGTTTAGCGCACTGATGAAGAGTTACCTGTTGCCGCAACTGACTGACAGTTACAATGCGGGTGTCATCCTTCTTTTGGTTTTCATTGGTGGCTTTGTTGCCTTAATGGAGAAATCTGGCGGTGGTGTGGCGTTCGCTAAAAAGGTCACTCAATGGGTTGCCAGTAAATGCCAAGCACAGATCTCTGCTTGGTTTGGCGGCGTTGTTATTTTCTTTTCAGACCTTGGTACACCGTTAATTGTTGGCCCTGTCTTTCGCCCTCTTTTTGATAAACTGAAAGTCTCTCGCCAGAAGCTTGCCTTTATCATCGATTCAACTTCATCCCCGGTGGCTATCCTGATCCCTTTCATCGGTTGGGGCGTTTACATCATGAGCCTGATTCAAAAAGAGTTTGCTGCGTTGGATGTGGGTATCAGTGATTGGGATGCCTTTATTGGCGCGATTCCTTACCAGTTTTATGCCTTTTTAGCGATCGCAATTGTGCCGATTGTCTCTTTCTTCAAACTGGATTTTGGACCGATGGCGAAAGCGGAGCAGCTTGCAGAGCAGGGCTCTGATTTTGGGAAAGTGCAAGATTCATTGAATGTATTTGAGCATAAAAATGCAAAAACAAGTTTTGTTTGGGCACCGCTTCTCGTCATGCTTGTGGTGCTTTGTTCAATATTGGTTCCTCACGGTTTTCCATTTCAGAAAGTAGCAGGCTCAACTTTCCGTGCTGCACT
>Ga0209379_10001860_pt1 | contig 13271 bp, 9 predicted proteins | sample tdDd001_FD_187124 | JGI IMG/M metagenome (GOLD analysis project Ga0209379, IMG submission 187124) | Marine sediment microbial communities from the Atlantic coast under amendment with organic carbon and nitrate - tdDd00.1 (SPAdes)... | ecosystem: Environmental > Aquatic > Marine > Coastal >...
TTATCGGCCTGACGACTGAAGATACAGCGAAAATCGGTAACCCGGAATATGTCGGCGCTGTTGAATTCAAAGATCCTAAAGAAGAAGCGAAGAAAGTTATCGCTGAGCTGAAAAGCAAGTACAACCCTGATGTGATCATTGCTGCTACCCATATGGGCCACTACCAGGATGCTCAACACGGTTCAAATGCGGCGGGTGACGTAAAACTTGCACGTTACCTGAACGAAGGCGATCTGGATATGATCGTTGGCGGTCACTCGCAGGAACCTGTCTGTATGGAAGGAGCAAACGAGTACGCTTCATTCAAAGCGGGCGATACCTGTAAACCAGATGTACAGAATGGTACCACGATTGTTCAGGCACACGAGTGGGGCAAGTATGTGGGTCGTGCTGACTACACATTCAAAAACGGTGAGTTCACATTAAAGTCTTACGATCTGATCCCTGTTAACTTGAAGAAAAAAATCAAAGTAGACGGTAAAAAAGTTCGTGTCTTCATCCAAGATGAAATCTCCCAAGACGAAACCGTCTTCAATACACTGAAACCTTTCCAGGACAAAGGCCAGGAAGCACTAAGTGTGAAGATTGGTTCTTCAAACGGTGATCTTATCGGTGAACGTAAGATCGTTCGTAACAACCAAACAAACCTTGGTCGTCTAATCGCTACTGCTCATATGGAGCGTGCCAAAGCTGACTTCGCCGTGATGAACTCTGGTGGTGTTCGTGCTTCTATCGCAGGTGGTGATATCACCTATAAAGATGTTCTGACTGTGCAGCCGTTCGGCAATATCGTGACTTATGTCGATATGACGGGTACCGAAATTCAAGACTACCTAGATGTTGTTGGTACGAAAACTAAAGATTCAGGTGCTTACGCTCAGTTCGCGGGCCTTACTATGACAGTCAATGGCGACACCGTTTCTGATGTAAAAATTAGCGGTAAAGCCCTGAACGAAAAAGAAACTTACCGTTTCACCATTCCTTCTTTCAACGCAGCTGGCGGTGACGGCTACCCGAACATCACTCAGCACCCTGCATTTGTAAACACAGGTTATGTTGACGCTGAAGTACTTAAAGATTTCATCGAATCTAAAGGCGCTGTTGACGTTACTGCATTCCAGCCAAATGGCGAAATTGTTTATAAGTAAGTATGGATTTTTGCCCTGTTAAGGATAGCAGGGCTTCTTTAGGATAAAAATAATGAAAAAATCAATTCTAGCACTATCCATCGGTGCTGCTGTTTCATACGGCGCTCAGGCAGAAGTTTTAATCTCTGAACTTGTAGAAAACGGCAACGATAAAGCTGTAGAAATTTATAACTCAGGCAATGAATCAGTTGACCTATCAAGCTATACGCTAGTCCAACTTAACAATCAAAAGAAAACACGGAAAGAGGTTCGTACTTCACTTTCAGGAAACCTTGCTTCAAAAGATGTCTTTGTGATTGCACATTCACAACTTACAGACAAACTGCCTGAAGGGACTGTAGATCTACCTCTAGGCTTAGCGTTCAACGGCAACGATGGCGATGCTGTTATCTTAGAAAAAAACGGCACAGCGATTGATATCGTCGGTTACAACGATGCAAGCGGTGATGTTTTTGAAAATTCTTCACTGCAACGTCTTAATGCTGATACAGCTAAGCCAACCATGACTTTTAACATAGCTGATTGGGAAGATGCGGGGCGGGGCATCTACACCGGTATTGGTAGCGGCGTAACTAAAGCACCAACTCCTCCATCAAATATTGTTAAATCGACCATTCAGGAAATACAAGGTTCTAGTTGGTCATCAACAATTGATAGTATTGATGTACAGAACAAAGTTTATGAATCAACGAATTACCACGAAGTAACTGGTATTGTCACCGCTATTCAAAAAACAGCACTTAAAAATAAAAAATACACCGATCTTAATGTCGGTTTCTTCATGCAGGCACCTAGCGATAACAACGCACTGACTTCCGACGGTATCTTTGTTGAAACAAACAAAATCACAGATATCACAGTTGGCGATGAAGTCACTGTTGTTGCAAAAGTGAAGGAAGACTACAGCTGGACCAAACTTGTCGGTGCTTACTCAGTAACCAAAACAGATTCGGCAAATTCTGTTCTGGCAGCGACACCTCTACGCGTTCTTGAATCAGACGAAAACTTTGATTTTACTCTAGAACGCCATGAAGGCATGTTAGTTAAATTCGACAAAGAATCTGACATGCGTGTCTCACGCACTTTTGGTTTCAACCATTATCCATTTGAACGTAACAATATGGTTGTATCTAACGGTCAAGTGAACCTGCATCCAAACCAGAACAATGCCCCTGCTGTTCATGACAAGAACATTGATACCGATCCAGAAAGACAAATAGACTGCAACCAAGATAAACGTATTGTCGTTGAATCTTTCGAAAAAGTAGCCAAAGGGACCCATATCCCTTGGTATCCTGACTTTGGCTCGGCCAATGCTGTCCCTATGCCTGATGGCACTACCACCTCAGATGATTACGTTCGCATCGGTGATGTACTTGATGGTTTTGAAGGTGTTGTTGGATACTCATATTATGATTTCCGCTTCTATGTCACCAACACGGTGACAAAAGATAACTTCGCCCGTGAAAAGTCCAAGCGAACACTGGTGCCAGAGCTAAAAGATGGTGGCGATCTACGTATTGCGACATTCAACGTACTTAACTACTTCAACTCACCATTTGGTGGCGATAGCAATCCAAGAAATGATAACCGAGGTGCGGAATCCGAACCAGAGTTCCAGCTGCAAGGCGACAAGATTGCCCGAGCTATCGTTGCAATGAATGCTGATATTGTCGGCCTGATGGAAATCGAAAACAACGGTTTCGGTGATAATTCAGCAGTTGCACATTTAGTAACTAAAATCAATGCCCTCATTGACGATGAAAAAGAGCACTACTCATACGTTGCCGATAAAGATGGCAGTCAATACGTCGGTTCTGATTCGATTGCCAGTCAGGTTATCTTCAAAGAGAGCAAAGTTTCTCTAGATACTTATCGTCTAATTGAAATGCCTGAACAGCATGCACCCAGCGTTACATATATAGATACTAAGGGTGATAATCAAACAGAAAGTGGCAATAATTATCAACGCGATACCATCACGCCAACATTCAAAATCAACGGCACGGATGAGAAAATCACTGTTGCTGTTAACCACCTGAAATCGAAAGGCTCTAAATGTTGGGAAGACGCCGCACCTGTCGCCGAAGGCGGCCAGGCTGGTAATGACCCTGACAAACAAGGTTCTTGTGAAAACTTCCGTGTATCAGCGGCTTTCCACTTAGGTCAAGAACTAAACAAGATTGATGGTTACAAACTGATCCTTGGTGACTTGAACTCTTACGGTAACGAAGATCCAATCATGGTTCTGACTAACCGCGACAACGCACCGAAAGATCATGTAATCAAGGCTGCACGTAATACCTTTATCGGCGGTGATAAAGACGTACTAGGAGCACCACTACACGGTGATGATGGTGCAGTGATTACTGATTCATATGGTTACGTCAACGCTGTTCGTCAGCTACACCCTGATTCATACAGCTACTCATACAACGATGAAGTCGGTACTCTTGACTATATTCTTATTGCTCCTGAGCTAATGAATAAAGTGGTAGATGCAACAGACTGGAACATCAACGCCGGCGAATCGACCTTATTCGAATATGAGAATGAAAATAACTGTCTAAATGACAAATGTTCTACTCGCTTCAAAGATCAATACCGCGCTTCCGATCACGATCCTGCGATTATCGATCTGAAACTAACTGGCAGTGTCAAACCAGAACCACCTGTTGTTATTCCTACGCCAACAGAACCTAAGAACCCACCTGCGGATCTTCCGGAAGTTCCAGAAGCACCTGTCGCTGGTGAACCGATTCACGTTATGTTCGACTTAACAAATATCAATGGCACCCAGCTTCATGCCGGTGACAAAGCTGTACTGAACATCGCCAAGATCAGCGCGTTCAAAGCGGCTGTTGCAGGGGCTGATACCAACACAGTGATTCTAACAAAAGCAATCATTGAGCAAGGCTGGGTCGAGCTTGAAGGTGATATTTCTGAGGCCGGTGAATTCAAGATGACGAAACAAATCATCGATGGAGTAACAGGTCTGCCAACCTATACTTCTCCGGCAGAGACTATCAAAGTTGCCGAGAAAAACGATGACAAAACTCAGCCAGTTGATTCTAACCCTGGCCACAGCCACGGTGGTTCAACCGGTCTGTTCGGTCTATTGTCACTACTAGGTCTTGGTTTCTTCCGTCGCAAGATGAACAAATAACTCAAACCTAGCTAATCAAGGGAGGCTTTCAATGCCTCCCTTTTTTCTGAGACTAAGATATGAAAAAGACACTGCTCGCTATACTGACCCTCTCTTGTTTCAGCGCCAACGCAGCTTATGTTCAGGCTGATGACCCGCACGTTGTCGCACCGTTTTCTGTTACTTGTAAAACTAAGCAAGTGGCGCCACCGGTTAATCCGGGCGACATTAACAACCCAGACGGTTACTACAATTTAGCGCTGAACAAAACGGGTGACGAGCTAAAGAGTACGCTTAACATCATCATCTCGACCGGTATAGCCAAGCTTCCCTACTCTTCTTCTTCGTTTGATGTATGGGATGCATTAGATATTACCGATGAAGACCCTAACAACTCAGATAACGTTATTCTTATCTACACTGGGCGCTCACAAGCGAAAGGGCAAAAAACCGGACAGGGCAACCTCGGGCGTGATAACTGGAACCGAGAACACTCCTACCCTAAGTCCAATGGCGGCTTCAATGACAGAGGTGCTTATGGGTATACCGATATTCATCACCTTCGTCCATCCGACGAAAGCGTAAACTCAACGCGTGGTAACCTAGAATACGACTATAGCGATAAGCCTGTCGCCGAAGCACCTGAAAACCGCTACGACTCCGATTCATTTGAACCGCGCGACGCCGTAAAAGGTGATGTGGCGCGTATGATGTTCTACATGGCGACCCGCTATGAAGGCAAGGACAGTATCACGCCGGATTTGGAACTGGTACCAAGCATTTCCAACAATGGTACAGCTCTAGGTAATGTTTGCTCCTTGCTTCAGTGGAACCAGCTTGATCCTGTAGATGATTTTGAGTCAAACAGAAATACTAAAATCCAAAAGATTCAAGGAAATAGAAACCCATTCGTTGATAACCCTCAATGGGCAGACGAAATCTTTGCCAAGGATTGTAAATAACAAAAATAAAGGTCAACGCAAGTTGACCTTTATTTCATCATGCTACGCTATAGAAAAAGTACGAGATCAGATACGATCTGTATCTCTAATCATCTCTTTATCACGGTCTTGTCTATCAGCATACTCATCATCGACGGTCGGTTGATAAGAAAGCTCATCTGTGGAGCTGCACCCTAGTAATGTTAATCCGAACAGTAAAATTATTATTCTCATATCACATCCTTTTCTACCTATGGCAACATAATCCTAGTACATTAGTCTGATTTATCCACACAATAACCATCAACATAGAAACAAATACGGTTTTATATAATAAAATACAATTTATTATTTATTGAATAGATCATAAAAAGGAGGATACAGTGCAAATTAATTAATGACTTACTATTTTCAGACCGGGTGCATCCTTGCTAGCTACATTCTTTAATGCCTAATTATATCTATTTGTTTTTAGAAGCATTTAACTATACCCCTTTCACTATTCCTCGCTTTCACCCACAGACACAACAAGCCTCGCATAACTATTGCTTACTCAAAATGTTACCCTGTTATGATGATAGAGTTGGCAAATAAAACCGTATTCATTCGCCGTATTAATAATATGGAAGTATATCAACTGACAACTGGCATATTTAACGAAGGAGGTAACCATGAAAAAGGTATTTGGCTCCGCCAGTATAATACTACTATTCATTTTCGGCGCTTCTATTTTTTATAAAACTGAACTGTTACAGCTCTATCATACTGTTAGATTATTCGACCATGATGTGGTCGTTGGGAACTTTTCCAACATGAAACGGCTGGCTCCCACAAAGACCATTGCACCTTCCGGTACCATTGACAAGCTCGGGCAACATCCCTTCCCTCTACCTCGGCACTTTACCTATAACAACCAGACAATTGACATGCAGCACTGGATTGAAGGCTCAAGTACTACCGCTCTGATCGTCTTGAAGGAAAACAACATTACCTTTGAAAAATACTACCAAGGCACCGATGAGTTTGACCAAAGGATCTCCTGGTCAATGGCCAAATCATTTCTCAGTGCTATTTTCGGCGTTGCTGTCGAAGAAGGACTCATTCCTGATTTAAGTGAACCCGTTACACAATACGTTCCCAGTTTAATCGGATCGGGCTACGACGGTGTAAGCATTAAAAATGTGCTGCAGATGTCCAGTGGTATTTATTTCAATGAAGACTATAGCGACTTTGGCAGTGATATTAACCGGATGGGACGACTCATGGCTTTTGGCGGTAGTTTTGATGAATTCGCAACCACACTGACTCGTGTTCGAGAACAAGGAACTTATATGTCGTATGTCAGTATGGATAGTCATGTCGTTGGTATGGTACTTCGGGCAGCGACGGGAATGAATATCGAAGACTATTTTGATGAAAAACTATGGTCAAAATTAAATACTGAACGCGAAGCTATCTATATAACCGACAGCACCGGAGAGCCGATGGTATTGGGAGGGTTAAACCTGATAAGCCGCGATTATCTCCGCTTGGGTAAACTCTATCGCGACGACGGCCGACTCGATAACGAACAAATTATTCCCGCCCGCTGGATTGAGGACAGTATAACGCCTGATGCTCCCCATTTGATGCCAGGAAAAAGAAACAGTGCCGATACTCATTGGGGATATGGCTATCAATGGTGGATACCTGAAAACGCCAATGAAGAGTTTCTGGCGATTGGAATATATGGCCAATATATTTATATCAATCGCCTAGCGAATGTCGTCATTGTTAAAAATAGTGCCGATCTCGAATTTATGGCCAACGGCTATGAGAGTATGGATTATGCTCTAGCCGCATTTAGGGTTATCGCTCATTCATTATCTGGCAAGCCATAAGCACATCCAGCGGCCTTGTTGAATCTATGTGCAAATGTGCTCAAACAGCTGGTCGGCAAGGCTCTGAAGCGTACCTTCGGAAGGCTGGGTATGCGAAAACGTTCTAATCCCGTAGATCCCCATAACCAAAAATTGTGCCAACTGGTGATGATCACGCTCTGACGATAGCTCATTGTCCTGCTGTGCTTGTTGGATTTTTGCTGCAATGGCTTCTTCCCACTGGTTAAGCATTTGGGTGATCACGTTTTCGACTTCGTCATCTTGCTTAGTAAGTTCAGTCAACGCCTTTTGTAACAAACAATCTTTGATTTCTTCTCGCTCGCACTCATCTACAACACTATCGAGATACCGTTTTAGCGCATCAAGACTTGATACTTCACCATCGAATAACGCCATAAATTCAGCTTGACGATCGGAGCGATATTGTTCAAGTGCAGCCAACAACAGTCCGCGCTTATTATCAAATGCACAATATATTGACCCTGGGTGTAATCCCGTGGCTTTCTTGAGATCTTGCATGCTGGTTTTACTATAGCCTTTGGCGATAAATGCAGCCATGGCAGCTCTTAATACATGCTCTCGGTCAAACTCAGCACTTCTCATCGGTAAACTCTTTCTAACAGCTCTATATTTCTCAATTCTACTGAATCTTGAGTGAACATTCAAAAAACAACTTGAATGTTCGTTCAAATAAGTCTAACTTGAATATGTATTCAAGAATGAGGCGAGACACATGACGGAAAGTTTATTTCAACCATTTGTACTTAACGCTACGCTTACACTCGACAACCGCATTTTAATGGCACCACTAACACGCTGTATGGCCGACGATAATCTGGTTCCGACCCAGGCTATGGCTGACTATTACGCTCGAAGGGCTGATACCGGATTAATTATTTCTGAAGCAGCCATTATCCGTCCCGATGGTCAGGGTTATCCCAATACCCCAGGTCTTTTCTCGGCAGAACAAATTGCTGGTTGGCAGAACGTAACAAGTGCCGTGCATGCAAAAGGCGGGAAGATTTTCGCTCAACTTTGGCATACCGGCCGAGTCGCTCACCCTCACTTCTTCGGCGGCGAATACGTACTGGCACCCTCAGCGAAAAAAGTCGATGGCAGCGTGCCACGTATGCGTGAACTAACTTACACGGTACCGAAACCAGCAACAGCTGAAGAAATCGAACAGTTAGTTGCTGATTACGCACTAGCAGCAGAAAATGCGATCAAAGCCGGTTTTGATGGTGTGGAAATCCATGGCGCCAACGGCTATCTGATCGATCAGTTCCTGCACTACAGCAGTAACGACCGTGAAGATGAGTTCGGTAGTACGCCTGAAAATATGACTCGTTTCCCGCTTGCCGTTGTTGATGCCGTCGCCAGCCAAATTGGTACAGATCGGACAGCGCTGCGCGTTTCACCTGGCGCATATTTTAATATTGAAGGTGATAAGCGCGATCGCCAGGTATTCGATCACTTCCTTGCTGAGCTGGAACAGCGTGAACTCGCCTTCCTGCATATCGGTATTTTCGATGACAGCATGGAGTTTGACTACCTAGGAGGAACCGCCTCCAACTACGTTCGTAGTCGATACTCAAAAACCTTGGTGGGTGTGGGTAGCTATACCGCAGAAACAGGTAGCGAGGCTATCCATAACGATAAGTTTGACCTGCTGGCGATAGGCAGACCACTGATTGCCAATCCGGACTACGTCGAGAAAGTGAAGAAGGGCGTAGCGCTGGTTGAATATTCCGATACAATGCTCGCCGAGTTAGTGTAACTCTCCCCCTTTACCAGAATGACGGAGAGGCCCCTTGCCTCTCCGTTACTACACCTCATTAACCCATTAGCCTCAAGTTGCTCATTCTTGCAATGTAGTGGCATAGCCAAATTCTCCCAGATAACCTCCTATCCCGTTTAGGCATCTTGCAACTAAGGAAAATCGAGATCTTTACCACAGAACATATGCACACAATCGAATAGAGTAGGCGTAACATCTTGCAAGATAAAACAATTTAAGGCTCTTTATACAAGTAATCATTAAATGAAGCCAAGAGTGTGCTGCTATTCGCTACAAGCAACTATGTCTATTCGCCATTACCTCCAGAGTAATACGACAAGTCCACTTTCGTTTGCAACTCTAGAGCAATAGCAAACATAAATTGGTTTTTATCTCACTGATTATATTTTAATGAATACTGAGAAACGTATTTCTACGTTTGTAACATGGCTTTATTGCGTTAATTGCCAGTAACACTTTCTGCTCAGGATTTTGAACAATGAAGTTTTCTCATAAACTGGTTATTTCAAGTACATTAATTGCAACCGGTGCCATTGCGGCTTTGTCAGCCGTTCTGTATTTCAACTCATACAAAGATATTACTACCAATGTCACCCACCAAATGGAAACTGACTCCGTCTCTATGGCAAACCACATAGGTACCTGGTTACAGGGGAAGGAAAAGCAGATAAGAATGCTTCGTCAGGGTATTTCACAAGCAACCAATGATGAGGGTATACAAAATCTTATCGACCTACCGCTTCTCAAGCAGGAGTTTTCTGTTACCTATGTCGGCCTCGAAGATCGGCCAAACCTTATTATTAACTACCCTTTCAATAAAAAGGATTACGATGCCCGAAAGCGTTCTTGGTACAAGGAAGCGAGGGCGAAAGGTGACATTAACATCAAGAAACCCTACCTCGACACCAAAACCCAAAAACTGATGTTTGCAATAGGTGCGCCGATTGCCGACTCCCGTGGTATTCAAGGTGTGGTAAACGGAAAAATTGAATTAGATGCATTACTTGCGATCCTCAATCACCACTCTTTAGGTAATAGTGGTTATGCCTATCTTGTGGGAGATGACGGTATTATCATCAGCCACCCAGATCAGAGCTATAATGGCAAACCGCTTTCTGCACTCTTTGCGCAGACACCGACAATGGGAAACAAACTCCAAGTAGCCCAAATTAGCGGTGAAGATAAACTGCTCTCTTTTGCACCAGTCAATATTAAGGGGGCAGGCTGGAAAGTTGGCCTGGTAATGGACTCATCAACAGCCTACGCATCCATCAGCCATATGAGGAGTCTCATTATCGGCTTTATGCTGGGAACAGCCGTTCTCTGTTTCTTTTTCTACCAACTGATCATTGCTCGGCTTCTCAAGCCCATGCAATTAATCAGCGATGCCATGCGTCAAATCGCCAGTGGCAAAGCAAATCTCGGCCAGCGCATTAATACTAGCAGCGGCGATGAGTTTCAAGATTTAGCCGATGACTTCAACCACTTTATGGGTTCACTCCAGAACCTGGTTGGCGAAATTCAGACTATCGGAAACAACTTGCTAGATACCAGCCTTGCAGCCAAAACGACAGCGGGTGATGCCGCCAGCCATACTTCGAATCAACGCCAAGAAATTGATCAGCTCGCAGCCTCTATCAATGAGATGGCAACAACCTCTAACGATGTTGCCGAAAATGCCCAGCAGGTGGCACATTATACCGAAGATGCCAACAAAGCCGTTTGTGAAGGCAGTAATATGGTGCAAAACACCGCTGTCGCTATCAACGTATTGTCTGAACAGCTTGAGCAGGCACGGCAGACCGTTAATGTTCTCGCAGAGCATAGTGAGGGGATCGAATCAATCACTAGTGTTATCAGTGCTATTGCCGATCAAACCAACCTATTGGCACTGAATGCGGCCATTGAAGCAGCCAGAGCCGGAGAACAAGGCAGAGGCTTTGCGGTCGTGGCCGACGAAGTTCGCAGCCTCGCATCCCGCACCCAAGATGCCACCAGCGAAATTAACACCATGATTGGCATACTTCGCGAAAAAACCAACGAGACGGTAAACGTGATTGAAACCAGCCGTAAAGGTGCTCAAAAGACCGTTGAAGAGGCAGAGCTAGCCAGAGATTCTCTAAGTAAGATCAACAGTTCAATTGAACAAATATCCGGTATGACACTACAAATAGCCAGTGCTGCAGAGCAACAAAGCTCTACAACCGAAGAAATAAGCCGAAACTCTGAAGCGCTCCTAGCTGCTACCGCCTCACTCAACCAGAGTGCATCCGACACGCATAACATGAGTGAATCTCTGCAGGAACAATCACAACAGCAACAGGTACTGCTCGGCCAATTTAGCCACTAGAGGCATACCTAACTACACATCCTAAGACAACCAAGCCACATCCGAACACCTCAACACAACAAGGGTGGGAAGTCTCACCCTTGTTCCTCCTACAGCAACACCTACAACAAGACCAAGCAGCTAAAGCTCTGCTATGCTTTGAAAAGTGTCCTTCTGTTTCGCAGAACCTTTTTTCAGCCGTACTTTTTTAAGTAATGTTTTTCGGTAGCCGTTATTCAACGATAGTTTTTGCAGGGGGAGCTCGTATGGAACAATCACCAGACAAAATCATGACCCGGCTTGCTTACCTCGGACTCCTGCCATTTGTTATCAGCCTTGTTTGCATCTGGGCCGATAAAACCTTATTTGGCCTAAGTGCCCAAAAGGTATTTATTGCCTACAGTGCGGTGATTTTAAGTTTTCTTGCCGGGATCCTATGGGGAAATGCGATTGATCACATCAAACATAAGCTCAGCCGCAATGCACTGATCCTCAGTATTCTGTTCTCTCTCATTGCATGGGGCGTACTGCTTCACTCTCCCGCGAGCTATGTGGTTTCTATACTGGTACTGTTGTTTGGGTTTGTGGCGGTATGGTTTGCCGAAATGAAGATCCGCCAAATAGAAAAAGAAGGGAAACCTGAAGGCTATCAACCCATGCGCAATCGATTAACTGGGCTCGTGGCCCTGATTCATCTGGTGGCTTTGGCTAGCTGACGGTTTGGTTTGGGAGAGTCAGAGGTTTGCGCATAGCGCAAACCTCTTTTCATACATTACGAGGGATAAACTAACTGGCAATCAATTTAAATCGGATCACTTCAAGGGTTTGGGGATGGATAACATGAACCTCTTTTGCCGTGTACTGCTTCACCACAATATGGCCACTTTTAGGGAGGACCTTTTTTGCCGAGCCGACCACATGATGAGCCTTGAAGGCTTGGCCTGTAATATTCAGCACACCCGTTAACGCTCCTTCAGAGTCATCATTGGCGTTAGGGTTAACCGAAAGAATGAACCCGCCCTTCTCATTGACCTTCAAGATAAAGTGATAATCTTTGCCGCTATACCCCTCCCAAGTGCCCACAGGCATAGGAATGTTCTCCAAACTCGAATAATGGAGATACAAATTTCTATGCTCTTCGCTTTCAGGCCGATACTTAGCCGTCACAAACTTGTATTTAGGCTCTTCATTATCCAGCTTTGGTGCGCTTTGTAAGATAAAAAAGCCGGCTACAGCTAACAAAGAGATAGCGATTAAAAATTGAAAAAAGCGGATCACCACAGTTCCTTTTGATACCCGTTCAATACAGCAGATCGTAGATCACCATCCACAATGGCGTTACTGGTATTACTTCGGTTAAATAATAAACATCTTTAGCCAGATAGCAAAAATACGTTTCCCAACTAGCTTCCAAAAACCAGCATAGAGTGCCATATCATTGCTACTGATAGATATATGCAACCCCTATTAATAATCGAAAGACTGTGCCGCGTATCACTAATCACCATTTAAAATAAGCACTTCCTGCCATGTTTTCTATGCTTAATAAACTAAATAATTTGCCTGATACACCAAGCTAACGAAGCTCATAAGTAACAGAACTCTCATTTCGACAATATAGATGTAACGACATGTGAATAAATTGATCTTAATCATGAAGACAAACTAAAAGATACATTTAAAATACCACATTAAACATGACCACTTGAGCAACACGATTGCACGGGAGTTCGTTGGTGAAAGCAATCAGTCTATTTAACATCGCAATATTACGTGTGATCTTGTTCATCTCGCTCTTTGTGGGTGGGATATCGCCCGCGAATGCGCTGTTTGTCAGCCCACCTAAAGACCCAATCCCCCTGATCAAAGAAACCTTTCCTAACGCAACCAATATCGAAGACAAACAGGGAGCCCCCCCGGTCTGGCGTATCTATAACAATCAGGACATCATAGGCTATGCCTTTGAAACTAATGATATAGCTAAAATTCCGGCCTACTCGGGTGAACCGGTCAATATGTTGGTTGCTATC
>Ga0209379_10001861_pt1 | contig 13269 bp, 7 predicted proteins | sample tdDd001_FD_187124 | JGI IMG/M metagenome (GOLD analysis project Ga0209379, IMG submission 187124) | Marine sediment microbial communities from the Atlantic coast under amendment with organic carbon and nitrate - tdDd00.1 (SPAdes)... | ecosystem: Environmental > Aquatic > Marine > Coastal >...
GGGCCGGACTTGAACCGGCACAACGCGAACGTCGAGGGATTTTAAATCCCTTGTGTCTACCAATTCCACCACCAGGGCACGCAATTCTGGATTGCGATGCTGCTAACTGAAAAGTTAAACACCATCTAAATACTGATCTTCGATTATGAACAATCAATATTGCAAATTGTTTGAAGCGACACTCGAGGATCTAGGCGTAACCTCAACCTTGGCAAGGTTGCGCTCTACCCTACCAGGTGAGCTAGTGTCGCATTTCATTCTCTAAAGGAATGGAGGCGCGTCCCGGAGTCGAACCGAGGTACACGGATTTGCAATCCGCTGCATAGCCACTCTGCCAACGCGCCAAATGTCTTTCGACTTACCGCTTAACAGGTCTCCCCGCTGCGGTACGTGGTGTAATTTACTGATTTTAAATAATGAGTCAATGAAAAATTGTCGATTTTTATTTAACTGGTTAAAAAGCAGCAAAAGCAGCGATAAACCACCCCAAAACTGCTCAATTAGACAACATAGTTAACCTGTAAAATAATCGCATGACCACAAATAATAAAGGCCGCAATGCGACCTTTACTCGTAGAAACACAAGCATTGACTAACTGACACGCCACTGTGACAGTGAGCGCTTAAAATCATCGTAGTCAAATTCATTTAATTTCTCGATTTCACCACTTTGTCGCTGGCAATATATCGAAGGCATCTTCAATCCGTTAAACCAGTTCAGTTTCACCATGGTGTAACCAGCGCTGTCCAGAATATGGAGTCGCTGGCCTATTTTAAGTGGCTGTTCAAATTGTGTCACACAGAACTGATCACCAGCCAGACACGAACAACTACCAATGACATATTGATATTTTCCGTTCTCGCTAGCTTCAGCGATAGATGCCGGCTCATCATAGATCAAGGTATCAAGGCGGTGGGCTTCAGTCGCACTGTCAACAATCGCAGTCTTTACTTCGTTTTCAACGATATCAACCACTGAAACGACTAGATCCGTCGTCTTAGTGATGATTGCTTCACCCGGCTCCAGATAAAGCTGTACTTTGTGCTTCTCTGAAAATGTTTTCAGCGCCAACGCCAATTTCTCAATCTCATAACCCGGCCAAGTGAAGAATACGCCACCGCCAAGGCTCACCCACTCAAGCTTATCCAAATATTGGCCAAACTGCTTTGAAATGGCATCAAGCAACGCAACAAATGCATCGACATCTTTATTCTCGCAGTTCATATGGAACATCACGCCATCTAACGTATCAAACACTGCAGGGTCGATATGATCAGCCTGAACACCCAAACGAGAGAATTGACGTGCAGGGTTTGCTAAATCCTGCCCGGCGTAACTGACACCAGGGTTCAAACGCAACCCTAACGCAGCTTTACCATCAACAATATGGCGATAGGCTGCTAGTTGGCTTTGTGAATTGAAAATCATCTTATCGCAAATTTCAGCGACTTCTTTGACGTCATCTTCGCTATATCCAACGCTATAAGCGTGTGTTTCACCACCAAAGGTTTCGTAGCCGAGTTTGACTTCATACGGGCCGCTACTAGTTGTACCGTCCAGGTAGGGCTGGATAATGTCAAATACCCCCCAGGTAGAGAAGCATTTCAAGGCCAATACCAGTTTCACACCTGACAGCTCTTTCAGCAGCTTGGCTTTCTCAAGGTTGGCGATCAGCTTTTCTTCATCAATCATGAAGAAGGGAGTTTTTAACTCAGTCTTGTTCATCGTTCGGTCCGTATGTTGCAGATCCCATAAAACTAAAGAAAGCTGGTATCGAAATACCAGCTTCATCATTGTAATTCCAGTGCCTGAACCCCACCCTAACCCTCCCCTTGAAAAGAGGAGGGAACCAAGAGCACTTGCGACAACAACCATGGCTGCTTTTAATACTCCTCCCCCTTTTCAAGTGAAAAGGAACCAAGAGCAATCAGTGCAACAATTATGGCAGCCTTTAATGCTCCTCCCCCTTTTCAAGTGAAAAGGAACCAAGAGCAATCAGTGCAACAATTATGGCAGCCTTTAATGCTCCTCCCCCTTTTCAAGGGGGAGGCTGGGAGGGGGTTACAGCATTATTTCAGGATGTTGATCAGAGGCTGCCCTACTTCCAGCTCCTGAACATGCCAATCCAATCCAATGCCCGGCATAGTTTCCAGGAACGGATCTGGGTCTAGCTGTTCCATGTTGAATACACCCGCTTCAGCCCACGTACCGCGGAAATACTGAAGTGCAGCAGAAATAGCCGGTACACCCGTTGTGTACGAAATTGCCTGATGCTCAACATCTTCGTAAGCCACTTCGTGATCAGCATTGTTATAAATGAAGACACTACGCTCTTTGCCATCTTTCTTACCCTGCACCCAAGTACCGATACAAGTTAAACCTGTGTAGCCCGGTGCCAGTGATGTCGGATCTGGCAAAATTGCCTTAAGCACTTTTAGCGGCTCTACCACTGTACCGTCTTGTAGCGTAACGGGTTCTGGGCTCAGCAGACCAATATCGCGCATGCAGTTGAAGTAGTTAAGGTATTTATCACCAAAGCCCATCCAGAATTCAATACGTTTAGCAGGAATGAACTCCTGCATTGAACGTACTTCATCGTGCGCCATTGAGTAAACTTTGTGGCTGCCACAATTCGGGAAATCGAATTCCATCATACGGGTGTGACACGGTACCTGTTTCCACTCACCGTTCTCCCAGTAGAAAGAATCACCCTGAATTTCTAGCATGTTGGTTTCTGGGTCGAAGTTGGTCGCGAACTTCTTACCGTGATCACCAGCATTAACATCCATTACATCAATGCTGTCAATCTCATCGAACAGGTGCTTAACGGCATAAGCGGCAAATACGCTTACTACACCCGGATCGAAACCGGCACCAAGAATACCTGTGATACCTGCTTCTTTGAATTTCTCGCGGTAGCCCCACTGCCAATCGTACGCTTGCGGTACCTGCTGGCCTTCTGAGCATAGGTCTACAGCAACAGATGTATCGAGGTAAGAGACCTTAGCCTGATAACACGCTTCCATGATGGTCATGTTAACCCACGGAGGACCAGCATTAATGACCAGATCAGGTTCTACTTCTTTGATCAGTGCAACCAGTGCATCGACATCATCGGCGTCAACGGCACGCGACTCCAGCTTCTTTGAAGGATCTTTCAGGTTGTTTTTTTTCTGAATCGATTCAATGATCTTTTCACACTTAGAAACGGTGCGAGATGCAATGGTGATATCGCCCAGTACATTGTTATTTTGAGCAGCTTTATGCGCAATAACCCAACCAACACCACCAGCACCAATTTGTAGAATTGCCATCGTTTTTTCTTCCGTTAATAATCAGAACATCAGTGCTGGTTGAACTGCTTTTCAGCCAGTTCAAGACAGCACTTACTGTTAATAAATCAATTAATTAACCAGCGATCGTGCAAGCTGGTTAATAGCATTTAGTAAAGATTCGAAGTCAGCCATTGTCAGACACGGATTTAAGATCGTGAACTTGAGCGCGACCTTGCCATCCACGACCGTTTCGCCCAGCACGGCCACCCCTTTCACCAAGGCTTCAATACGAAGCTGCTTGTTAAGCTGATCGATATCAACAGTGTGATCGCCAACACAGCGGAACAGTACGGTCGACAAAGCCGGATCCGCCAGTAGTTCAAAATCAGCAGACTGATTGATCAGGTCGGCAACTTGCTGTGTCTGGCCCAGTAGGTGATCATACATTGCGCCAAGCGCCTGAGTGCCCACACACTGCATAGTCATCAGCACTTTCAGTGCATCAAAACGCTTCGTCGTTGCAATCGACTTATCGACCAAGTTAGGAAGCAGATCATCTTCACGGTTCAGGTAATCAGCATGGTGGAGCAAGTACTTGAAATTCTCTTTGTCTTTCAACAATACCGCACCACAGCTGATTGGTTGATAGAACAGCTTATGGAAATCGACACTGAGCGAGTCAGCACGTTCTATACCATGCAATCGGGTTTTATGTCGGCTAAGGATCAGTGCGCCACCATAGGCTCCATCGACATGCAGCCACAGGTTATGTTGCTGGGCAACATCGGCTAACCCGGCTAAATCATCAATCGCACCGTGATCGGTCGTACCCGCGGTTCCAACAAGGGCAAATGGCATCAAGCCGTCATTTTTCATAGCATCAATGGTCGTGACCAACGAAGCCAGCTTAATTGTACCGTCCGGATTGGTATCCACACACTCAACGGCATGTTCACCAAGCCCCAGTAACGATGCGGATTTTTGTACCGTGAAATGAGATTTCTTCGAGCAAAGAATTCGTAGCTTTCCTGCGTACTCCGGCAAGCCATTCTTCTGGATATTATGGCCAGAAATAGTATCTGCCGCCCAGTCACGTGCCAATAACAATCCCATAAGGTTGCTCTGAGTACCGCCACTGGTGAACACGCCGTCAGCCTGCTCGCCTAACTCATATACGCCACACAGCCAATCTACGACCTTCTGCTCAACATAAGTTGCAGAACTCGCCTGATCCCACGAATCCATTGACTGATTCAAGGAACTGATAAAGGCTTCGGCTGCTACTGCAGGCAATAAAGGTGGGGTATGCAAATGCGCAATACAGTTAGGATGTTGGACCATAATAGAGTTCTTGGCGATCAATTCCCCTGTCTGCTCAATCACGGTTTCCAGTGGTAGCTGCTGGTCATCCAAATCAATATTGTTGATTAGGTTTTTCAGTACCAGAGGCTCCAGGCCGGAATACGGCGCATCGGCCGCTTCGAAGACTTGCTTCAGTACCTGAGTCGTCTGGTTCAGTGCCACTTCAAGTTCGTCCGCACCACCTTCACCGGTACGGATGAAATAAGAGCGCCACAACTCTTGATCCGATTCAGTACTCGCTTCTGCAATCTTTGCCGGGCCCGCCGTCGCAAGAATAGCCTTGCTCAACGCATCCAAGGCAAAATCAATTTGCTCATAACTGATGATCAGTGGCGGCAGAAAACGTAATACCGAGCCCTGACGTCCACCTTTTTCAATGATCAAACCACGCTCCAGCGCTGCGCGCTGAATGTTTATAGTCATTTCAGGATCGGCTTCTGGCTCACCGAACTTATTCTTCTGGTTGTTTGGCTTAACGATTTCAACACCCAGCATCAAGCCCTTACCGCGAACTTCGGCGATACAGTCGGTATAATCGGCAATACGCTCTAAGCCTTCACGAAAATATTGACCCGCTTTCTCAGCATGCTCAACCAGACAATCACGACGAATGATTTCCAGCGCCTTGGCACCAGTCGCCATGGCAAGCTGGTTGCCTCGGAACGTACCGGTATGCTCACCCGGACGCCAGGTATCAATCGACTTATCAAACAGCAACACTGACATCGGTAAGCCGCCGCCGATAGCCTTCGACAGACAAAGAATATCCGGTGTAATTCCTGATTCTTCAAACGCGAAACGGTGGCCGGTTTTACCGATACCACACTGGATCTCATCAAGGATGAGTAGAATTCCGTGTTCCTTAGTGATTCGGCGTAGCTCTTGCAGCCAGAACGCTGGCGCAGGGATCACTCCCCCTTCACCTTGCACGGGCTCGACGATGATTGCAGCCGGCTTTTGTACGCCGCTCTCGTCATCGCTGAGCATACGTTCGATATAACGGATGCTCTGTTTAGCCCCTTCATTACCTTTCAGGCCAAACGGGCAGCGCAGGCGATAGGGAAACGGCAGGAAATGGACATCAGACATCAAACCCTGACGACGTTCTTTGGTTCCCAAATTGCCCATCAATGCCATCGTACCATTCGTCATACCATGGTAGGCACCATGGAAAGCAGCCATGACGTTACGACCGGTTGTCTGCTTGGCCAGCTTGATTGCCGCTTCTACGGCATCTGCACCGGAAGGGCCACAAAACTGAATACGGGCATTGGCGGCAAAATCATCAGGCAAGAAGTTCATCACTTCTTTGATAAATTTGTCTTTAGCCGGTGTTGTAATATCCAGAGTCTGGTACGGCAGCCCCTGGTTTAACTGTTCAATTATTGCCTGGTTGATTTCTGGGTGGTTGTAGCCCAGCGCCAGCGTCCCGGCTCCAGCCAAACAATCAAGAAATAGCTGGCCGCGGCTATCTTCAACCAGAGCACCAGATGCTTTCTTAATAGCAAGTGGCAGCCGTCTCGGATATGAGCGAACTTCCGACTCATAATGCTCCTGACTCAACAGAAGTTCATCAGGTGTCAAATCGTACAACTCGTGTACTACAGGTACATTTGAGGCTAGCTTGATATCGTCTAAATCAAACACATTACTCATGGGTGTCATCCAAAAATTAACACGTCATATAAATCATGACGCTCGGCAGATCATACCTGCGATATTATCCGTACCATTATTCATGGCATACCATATAGTTAGCAAAATATTGCGTAACCAATACGATGAGAAATCGGGTATCAGGTATTTTTTTCCTGCCGGTAAACACAAAGGTATCATTAGCAAAAAAACTAATGAGATAAAAGGTTTACAGCAAAAAGCTGAAATAATTTAGATAAGAAATATCAAGGCTCAGTAATAATACTGCAGTTTGGTAAGACAAAGCTGAGGTGGGTTTTCAATGTTAGAATATTCACTGTTGGGTTCCTTCAATATGCTCCTGCTCTCTTTCTGGCAGGTCCGCGCTATTAATGCCCTTCTACTGACGATAGGTTCGCCAGTACCTACGGCACGTTGTGACACAATCAGCTTGAATTCATCACAACGCATATGTCTCAGTTATACTACCCCCTGAGATTGCGCAGAAAAATAACATATTGTGAGTGGCGATGCCAAGTGTTATTTCACTGGCTAACACACGAGGCTTTATACCGGTTAAAGTCGTCGATTGGTTTCCTCTTTTTATACACCCGTATTAAAACAACACTTCACTGGCCTAGTAACTTTTTTGAATACAGTGTGACACCGCTTATAGATATAAACTCGCTTTCACAACAGAACATGAAGCAGTTCAAAAATCATACAACAGAGTTATGTTAGGTTAATCGTTAGGAATCAAAAATTAACTTATACAACGTCTCGGCAATGGTGATCATTATGGACATTCATTTACTGGCAAAGAAAAAGTTATCGGCTTGTATGGGCCACCCCCACCCCTGAGGTAGATATCACGCTGACAGTCTGTACAGCATGAACTATCTGCTCTCTCCAGCAAAACTCAACTTCCACCTCAATATCACAGTACCCGATCCCGGTTAATTCCAGCTTTATCTTTCACTCGTTTAGTTATTACTTTGGGCGTAGCTCTGCGTGCGTTCGCCTCAAAAACAATGATAAGGAAATAAGATGGAAATTATTCTGGGTATTGCTGCCCTGTTAGCAGCTTTAGGTTTGTTCTCTGTGTTTAGTTTCAAGGCGCCAAATGGCAGCGCTGCGATGAGTGGTCTGGCTGATGCGGCAATCGCCACATTTCTGGTCGAAGCTATCCATAAATATGTAATGGGAAACCTGCTCGGTATCGGTTATCTCGCTGACTTCGGCAACATGGTCGGTGGCATGGGCGGCGTTGCAGCTGCAACGTTAGTGATGCTGCGAATGGGTGTACAACCTGTATTTGCGATCGTCACAGGTTTGGCAATGGCCAACCTGGGAATCCTCGAAGGATTTATCGCCGGTTACCTATTCTCTTTCGCAACACCATTGTTTAAGAAATATTTACCAGAAGGTGTCGACGTAATTGTCGGTGTTCTGACCTTGGCACCGCTCGCAAGATTACTGGGTATCTTCATCAGCCCTGGCCTTGATATGCTGATGGGCACCCTGGCCAACATGATCACAGAGGCTACATTACTATCACCACTGGCGATGGGATTCTTGCTTGGCGGATTAATCAAGATGGTTTGTACATCCCCGTTAAGCTCAATGGCATTAACAGCCATGCTTGGCTTAACCGGCTTGCCTATGGGTATTGCGGCCATTGCGTGTGTTGGAGGCTCATTCACCAACGGTTATATATTCCATACCCTCAAGCTAGGAAAATCCAGCAACACGGTTAGCGTTATGCTTGAGCCCCTCACTCAGGCCCATATCGTTACCCGTAACCCGGTTCCTATCTTTATGTCGAACTTCCTCGGTGGTGCGCTGGCAGGAACTATCGCCGCGTACTTCGGCATCGTCAATGATGCCCCAGGTAGTGCCGCTCCAATTCCAGGTCTACTCGCATCTATCGCCTTCAATGATCCACTAACTCTATTTATGGCAGTGGTTGCTGCGGCCTTTGCCGGCATTATCGGCGGTGTGATTGGTAACCAGGTATATAAGCGCCTATTGGCTGATCGTGTTCCATTGCAACAGTTTGTAAATGGTTAATCACTGAGGGGAATACTGCCTAGTCCTAAAAAAGGCTTGCCGTTTGGTAAGCCTATTATCCTCCAGCAACACCGCTTTTTAAGCCAATCATCAGTAACGTGATCAACAAAGCAAAACACTTACCCAAATTCATTCATTTGCTAAATGTCAGACATTTAATTGCTATAATTCAACAACACTAGAAATTGTTGCAAAAAGTATACTAATAATGCGAAACACCGACGACTTCCTAATTTTCTTTCACCTTATCGAGCAAGGCTCTTTCAGCAAAGCTGCGGAGCAGGTTGGCCTGACCAAGTCTGTTGTCAGCAAACGTATCACCCGGCTTGAAGAGGAGCTTGGGGTACAGCTCCTTTATCGAACCACCCGCAAACTCACTTTGACTGAAGCCGGTGAAGTTTTTTTCAGCCATGCACGGGAGGTTTACCTCTCGGTTATAAATGCCGAGGACGCAATGAGCGGACTGGGTGAGAGTCTTTCCGGCAGTATACGTATTACGGTGCCGACTATTTCAGGCGAGCTTATTTTGCCTCAGGCCATTGCCGAGTTTAGCGAAAAATACCCCGATATCACGATTCATATGGATCTGGACAACCGTTTTGTTGATATCGTTGAAGAAGGCTATGATCTTGCCATTCGTACCGGCGTCTTACCTGATTCTAGCTTTATTGCCCGTCGACTAGTCGATGCCCACTGGGTGATCTGTGGCGCACCGTCCTATTTTGACCGCATGAGTGAGCCGACGTCATATCAAGATCTTGTGGATCACAATTGCCTTGCATATTCCTACCAGGAAACCGGTGCCACAGAATGGCTTTTTAAAGGCGATTCTTCGCCTTTTACCGTCAAAGTAGCAGGCAATTTCAGCACCAATAACGCCTCGGCCTTAAGACGTGCCGCACTGATTGGCCAAGGACTGGTATATGTGCCTAAAGTTCTGGTTGCCGAAGACTTACAAGAAGGAAGGCTAATTGAAGTATTGCAGCATCAGGTCGCGAAGTGTCTGGGTATCTATGCCATCTATCCTTACACCCGTCACCAACCCGCGAAGATCAAGCTATTCATCGAGCACCTCTATCAATGTTATCGCCTTCATGAAGATAAGTTTTAATTGCTTAAAAAATGTGGCCATTACTGGCCACATTATTTATTTACTGCTTTTATTCACTTAAGTGGCACCATTCTCCCCCTAAATAAGCGTACTCATTATCGCAGCACCAATACCGTAAACCACCATAGGTACGACGGTTCGCTTGATAATAAAGCCTTCTTTGTTAGCAATGCCTAAAATTGTCGATACAGCGATAATATTGTTGATACAGACCATATTACCCATCGCACCACCAACAGATTGCAGCGCTAGAATAGTTGTCTGTGGCAAGCCGACATTGATAGCAATAGTTTGCTGAATTGCACCAAAGGTAAGGTTTGATACGGTTGCAGAGCCAGAGAAGAAAGCCCCCAACGCTCCCAGATATGCCGCCACATATTGCCAACTGGTTCCCATCAGATCCGAAAACGCCTGACCAGTTGTCATAATGGGTGAATTCTCTCCGCCCGTCATCATCAGCTTGACCATAATCAACGCCCCGACAAGGGCAACAAACGGCATTTTAATGCGGATGCCGGTTTCAGCAAACATCTGCTTAACCACGCTTGTTGGCAGTCTAAATAGTGGAATTGAAATCAGAACAACCAATAGGAACGGGATTAGCGCAGGCACATAAAGTGTTTTGTATGCCCATGAAACATCGGTTCCCAAAATATGGCTCAGCTTAAAGATCAGTGCCTGGCTAATGCTAAAATCACCCAATGGACCAAATGAAATGCTGAACATCTCAGTACTGTCCGTCAACATTGATTTGATACCAAACTGCTTTATACGGGTAACAATCAAGATCACAATGAGCAAAATAGTAGGTGTCATTGCCTTGAATACATCACGTGCCGCCACTGGCGACGATGCTTTGGCATCAGAAGTTGGCTGTGTTTTTACCAGGCCAAAACCACTTCGGGCAACAATGACTGACAGCACCAAACCGGTAGCACCACCCACTAATGCAGGAAACTCATAGTTCCATTGTGCCAGCAAGAAATAGGGCACAGTGCAAGATAGCGTACTGATTAATACGAACAGGTAGTTACGGCGAATATCACTCCAGCTGACAATAAATCGAAGCGCCATTGGAGGGATAATGAATGCAGCAACTAGGTGAATCAACGCAGTGATCTTGCCCGTTTCAAGCAAAGTAGCATCATCCAGCCCCAGGTTTGAGAAACCAAACCATGTTGGTGTTCCCACAGCACCGAACGAAACCGGTACGGAGTTCATTACCAATGCCAGCATAGCCACTTTTAACGGATTGAAACCAAGGCCGACTAAAATAGGCGCAGCAATAGCAGCCGGTGTACCAAAACCAGATGCACCTTCAATCATGAACGCAAACGCCCAGCCAATGATCATTAACTGTGCTACTTGGTTACGACTGATACCTTCTAGCCACCGACGAATGACATCTTCCGAACCAGAAAGGTAAATCATTCGATTAAGTAAAATCGCACCGGCAACAATAGAAATAGGAGTGATGGCCGACAGCATACCAGCAATAACATTGGCGCTAATTAAGGTAGTGTCGGTACCAAAGTAAAAGAGTTGCAGTGCTCCAACCATTAAAGCCGTAATAGGCAGGGCAATATGTGATGGTATACCATTTTTCTTTGTCATCATCCAAATAAGAATAACAATTGGTATCACCGATAAAAATAGGGACGTCATTTAAAATCTACTCCATGTATTAGGCCCAGTTATCGCCATATTAAACAGCATGTGTATTATAATTTGGACCTTGCTATCAATTTGACGTGTAAACTACACGTTAAATATATATTGTTGTTGACTGACAGTATTATAATTATGGGAAAGACATTCTAATGAGCTTTTAAAATAAAGCCACTCGCAACATGACAAGAAGTTAACCAAAAACCAACAAAGCCGGTAACAAAAACCAAAACCCACCACGTACAAAAACCAAAAGCTATAAAATACAACCACTTAAAAACAAGTCACATCAGTAAAAATTCACATTAAACAGATAATTGACACAATGTGTTTCATAAATAGCCACTATAAAGACACATAAAACGTACACTTTTTTATTTTAAATAAGCAGTAGAAGATATTAAACCAATTATAACGAACAATATTGTTGTAAGTTTACAAAACAATCTCAAATATAGGCAGTACACATATAAAAATTTGAAAGATAGCAACACTAACAACCTGTCATAAATCGCGATTACCGTCATGCCGATATAGAAAAATAAAACAAATCATGAATAAAAAGTATAAAAGAAAACATAAGAACACAAATACAAAAAATACCCCAAAGGAGTTATTAAAGCACTTGTTAACACAGAAGACTTGTCATTGGCGATATAAAATAATCGGGGGGAACGGTAATAAAAAAGAGCAAGTTGTCAATTCAACTTGCTCTTTAGGGTAGGAATTAAATGCTAGTAATTAAAGTTGATTACTTCGGTTAGTACGCACCTGGCTCACTTTATCAACCAAATACAAAATAGAACGATACTCAATCCCGCTATGCTCAGACAGACCAATCTCACAGGTACGGCTATTCGAATACCCTTCATGGCAATTCTCAGGCACTTGTGCTTTTAATGGTGACAATGCAGATTCATTTAACTCCGGCGTCGTAAAGCCTTTGTCACCTGCAAAACCGCAGCATTGAATATCTTCCGGAATAACAACCTGCTTGGCACAAGCCTCAGTCACTTGCTGCATAACACCAGCCAAGCCTTTCCTACGTGATGTACAGGTAATATGCAGCATCACCGGGGCTTCCTGCGGAGTAATATCAAGGCGTGGCATGACGTATTCTGCCACGAACTTGAACGGTTCGTAGATAGTGATATCACTACGAAGGGTATCTTTACTCAAGCTTGCACAAGGGCTGGTATCCATTAGCACTGGCAGTGTTCCCTGCTCAGATGCAGCCCACAATGCCTCTTCAAGCTGCTTCGCTTTGCTATTCGCCGTATCAACAAAGCCCTTACTCTTGTATGGCATACCGCAACATTGGCTATTTAAGTCTTCAGGAAGAACGACTTCATACCCAGCTTTTGCCAGCAGCGAAATCGTCACCTCTGCAAGAGGACGTGGATCAATGGCTTTCTTCTCAGTCCCCATATTTCTTGATGCACAGCTTGGGAAGTAGACAACCTTCTGCTTAGACACCGAATGGATGACCAATGCCTCTGGCTTTGGCATCTTACCCGCCGATCTTGGCATGTGAGGTGTCCAAAGCGGTATCGTCTGTCCTGATAGCTTATGTGCAGCTTTAGTTAGCGCCTGCATATTCTTACTACCCAAGACCGAATGCATCCCGTTTGCTGCGCTCAAACCAACTCGAGTAACCGCCGTAATGCCGTCAAAATTATTTGCCGTCCAGCGTGCAATACTCTTCGCCATCCCGGAGTGGTTCTCACGCAGCTTGCGCATCAGGTCGCCAGTATTGATGCCGACAGGACAGCGATCAGCACAGAGCCCTGTCGCCGCGCAAGTATCAATGCCCTGGTACTTGAATGACTTCTCCATGTCAGCCAATCGTGCCGGATCTTCATTAGTACGGCGTAGTCGGCTGATCTCACGATAGATCGTATTGCGCTGACGCGGGGTCAAAGAGAGGTTACGTGACGGGCAGACTGGCTCACAGAACCCACACTCAATACACTTATCAATCAAGGTATCGGCAGCCGGCATCTCTTTGAGATCTTTGACATGAGACTGGTGATCATCATTCAGAATCACACCCGGATTCAGGATCCCGGTACTGTCAAAAATACGCTTGATTTGCTGCATCAGGGCATAACCTTCAGCCCCCCACTCTAGCTCAACAAACGGCGCCA
>Ga0209379_10001863_pt1 | contig 13264 bp, 8 predicted proteins | sample tdDd001_FD_187124 | JGI IMG/M metagenome (GOLD analysis project Ga0209379, IMG submission 187124) | Marine sediment microbial communities from the Atlantic coast under amendment with organic carbon and nitrate - tdDd00.1 (SPAdes)... | ecosystem: Environmental > Aquatic > Marine > Coastal >...
ATCTGCGCGATGGTTTGGCCTCGTTTAACACTCTCACCTTTAGCGACTGTCAATTGAACGATTTTCCCGGCAATTTCAGCGCCAAGTTTCGCTTCTTTATCTGGCGCCGTTCGGCCATATAAATCGATCGACTTATATGTCTTTTGCGCACTAAAGGTTTCAAACGCGACTTTAGCTAAAGGGACTTCCTGCACCGATTTTTCTGGTGGCGATTCCTCAGCATTCAGAGCGCCCAACCCTAACCAAATAGATAAAAGTAAAACAACAACCAGAGAGACAATATAGGGACGTGCCGCGATAAAACGGGTGAACGAGAAACTAGCCATAACAATCCTTTGCTTTTACAGCACTTTTTGAGGCGTGTGAAATCAGGATATAAAGTAACCAACTAAAAATAAAACACAGTTGGACAGTAATTTAGGTTAGGTCTCAGTTTCTAGAATAATACCGCAGATAAAACAAAGGCTGCGAATGCAGCCTTAAAGAAATTTGATATTCAGTTAAACACTGAAAGATGCACCACAACCACAAGTTGTTGTTGCATTTGGGTTGTTGACGAAAAAGCGCGAACCTTCTAAGCCTTCAGTGTAATCAACCTGACCACCAACCAAGTATTGTAGGCTCATAGGGTCAACAACAAGCGTAACGCCACTGTTTACAATAGTGGTATCGCCATCGTTCACGCTTTCATCAAACGTAAAACCGTATTGGAAACCACTACAACCACCACCTGTGATATAGACGCGTAGCTTTAGATTTGGGTTTTCTTCTTCTGCAATCAGAGCACCCACACGTTTAGCGGCTGCGTCTGAAAATGTTAGTGGGATATTTACTTCGCTCACGATGACCTCTCTCAGTCGTGTACTTCCAGACCGCATTCACTTTCACTATCTGGAGCATTATCTTTGTATTAATGGATTGATTATCTAATACCTGAGTGAAGCGTTCAAGTATTCGCCACTTTTGAAGCTACTTTTTATACTAATTTGCTTCTATTTGGCGTGAAAGTACTCAGAATGTGGCGCAAAGCGTTTTATTGAATGGGATTGGGCAGGTACAATGCGAGCCAAATTGGTCCGAGCAATCAAAAGAGGATATCCCATGACCAAATCAGCAGACCTATTTCAAAAAGCACAACAGACCATTCCTGGTGGTGTTAACTCTCCAGTGCGTGCTTTTAACGGCGTTGGCGGCGCTCCAATTTTTGTCGAGCGTGCAGACGGCCCGTTAATTTTTGATGCTGATGGTAAAGCGTATATTGACTACGTTGGCTCTTGGGGCCCTATGATTCTTGGTCACAACCATGCTGTCATTCGTGAAGCAGTCATTGACGCAGCTCAACGCGGTCTTAGCTTTGGTGCGCCAACAGAAATGGAAATTGCGATGGCTGAGCTTGTTTCTGAGCTAGTACCGTCAATGGAACAAATTCGCATGGTGAGCTCAGGTACTGAAGCAACCATGAGCGCAATTCGTCTAGCTCGTGGTTACACTGGTCGTGACAAAATCATGAAGTTTGAGGGTTGCTACCACGGTCACGCGGACAGCCTATTAGTTAAAGCAGGTTCTGGGGCTCTGACTCTTGGTCAACCAAGCTCTCCAGGTGTTCCTGCTGACTTTGCTAAGCACACTCTCACGGCAACCTTTAACGATCTAGATTCAGTTCGCGAACTGTTTGCGGCAAATAAAGGTGAGATTGCTTGTATTATCGTTGAGCCAGTTGCTGGCAACATGAACTGTATTCCTCCAGTAGAAGGCTTCCATGAAGGTCTACGCCAAATCTGTGATGAAGAAGGTGCACTACTGATCTTTGACGAAGTAATGACTGGCTTCCGTGTTGCTCTTGGCGGTGCTCAGGGTTACTACAACATCAAACCGGATCTAACTACGCTAGGTAAAGTAATTGGTGGCGGTATGCCTGTAGGTGCGTTTGGTGGCCGTAAAGAAGTGATGCAATACATCGCACCAACGGGTCCAGTTTATCAAGCAGGTACACTTTCTGGTAACCCAGTTGCGATGGCAGCAGGTTTTGCCTGTTTGAACCTATTAAAAGAAGAAGGCAACGAGAAGCGCCTAGCATCAAAAACTAAACAGCTTGCGGATGGCTTTAAAGCTCTTGCGGACAGCCATGGCATTCCACTGGTCGTTAACCAAGTTGGCGGCATGTTTGGTTTCTTCTTTACAGATCAAGAGAGCATCACTCGCTACGAAGACGTGACTAAGTGTGACATTGAACGCTTTAAGCGCTTCTTCCACCTAATGCTAGAGCACGGTGTTTATCTAGCACCTTCAGCATTTGAAGCAAGCTTCACCTCCCTAGCACATGGCAGCAAAGAAATTGAAGCGACATTAGAAGCAGCAGATCGCTGTTTTGCAATTATTGCTAAAGAAGCGTAAACCATAATTTAGAGAAAAGGCTGCATCATGCAGCCTTTTTTATTGCCAATTCACCACAACCAACACCATCAATACGGTAAAAAACAGCGCAAACCAAGGCACTGATCGTCTCGGCTTTGTAGAGTTATTGCAGCTCTTATCATTATTACAACAGCCCATAGATTTGACTCACCTCTGATACTTGCCTGATTCTTCGTTGATAACTCCCTGTTTTACAGCCATTATACTGTCACACCTTTAAATCTTTGGACAAAACTGTGTCAGATAAAGTCAAAATCACTTCAAGCCACTGGGTATTGATTGCTGCGCTATTAGCGGCCGGATTTGCGTGCTTCTTATTGGTTGAGCCTTACATTAACTCTATTGTCATGGCATTCATCATTTCTTTGCTGATGTTCCCAATCCATCAGTGGATCGAACAAAAACTGCCAAACCACAATAACATCGCATCATTGCTTTCATGCGTCGTTTTGACCTTTATTATCGTCGTTCCTTTATTATTTGTTTTTGCTGCAATTATTCAGCAAGGATCCGCATTCTCACAAAATGTATATCAATGGGTGACTCACGGAGGTATCCAAACTATTTTTGAGCATCCGTGGGTGGTAAAAGGACTGTCACTTATCAATACGTATTTGCCATTTGACACGATTGAGCCTCAAGAGATAGCGCAAAAAGTCGCGCAATTTGCCACCAGTTTTGGCAGCAACTTAGTCGGTATTAGTGCAAAGATCTTGGGCGATGCGACCAATTTCCTAATGGATTTCTTCTTGATGTTGTTCGTTTTGTTCTTCTTATTACGTGACCACGATAAGATCATCAGCGCAATTCGTCATATTCTTCCCCTCTCGCGTAGTCAAGAAGACAAGCTATTAGATGAAGTGGAGCAAGTTTCAAAATCAGCTGTTATGGGATCTTTCCTAACCGCAATCGCGCAAGGTTTAGCTGGTGGTATTGGTATGTGGTTAGCCGGATTCCCAGGCCTTTTCTGGGGAACCATGATGGGCTTTGCCTCATTCATCCCGGTAGTCGGCACTGCGTTAATTTGGATCCCAGCCGCTATTTACCTCTATCTAACGGGTGACAGTACTTGGGCAATCTTCCTCACTATCTGGTGTGTTGCCGTTGTAGGCTCAATTGATAACTTACTCCGTCCACTTCTAATGCAAGGTAGTGGTAGCGCGGGAATGAGCACGCTAATGATCTTCTTCTCACTATTAGGAGGCCTGCATCTATTTGGCTTAATCGGCTTGATATATGGTCCACTAATCTTTGCTATTACTATGGTGCTATTTAATATTTATGAAGAAGAGTTCCAAGACTTCTTGAATCGACAGGATTCGAACTAAACTAATTTGGTATCAAAGGGGGATTATGCGAAAATCCCCCGTCTTTTTTATCTAATAGAGTCCACTATGTCTGCTTATATTGCGCCAAGCCAAATTGCGGAAAGACAACTCGCTTACTTCGAAGGTAAACACGTTCTGGTTGCGGGTGAGTCTGAAGATCTTTTCCCTATTGAATTGGTTAAGCATTGTGAATCCGTAACTGTGTTCACAACCAACTACGGTTATTACCGTCAAATCTCTCCGTATGCGCAGATCACTAGCGTATTTGGCGCTGAATTTAACCAAGATACTCAAGCAGACTTAGTACTACTTTATTGGCCAAAAGCAAAAGCGGAAGCAGAATTTCTGCTGGCGATGTTAATGGCGAAGCTAGGCACTGACACTGAAATTGTGGTGGTAGGAGAAAACCGCTCGGGCATTAAGAGCATTGAGAAAATGTTTAAAGCCTATGGACCAATCACCAAATATGATTCAGCTCGTCGTTGTTCATTCTATTGGGGCCAATGTACCGAGCAAGTTAAGCCATTTAAGCTTCAAGAGTGGTTTAAGAGCTACCAAGTCACTTATAAACAGCACGAGTTAACCATTAAGAGCTTACCTGGCGTATTCAGTCATGGTCAGTTTGATGTGGGTAGCCAACTATTGCTTGATACACTGCCAGCGCTTTCTGGCAAAGTTCTGGACTTTGGCTGTGGCGCGGGTGTTATTGGTTCAGTGATGGCTAAGCTTAACCCTTCTATCGAGCTTGAAATGTGTGACATTAGCGCGTTAGCTGTGGAGTCGAGTAAAGCGACACTTGCAGCCAATGATCTAAAAGGGAAAGTATTCGCTTCTGATATCTATTCGGATACCAGCTCAGATTATCGCTTTATTATTAGCAACCCGCCGTTCCATGCGGGCTTAGATACGAGCTACAGCGCGACAGAAACTTTGCTAGCAGAAGCACCTAAGCATTCAGCCCGCCCTGGAGAGCTGATCATCGTCGCCAATAGCTTTTTAAAATATCCACCTATTATCCAACAAGCGTTTGGTAATTGTGAGACGCTAAATAAGACCAACAAATTTAGCATCTACCACGCTCAGAAATAATCTTGAGCCCAGTTATTGCACAGTAACTGGGCTTTTCTTCAATACCAGCCACTAAATTTGCGCCTTTCTCCACGCTTTAATTGCGACTTACTTGTCAAAGTAAAAAAACTCGTTAATTTTGTCACTTTAGGAAATAACGTTTTTACTTTGCTCTGCCGTCAGCATTATCTTGCAGACTAGATTCAACCTGACACAGAGCCGTATTTTCACGGAAAGTCTCATAACATCATGTTTAAGTTGTATCGAAAGCAAAGATTTCAACGCCTTCAAAGCACATTAATGCTGGCATTTCTAGCGTTAAGTCTTATCCCTTTGACTATTACTGCCATCTTCTTTTTGCAATCCCACACCACAGATCTGCAAGAACAGAGCACCTCTCACCTTGTCTCAGTGCGGGACAGTAAACAGCAACAAGTTGTTGATTACCTGTACGCTAAAGAATCTGAAGTCATGGGTTTTGTTCGCTCGGAACTTGCCTATGCGAGTGGCGGACGCTTCTATGGTCTAGTTAATGCTTTTCAAAGCTTAGGGCTAGACATGGAGAATGCTCGAGAATATGCGCAAAAACGTTATATTCAGGGTTCAGGCGATCAAATCAAAACGTCAATATTGCCGCAATCCAGCATCTTCAACGGCACTGAGCGTTACCGCCTGCTCCATAAGCGTTACCACTGGGCCTATCTAGAGCTGCTAAAGCGCTCTGATTTTGACGATATTCTACTGGTAGATAGAGATGGTAATGTCACCTACTCGATCTATAAATATGACAACTATGGCACTAACCTACTATCAGGTAAGTACCAAGACGCGAATCTAGGTAAAACGTTCCAGAAACTACGTACGTTGGTGACTGAGAAGCGCAAGACCAACGAAGATTTTACACCCGTTGTTATCTCTGATTTCACCGATGACAATGGCAAATCAGTGGCTTGGTTAGGTGCACCTATCATTCAACAGGGTTACCTACATAGTTACGCAATGTTCCGCCTCCCTAACAATGGCATCACTAAACTGATCGCTGATACCAACAACATTGCCTCAATGAAGACGCTACTTGTTGGTAGTGATCACCACTCTCGAACCTTGGCATATGAACAAGAAGACATCGATCGTAGCCAAGAAGTGGTCAACTTAGCGCTCAGCGGTTTAACCAATGTAGGTACCTATACCAACACTATTGGTGAAGACACTATTGCTGCGTATAGCCCAGTATCTTTTAAAGGTATTGATTGGGCTCTAGTGGTAGAAGTGCCAGAAAGTGTCGCTTTTGCCCGCGTCCACCAGCTTGAGAAGTTGTTTGTTGTCGCAATGCTTATCGCGCTTGTATTAGTAATAATGGCATCGCACTACTTGTCTAACTTCATCACCTCACCGCTACTTAAGCTCACTTGGGCTGCCGAAAAAGTATCAGCAGGTGATATGGACGCAAGTATGATCAATACGGAGCGTAAGGATGAGATAGGCCGACTCGCGGTTAGCTTTGAACGCATGCAGCGCTCTATACGTGAAAAGATCCAGCTAATCAAACAGCAAAATGAAGAATTAGAAAGCAATCTACAACTGATTCAAAAGCAAAATGATGAACTGCAACTTGCCAATAAACTCAAAGATGAGTTCCTGGCAACCACATCACATGAACTGCGCACACCTCTTCATGGCATGGTCGGTATTGCAGAGGCGTTAATCTCTGGTGCTAACGGCCCAATCACAGCAGACCACAAATACCAGCTAGACATTATTATTAGCAGTGGTCAACGCTTGGCGACCTTGGTTGATGATCTGCTCGATTATCACAAGATGCGCTATGGCAACCTTGATATTGAAACCAGTGCCGTTGATCTCTCTGGCGCCACTCATCTGGTATTAGAGCTCTCTTCTCACTTACTCGGTAATAAGCCACTACGCATTATCAACCAAGTACCGAATGAGCCTATTTGGGTCAGTGCTGATCCTCAACGCCTAGAGCAGGTTTTATACAACTTGATCGGAAATGCGATTAAATATACCAGTGAAGGCAAAATCGTTATCTCTGCCACCGTGGTTGATAACAATATTCGAGTTCAAGTCGTCGATACAGGCCAAGGTATTCCAGCGGATCAACTCGATCATATTTTCGAACCGCTAATTCAAGCAGGCAATGACTCGAGTCGCTATCGTCAAGGCGCAGGGCTCGGGCTATCGATCAGTCGTCAGTTGATTGAACTGATGAAAGGATCACTCTATGTCAGCAGTCAACCTATGGTCGGTACAACATTCAGTTTCACACTACCCATTGCGACAGAAGAACAAATTGAGCAAGCAAGCCAATATGAAAGTTCTCATTTCAGAGCTCCAGAGATAGGTGATATCGAACTCGCAGAGACCGGTAACCTGCCTGAGAACCCAGAAGGTCCTCTACTATTAGTAGTCGATGATGAGCCTGTAAACCTTCGAGTTCTTGACAGTTTCTTACGCCTTGAAGGCTACCGTGTGAGGACGGCTAAGGATGGTTTAGAGGCGATTGAAAATATCGAAAAAGAAAAACCTGAGCTGGTCCTTCTCGATATCATGATGCCGGGTATGAGTGGCTACCAAGTATGTGAAACACTACGTAAAGAGTATGACCACGCTCAGCTACCTGTCATCATGCTTACAGCTCTAAATCAAGCCGACGATCGGATTCGTGGATTCAATGCTGGTGCCAATGACTATCTCTCTAAGCCTTTCAACAAACAAGAATTGGCTGCGCGAATTTTGGCTCACCTCACCGCTAGTAAAGCGGAGCAACGCCGTGTTGAGAATCAACAATTACAACTTGAGCTAAAACAGCGCGCTCTCGTTGAAGCGAGCTTGTTGGAGACACAAGGGCGCCTACTAGAGCAATTGGAAACCGCTCCAGAAGCAATCATCTGTGTTCGTGATGACAATAAGATACGATTCGCCAATGAAGCTGCATCTAAGCTATTTAAACGCTCAACAGAGCAACTAAAACGCTCGTCAGCGGAAGAGTTAATCGCTCCTAAGTTTCTTAACGTCACTCAAGAGCACTACTGTGGTGTTATTGATATCTATGTGGAAGATGTACGTCAGCACCTGTCGACTGACATTCTGAAACTACCTGAAGGCTCGGGTCTCAGATCCATTTATATCTTTAACGTCGGTGGCAGCATCAATGCTAGCCGAATAAACAACCTAGAGACGGCTATTGAAGCACTATCAAGTTATGCGTTTGATGGTGATAAAGCTAAGCTACAAGAGTTAAAAGAACTCGGAGGAGAATTTACCCGTTTAGCCGATAAAGTCTCTTCAGACAGTAAGCCAAAACAAGAAGTCATGCGAGAAATCTTAGTCGATGCGATGACCAACGCTATCGAGTACTGGGAGAGTGTGACAGGTGAAACCAAGTTTGCCTTTGCTGAGCAGAGTGGTTTATGGCGCGTCTATTTAGACCGAAGTACCTTACAAACCCGTACGTTGGATAAATACCTACGTATGGAAACACTGCCGAAGACACCTCGCTGGCGTACCGTTTTGAGCTCGCTCGACTACATTCTTGAGCATTGCAATGAGCAAAGCCCTCAACGCACTCATATCGAAGGACTGCGCAATAAACTACAGCACCTACTAACGAGTTAAACATAACGAGTAAAATTGAATAAAGCCCGCTTAGCTAGCGGGCTTTTTTATACCAGTAAAAGAAACAACAATATACTCAAGAAAGGCTTATTACGACACGTAAAACAAGGTGATTTTCTCACTTAAAATTGGCGCAACTTGACTTATAGAGTGACCTAAATGGCCACTACAATAGCGATTTGACGTAAAAACAATCGATATTGCGAACCCAGTCACAACAATACGGCAGATTTTAATTAGTTGGGTAAATTAACACTACAAAGCCTAAGTGATTAAGATCTCAGATAATCAACCCAAGAAAAACACCGCTTAATATAAAGACTAGCAACGTAAGTAACCACTAACAAATAACCATACAGCAAAATCACAGTGCGAGTCAGATCACTTAACAAAAAACATACAGCAGGTGCTGAAATTACGTTCAATTGACGTTATTAACGAGGGTTGGGGTAGTTTTTACGTTTTTAACGAGAATAGCGATTGCGAAAATTAACGTTAGGGTGTTTTCTAACTGTGCCTAAGGCCTACAGGCCACTCTAGATTTCTCATCACCTCCGATAAGAAATCATTTCATAGAGGTGGGCCTTAGTGAGTGTTTATCAATTGATGACATTCCATTCCATAAGTGAAATGAAAGCAAATAGTAAGGAACAGCTATGCTTGCCAACATAAAAAAAACAGCACTAGCAACAGCAATTATTGCAACAGCAGCAACTGGATTCACATCTGTTGCAGCAGCCGCTGAGCGCAGTGAACTAACGATCCACCCTAAAGAGTTCACCACTTTCGTACGTAACTTTAACCCGTACCTAGGTGCTACCAACCTACACACTACAACTGACTTCCTATACGAGCCACTAGTAGTATTCAACGAAATGCAAGGTAACACTCCTGTATTCCGTCTAGCAGAGAACTACACAATTGCTGACGATCTACTGAGCGTTGTTTTTGACCTACGTAAAGGCGTGAAATGGTCTGACGGTGAAACATTCAACGCAGACGACGTAATTTTCTCTTTCAACCTAGTGAAAGAGAAGCCAGAGCTAGATCAAAGCGGTATTAACTCTTGGGTTTCTAGCGTTGAGAAATTGAACGACTACCAAGTTAAGTTCAATATCAAAGAAGCGAACTCAAACGCTCCTTACGAAATCGTGAAAGTGCCTGTGGTACCACAGCACGTATGGAGCAAGATCAAAGATCCTTCAACATTCACTAACGAAAACCCTGTAGGTTCTGGTCCATTTACTGAAATCGCAACGTTTACTCCACAGCTTTACATTCAGTGTGAAAACCCTAACTACTGGGATGCAGATAACCTAGATGTTGACTGTCTACGTGTTCCTCAAATCGCAAACAACGACCAGTTCCTTGGTAAAGTTGTAAATGGCGAAATGGACTGGACTTCATCGTTCATTCCAGATATCGACCGTACGTACGCTGCTGCTAGCCCTAACCACCAGTACTGGTACCCGCCAGCAGGTACACAGGCATTCGTGGTTAACTTCAAACACCCAGATGCAGCTAAGAATGAAGCTCTAACAAACGTAGACTTCCGTCGCGCGTTCTCTATGGCTCTTGACCGTCAAACTATCATCGACATCGCGTTCTACGGCGGTGGTACAGTGAATGACTTCGCATCTGGTCTAGGTTACGCATTTAAGACTTGGTCTGATGAGAGCACTCATAAGAAATACCAAGGCTACAACACGTACAACGTTGAAGGTGCTAAAGAGCTACTTAAGAAAGCTGGCTTTAAAGATGTAAACAAAGACGGTTTTGTTGATACTCCATCTGGCAAGTCTTTCGAGCTTCTAATTCAATCTCCTAACGGTTGGACTGACTTTAACAACACTGTTCAGTTAGCTGTTGAGCAACTAGCAGAAGTTGGTATCAAAGCTAAAGCACGTACTCCAGATTTCTCTGTGTACAACCAAGCTATGCTTGAAGCAACATATGACGTCGCTTACACCAACTACTTCCACGGTGCAGATCCACACCTATACTGGAACAGTGCTTACAACTCAGAGCTACAGTCTGGTGACGGTATGCCTCGCTTTGCAATGCACTACTACAAGAACGATAAGCTAGACGGTCTTCTAAACAGCTTCTACAAGACAGCTGATAAGAATGAGCAGCTAGAAATCGCTCACGGCATCCAGCAAATCATTGCTTCTGACCAAGTAACGATTCCAGTAATGTCTGGTGCTTACATGTTCCAATACAACACAACTCGCTTTACTGGTTGGTGGAACGAAGAAAATCCAAAAGGCCGTCCAAACATTTGGGCTGGTATCCCAGAGCGTCTACTACATGTACTGGACCTAAAACCAGTTAAATAAGTAGTTGTTCTAACTATGCGGCACGCAACCTGCGTGCCGCTAAATCCCCCCACTCTTTGATTAGTTTGTTAAATGGCGCCAGTCGTCAGGGGATTTTTCGCTCTAAATTTTGTTTTCGCTAGGAGCGACCTGAAACCAGAAACAGGGAAAATCTGGGTGAGTAAGGTGTGAGTTATGGGTTATTTTTTAAGACGTTTGTCGTTCTATTTGGTCGCATTATTAGTTGCTGCGACGTTAAACTTTATTATTCCTCGAGCAATGCCGGGTGATCCCGTTACCATGATGTTTGCGAACGCTTCGGTACAGGTAACACCAGAGCGCATTGCTGCAATGAAAGAGCTATTAGGCTTTGTTGATGGCGGTCTATTCGTTCAATACATTGCCTACATGAAAAACATTCTTAGCTGGGAACTAGGCACTTCAATTCAGTTCTACCCTCTATCAGTAAACAAACTGCTTGGTGGCGCATTTGGTTGGTCTCTTTTCTTGGCCGGTAGTGCTGTAGTCCTATCTTTCGCTTTGGGTTCAATCTTAGGTATTTTCGCAGCATGGAAACGTGGTAGTAAATACGATGCATTTGTTACTCCAGGCATGCTCATTATCCAAGCGGTTCCACAGGTTGTAATTGCGATGCTAGCACTGTTCATTTTCGCAATCGGCTTAAAGTGGTTCCCAACAGGATATGCTTACACTGCGGGTACCATTCCAGATTGGACAAGCTGGGAGTTTTACAAAGATGTCGCTTATCACGCCGTTCTTCCTCTTTTCTGTGCGTCTATCATCCAGATTGGTGGCTTCCTAGTAAACATGCGTAACAACATGATTAACCTACTAGGTGAAGACTACATCACAATGGCGAAAGGTAAGGGCCTAAGTGAAAATCGCGTTGTCTTTAACTACGCTGCTCGTAACGCGCTACTACCAAGTGTAACAGCCCTATCTATGTCGTTAGGTATGGCAATCGGTGGTCAGCTAATTATTGAAATCATCTTTAACTACCCGGGCCTAGGTACGGTTCTTCTGAACGCTATCCACGCTCGTGACTACCAAGTACTGCAAGGGCAATTGATCATCATGACGATGTTCATGCTGTCATTCAACCTTATTGCCGACATGCTCTATGTTGTTCTTGACCCTCGCCTTCGCAAGGGAGGTAAATAATTATGAAATCTCTATTTAAACTTATTCTTGGCAACGCATACGCACGTGTTGGTTTAGCGATTGTCTCACTGTTTATCTTTATGGCGGTAGCGGCTCCACTGATTACTCAGCACGCCCCTGATAAACGTACTGGTAATCCACATGAGTACCCTTCATTTGTAGTTAAATCTGCTCAAGCGAATCCAGACGGTTGGATCGCAGAAAACTTAGCAACTGATCGCCGCACCATGATCATGTCTAAAAAAGCCGACCATACTTTAGGTACAAGCCGTATGGGCCGTGATATCTGGTCTCAGCTTGTTTACGGTGCACGAATTTCTCTAGGTGTAGGCTTCGGTGCTGGTCTAACGGTATGCTTCCTAGCGACGGTGATTGGTATTTCAGCAGGTTACTTCGGTGGTCGCGTTGACGATGTATTAACAGCCGCCATGAACATCATGCTGGTAATTCCGCAATACCCTCTACTATTCGTACTGGCTGCATTCATCGGTGAGGCAGGGCCACTAACGATAGCTATCATCATTGGTTGTACCTCCTGGGCTTGGGGTGCGAGGGTTATTCGCTCGCAAACTCTAGCCTTACGAGAAAAAGAGTTTGTTAAAGCTGCTGAAGTATTGGGTGAATCTTCATTCCGTATCATCTTCGTTGAGATTCTTCCAAACCTAATCCCAATTGTGGGCGCAAGTTTCATCGGTTCAGTTATGTACGCAATTGGTATGGAATCTATCATTTCGTTCCTAGGTCTGGGTGACCCAAGCACTATCAGTTGGGGCATCATGCTGTACAACGTACAAACTTCATCAGCAATGCTTATCGGCGCTTGGTGGGAAGTATTGGCTCCATGTTTCGCTCTAACGGTTCTAGTTACTGGTCTAGCACTACTTAACTTCGCAGTAGATGAAATTGCTAACCCGCAGCTTCGTTCACACAAAGGTATGAAACGCTGGAAAAAACTTGCTCAGCAAGATAAGCAAGAACGTACACCTGAACTACCACCACAAAATGCACTTTGGAGCGGAGATAAATAATTATGACTACCCCACTTATTTCTATCCGCAATCTTTGCGTTGATTACATCACTGATTCTGGCGACGTTCGCGCGTGTAACAACGTGAGCTTCGATATCGCACCAGGTGAAGTCTTTGGTCTAGCTGGTGAATCTGGTTGTGGTAAATCTACCGTCGCGTTCTCGCTAATGCGTCTTCATAAGCCGCCAGCATATATCTCTGGTGGCGAGGTAATCTTCAACGGTGAAGATATCCTTAAGTACAGCGACGAGCGTATGCAGTCATTCCGCTGGAGTGAAATGTCAATGGT
>Ga0209379_10001864_pt1 | contig 13259 bp, 9 predicted proteins | sample tdDd001_FD_187124 | JGI IMG/M metagenome (GOLD analysis project Ga0209379, IMG submission 187124) | Marine sediment microbial communities from the Atlantic coast under amendment with organic carbon and nitrate - tdDd00.1 (SPAdes)... | ecosystem: Environmental > Aquatic > Marine > Coastal >...
GATGAACTTTTGATTCTATCAGAACCTAGAACCACGACATCAAATCCATACTTTTCAAAAATTTCGAAATTTGATAATCCATCCAAGTACTCTTTTACGAATATTTTCTTAAATTCTCTTTCATATGTAATTCCTTTACAAGATACATTTTTTACATATTGATTATTTTTCAATAGCTCAATTTCATCATCAGTAAATATTTTATTACTCATTTTATCAACTCAATTATTTTCAATTATACAAAAACCCTGTAGAATTATCACGTCTTTTTATTACGTGTCTATTCTACAGGGTCTATTTTATTGTACTGCGGTGTTTTATATTTTATAAAAATAAAAAAAGGGCTTAAGGCCCTTATATATCAATAAAAATGGCAGGGGAGACAGGAATCGAACCCGCATAGACGGTGTTGGAGTACGGATTAATGAATATCAACGTATATTATCTTAAAATATCGTTACATCAATAATTTTATTATTCCTCACTTTACTCTTCACAAAAATGCTCTTATGCTTATATTCAACAATATTTTCACTATGTTTTTAATCATCTTGATAATTACTTGTTACAGTTATTGAACAAAATTGAAGTTCTAGTGCTTTCAGCAGAAATAACCCTATTAACACTAAGGTCAATCACTTCTCATTAATTTTATCAATTACCATTTTATACTCTATATTTTTTTTATCAATCTTAAGCTTTTTCAATATTTTCTTAGCCTTTTTCTTATCTATTTGACCAAAATAATCAAATACGCTAAATTTAATACTGTTAAAAATATCAGAATGATATTCTTTTTTGTTAATAAGATTTATATAAAATCCTTCTTTCAGTTTATATGGTACAGGACCAGAGCAATTAAGTAAACTTTTGACTACATTGTCACTAATATCCTTTTTATTGATTAAGAAATTCCATACTTCATCTACAAGTTTTATATCTTCGAAATAATCACACCATAGACTATATTCTATTGGTCTAGAATACACTCGATTATTAATTGTAAGATAGTAATACAGTTTACTTAAAATAATTTTCTTTAATTTTATTTCTGATTCTATATACTTCCAACATAAAGTTGTTAAACTCCATGATGATGGTAAATCTTCATATATTCCAAAAAACAATTCAATTAACTGTTCATCATCAAAATCTAAATTCCAAAATTCATCCATTAAATCGTGCACAAGTTCTGAACTATATATTTTATCTGTATGAGCAGAGTATCCGGTGAATGGAGCTGATTTCTGAATGAGTTCACATTCTCTTGCATAAGTTTTAATGTCTATGTGACACTTTTTTAAAACTTCTTCTTTTAACATATTACTTCTCCTTATTTCAGACATCTATGATAGTGAATAAATATTATCGTTCATCTACATATTCAAAAAAAATCCACAGTAATCAAACATGTGGATGTTTATATTCTATATTTGCCCCACATTACTTATTATACAATTCAAATTCATTAAAATCCATATTTATCCAAGTGCTGAAACTGGTTTAATTGATAAATTAACCATACAAAATTTTATTGAAGAATAAAAAAGAGCACTAGCTCTTAATGTAATATATGACTATAAATTCTAATAAACGGCGTTGGAGTACGAGTTTTTGCATTTTTGGAAATTTAGACACTGAATAATAAGATTGAAGCTTATTAATTGTCTACTTTTGTTACTTTATTTTTCCATGTTCTTGGAACTAACAACCATAGTCCTGGCTGAACACATTTATTCCCATCAATATAATCATTCGACGTATATTTAAAGGGTTTGTTAAGTATTTCTTTTATTGTAATCATAGTTCTCATGTTTAAATCATAAATAGTTTTAACATCATAAAATGAAATTACTTTGTCTTTACTTTTTTTATCTAATTCATAAAAATCATTCTGTAATTCACTGAACCATCCTTCATAATAGATAGATGAGGGACCCCCCATTCCATGCGGACAGTCTGTGTTTTTGGATTCAGTAGGATTAACGTAACACCACCAGCTAGCACCAGATATAAGTATTCCTAAATCTCCAACTTCTTTTATAAAATCTTCTAGATTGTCTTTCATAATTATACAATCAATATATCCACTACCTACAACTTGTACTTTGTAGTTTATCATTATTTTTTCTAATTTATTGATTATAACTTCCTCATTTTCCTCTAAAAAATTAAAGTAAGTTTTCTTTTTTAATAGTTTTTTAAATTTCATATGTTCCCCTTTAATCGTATTTAATTTCTTTTCTAATGTTATTTGCATAGTGAATAACCTAAAGGTGTTGGAGTACGGAATAATGAATATTGTATACTTTTATACCACTTTACTTATTGAAAGTCTATTTGATTTAATATATCCTGAAATTCCTAATGATTGTGATATTGTAGTACATACTTGCTCACTCATATCAAACTTAATGTCAAATATTATTGTTTCTGTATCAAAAAGTTCTCCATCAAGCTTAAACTCTATGCTATCAAAAAATGACAATCTTACTTTATACTCATCAAACCCATTAGGAAGACTTAAGATATTAATTACAATCTCAATCTTAGACGAATGAATACTAATACTTTCAATTAAGTCATCGTGAAAAGTTGGCCAGTAACCAAAATCATTAATTATCTCTTCAGAATTTATCACATGCTTCATGTTCTCACCTATCCTTGTTATAAATTTACTTACTACAACTATTACTATTAATTAACTTAGACCACATTACATATCATAAATGACCCACAAGTGAAATCCATGTAGGCGATGTTGGAGTACGAGTCTTTGCATTTTAACCATTTTTTTAAGCTTATAATACTTTATTTTGACGATACCAAGAAAAAAGAATCAACTCTAGTCGATTCTGAGATTTACAAAAGTATAAAATAATGATATATAAATACTACACCATAAATTATTCCAAAAGTGCCAATCAAAATTCGTAGCAGTTGTTCTTTAAATTCGCTACTGTCTATTTTGACCCAACTTCTTTTAGACCAACTCCACCTCTTTTTAGGTTTATGATAGAATGAAAATACACCTATAAATAATTCTAATATTCCACATAATAACAATAATCGTTCCATTTGTTCCCTCCTCCTTCAACTAGTAAAAGAATTTCAATTTTTGTAGTGGTCTATATATTTAATTATACATAATTAAAATATTGATTACAAATAAGTAGTCTATCGATGTTGGAGTACGAGTCTTTGTATTTTTATAAAAATAATACCTTTTTTATTGTAATTTATATTTAATCTAATTCGAAAAATCATTATATTTATTACTTATAATATATTTTAAAATCTCAACAATTAATAACGCAAATATTAATATGTCTCTGATAACATTAGCTAAATAATAATCTATACTAATAGTTAACCCTGCACTTAATAAAAGTACTCTTAGTAATTTAATTAGTGCAAACATTAAAATTATAGCTATAATTTTATCTCTGGATTCTTTGTAATTTAAAATACTTGGTATAATTACTAATAAATATGTAACTAAATAATAAATATTTTTTATTATGAAATATACTGTAGGTGAAGCTACACTGGATAAATGTGCTGCACGTATAGTAAGCAAAATTATGGACAGTAGAGGAAGTAGAAAAAGGTAGGAAATTTTCTTGCGATTACCTAGACCTATAGTATATTTTGTTAACGAAACCCAATAGGCAATATAAACAATTGAATTAAAAGCAAATATATAATATAGTTCCTCTGTGAAAATAATATCTCTATAGAAGAGAAATGAACCGTTTAATATTATACTTAGAGCAATAACTAATAAAAATATTAACTTTCTTTTCATAATACGTTCCACCATTTTTTTATATTTTATATATATAATTATACTAAATTAGTTCGTCATTATCCATATATTGCTATACAAATAAGCGGTCTATCGTCGTTGGAGTACGAGTCTTTGGAAATAACGGATTTTTTGAATAAAGGAAGAAAAAAAATTATATAAGAAAAAAGATGTTAGCTTAGAGAAAAGACACTTATTTATTTAGTGTCTTTTCAAGTGTCTTCAACATCTTTTTTTGATTCTTATGTCAATTTTTTTACTCTTTATGATATAGGAACACATGGATTTTCAATCCTTTTATGCGGTGTTGGAGTACGAGTATTTGTATTTTTGGCTTTTTACAACTTAATATTTTCTATTAATTAATATCTATTTTTTGATATCTCCATCAAATCACTAAAAGAAGTTATTTCATTTTTTTCACAACTCGACTCATTTATTTTCCTTCTGTTTTGAATAAAGTATAATATTAGTATAAATGAAATAAATCTAAATAACAATCTTACTAAAAGTTCTGGAATTTCTTTAGACCATAATATTTCAGTTATAGCCCATAGTGTTCCCGATAAAACGGGATAAAAACAGGCAATCTAAAAAATGGTCTTAATTCTTTTTATAATATCTTGGATGGAATTTCTTATCCAAAGCTTGTTTTAAATATTAAAAGTCTGTCATAAAATGAAAAAGAGTATTAGCACTTATATTGTTCGCCACAATGTATCTCCATTAAATAATTATTTTATTTATATTCAACGTATAAGTACTAAAAAACAACTAATCCGCTACCACTGTAATACCAACAGTTGTAGCGGATTGTTTATACCTTTTTCAATTGCTTGGGTGTAGTAGGAAATCAATTAAAGACTTCAGGATGGAAAGCACACCTACAACTTTTTATTTTTTAAGGATGACTAGTCTCACAAACTATAACATAGTTTACAATTGTACTTGTCTGGCACAGACCTCGTAAATCAACAGAACAAAAGCCCTACCAAAAGGAAGAGCTAATATAAACGTAAAATGAACATCAACTCATCAATTTGCTTTACATCGATTTTCATATTTAGTTCTTTGATATATGGTTTTAATAAGGATATAATTGAGTAATACTCATCATCTATTACTTTTTTAGTCAACTCATCACAAGCTTCATAAAACTTTTTTTTGCTAACTTCATCCGAAAACATGATGTCACCAATAACTATTTCACCTTTATCATTTAATACACGTTTCATTTCCTGTAATGCGATTACTTTCTCATCCTCATTCAAATGATGGAAGGCATATGTTGTTACTATGCGATCAAAAACTTTATTTTCAAATGGTAATTTTAGAAACTCCCCATAGCGTAATTTCATATTAGGCCATTTCTTCTTACATGTAAATAACATTTTTAAAGATTGATCCAAACCTATTACTTCATAACTTGACAGCAGATATTTACAAGTAAGATTACCTGTACCATTACCTATATCTAGCACACTACCGCTTTCAAAATTATGGGTGCTAATCTCATAGACCTCATCTAACACTTGATCATAATTATCAAAGAAACTCAAATTTCCAATATCGTTTTTTATTCTAGCATCATAATTATCAGCCCAATCATCGAAGTTCCATAAATCACGCCAATCATTCTTGACATTCATTTGTTGACCTATTTTCTTTCCTGCTTCAATCATCTCCAGCTGTAACTTCTTATTCGTTTTATTGTCCAAATATGCATCCATAACTGTCTCTAAAGAACTTTGAATCGTTCTATACTTGTGAATGGTATCATTAACAATACTCAGTTGCTTAAAGAGTTGTGTTTCCAAATCCACCTCATCCGATAACAAGATTTTGATATCCTCTATTGATAATTCAAATGCGCGATATGTTAATATTTCCTGCAACCTTAATAAATCATCCATAGAATAAACTCTATAATCATTTTTATCTCTCTCGGGAAAAATCAGACCCTTTTTCTCATAAAACCTTAATTGGTTTGCTTTTACTCCAAAAGAACTTGCAACTTCTTTTATATTCATTAACTATCCTTTCACCGAGACATGCTCCATTCACTTTTTAGTATACCATAGCTTACAGAATCATAATATTCACCATTATAAGTCCTAGCCATTCTGAAACACGCCTCTTGTCTCATACCCAATTTCTCTGAAAGCTTAATCATTCTTTCATTTCCGGACCATGTCGTTAGACCAATTCTCACCAAATCAGGGAAAATAGTAAATACATGATCTATCCATAAACTCATGGCTTTATAACCAATACCACGTCCCCAATAAGTCTCATTAAATATAACAACACCTATTTCTAACCATTTTGTTTCCTCCGATTTCCAATACCAACTTACTTCTCCAATCAAGTCATCATTAGAAGCATCCACAATCATTTTACAATGATTTTTAACAGGTTTGCCAGAATTGAATACATTATACATTCTCTTTATACGGTCTTGTAACTCTTTCAAAGATTCTCTTTTAAAATAGGGTCCATTGAATTCATGGAACAAACGATCAGGATGATTCATTTCCTCGTATTTTTTTAGATCATCAATTATCATACTTCTCAATTTTATAGTCATACACTACCTCCATAATCATATCATAAAGGTTCGCCCTGGGCGAAGGTCAATAAAAAAGTCATATATTTTGTGATTACTCGTCCTTAATAATCAAAATTACTATCTGAATATTTAGTACAGCCCCCTACATTTCATAAATTGCAAGGACGATTATTATATTTTCAAAGCTTTACTCGTTTGAGAACACAGCTTCTCTGTCGGTTATACAAGTACTTTTAAATATGTCCACCCCATTCTTTTTATACTGCATGCTTATTTAACCATCCTACTACACCCAGTATTGATAATTCGCATGGGTGTAACAAATGGTGTAGTAGCCAAGTTAACTCTATAAAAGACATTGTCTCAGTTGCATTCAATTGACAAGTAGTGTTAACTCAAAAGCACTCTATCAACACCATTTAGCACAAAGATTAGATTCAACTAGTAGTTTTAATAATTTAAAGAATTGAAAAAGCTGAAGATTAAGCCATATTTACCTATGAGTATTGTAAACTAAAAAACCTCCTATATAATATACGAGGATTCATAACACCTAATATTTATCCCCCTACCAAAATTATACATTTTATGAAATCGGAATACAAGATTTCGTTATATAAATATTCTTAGCTATTTATTGGAAACTGAAATTGATTAGAACAAAATATTAAATTGAAATATTTATGGAGTAAATGTGGAGTAGAAAAAGATTTAATTATAACAAAAAACCCTTAATCCCTTACAGTATAAGGTTTTAAGAGTTACCTAACTAAAAATGGCAGGGGAGACAGGAATCGAACCCGCATAGACGGTGTTGGAGACCGCTGCATAGCCATTTTGCTACTCCCCTATTACAAGTACAATTGAACTTGCTATATTATTATAACATAATAAATTTCAATTTCAATACAAGAATTCATCATTTATATATTAATTAAATTGAAGATATTTTAATTTTCTTCTTGTATCTGACAGATTTTATGTAAGTAGAAACATCAAATACTACTAATTATCTAGATCTAATGTTAATCCAACTGGGCAGTGATCACTTCCGTAAATTTCTGGTAAAATAAAAGCATTATCTATATGAGGAAGTAAAGATTTTGAGATGATGAAGTAATCAAGTCTCCAACCTACATTTTTCTCACGCACACCTTTTCTGTAGCTCCACCAAGAATACGCACCCTCTTTATTCGGGTATAATTGTCTAAAGGTATCTACAAAATCATTTTCTAAAAGATCAGTCATCTTAGACCTTTCTTCAAAAGTAAATCCTGCATTTCTGGTGTTTGACTTAGGATTCTTCAAGTCTATCTCCTTATGAGCTACATTTAAATCACCACATAAGATTACATGCTTTTCTTTTGCTAAGTTTATTAAATACTCTCTTATACAATTTTCGAAGTCCATTCTATCATCAAGTCTAAGTAGATCTCGTTTTGAATTTGGAGTGTATACCGTTACAATATAATAATTATCATATTCTAAAGTAATTACTCTCCCTTCATTATCATGTTTTTCTACGTCGATTCCATTTACAACATTAATAGGCTTATGCTTTGTAAAAATAGCTGTACCTGAGTACCCTTTTCTTTCTGCGCAGTTCCAATATTGATAATAACCTGGCAAATCTAATTCAATTTGACCTTCTTGCAATTTAGTTTCTTGTAAGGCAAAAATATCAGCATCTATTTCATTAAATTTTTCAATAAACCCTTTTTTAACAGCCGCTCTTATTCCATTAACATTCCATGATATAAATTTCATTTTCTATACCCCTTTTTCAATTATTTAAATTATACAGTCAATATTGTCTATAATAATAACTTTGTTTGCTTTGATTTACTATTTACTTGAAAAAGCATCGATCTATCTAAATAAAAATAAATGACCACCATCCCTGATGGTCATAATGTTATTTGTTTTTTATAGCATCTATTGGTTTCATAATTGTTACACGTTTAACTGGCAGGAAAGATGCCACAAATGCAATAACTAGTGACAATGCTAGCATTTCAATAATTATTATTGGTGATACATTAAAAATTGCAATATTCAGGCTTAGTTGGGTTGTCATCTCTCTATTTATGTACATTGCAATAAAATACACTCCTACAACTGCTAAAGCAGTTGTGAATAAACTAAGAATAAGACCCTCAAAAATAAATATCCTCGCTACATCTTTTCCTCTTGCTCCAATAGCTCTAAGTGTTCCTATTTCTTTTTTAGCAGATAAAACACTTGAAGAAATGTTTGTAAACATTAACATCGACGCAAAACCAGCCAAAACAAGTGAAACGTATCTAAATATATGTGCAGCCTCTGTTACAAAGTCATCAAATGTGTCTAGTACTGTACCAACTAAAGTATTTTGACGCATACCCATATTCTTTGCTTCTTCCATAAATTCAACATTCTTTTCGAAGCTATCTGTTAACTTGACTAATAATGAAGCTGTCTTTGTTTTAGAGTAAGGTGTTATCTCCTCAAATTTAGTTTCACTAAATACAATCGGTGACCAAATTCCATCATAGCTTGTAGGCTCAGAAACATTGTATTCACGCCCAAGTTTGTGTAAATAACCCCAATAGTCTTCTCCACCTTTTTCGTAATACTTTTGTTCACTTGAAACTTCTACTCCTACATCATTTAACTTCATAAACAGATATTTAGTAGCTACAACATAATTATAGCTCCACAAATCTCTATTCATATTTTCAATTTCATATTTTCCAAACGTAACATCTTCATCAATTAATTCATTATATAAAGTATTATTATTTTTAATTACTTTATACGATTCAAAATCTATGACTCCTACTACCTTATATTTTTCTTTACTTAAAGGCAACCATTCATTATTAGTCATTGTTATCAATTCAAATTCAAAATCTAAATATCCTAACTCGACCAGTTTATTATAGAATTTTGTACCCGCGCCCTCTTTACCTTTATAATCCTCATATAACTCACGAATTGCTTCATGATCTTCGATATATAGTAAATTTGCCAAAGTGTAAAGATCAACTATAACTTCGTTGTCTTTAAGTTCTATTTTAGAGTAATCCATAAACAAGTATTGCTCTTTGTTTTCACTGGTAAGTAAATAGTCAGATACTTTTAAGGCACCGTTTGATACGTGTTGTGTATCCCAGTCATCTTTAGCATCTTTTGCTTTAATTTGGAATTGTAACACTTCACCAAATCCATCAACATTACCTACATAGTTTTCATAAAATCCTTTTTTAACTATAATTCGTGAATATATATTCTGATTATTCATCATAAAGTCAATATATTCTCCAGATCCATTTAAATCTGATTTTGGTAAATCATTTATAAACAAGTAATTCTCATAATCTGTATCTAGTATTCCTGAAATCACATATAATTCCGTTCCTACTTGATAACTAGTCCCAATCAAATCTTCGACTTTGTTATATTCTGTCCGTTTTTCAATTAAGAAATTAGCAACAAAGTCTGTTAAAATTATTTCAGAATTATCTTTTGGAAAACTACCTCCCAAGAGACTTAAATCAAATTCAGCAATAGAATCTATCTCTAAAAAGCCTTTTATTATAGAAGGGGCGACTGGATCTGAACTATTTTGAAGTAATACACCTTGACCTACAAAATCAAACAAGCTTGCATACTTAAAGTCACTATAACCGTTAAAGAATTTACTTAGTTCACTATTCTCAAACGGTACTATTGCTTTTTTAGTTGTACCCCATGCTTTTATAGCCTTTGAATTCAATAAAGAAATTAAAGAACTATTAGATTCTGAATAAGAAAGAACTGTAGCAGAAGCGTAATCAAACTTTGTTACAGTCTCACTAAACCCAAACATTGTTAATGAAGCCATAAATAATACTAGCGAAAATAGCAATCTCACTTTCTTGCGCCAAATATAACTAAATGCCATTTTTATAGTATTAGATAGTGGTAACTTAGACTTAATCAATTTAAATGCTTCTGACTGTTTGCTTAAAAATTTATTTAGCGATTCTGATGAAGAATTAACAAATTTCTTTTTATCAACTGCATTGTTTATATCGAAGGAATCGATAATTGGAAGATATATTTCATTATCTCCAATATATTTATTAAGATTATTAACATCTTCTTTTGTTAACTTTGAACCTTTTTTAAAAGGTAAGTAAACAACTCCATCTGTTGATTCAATTATTTCATTAATCTCATTTACAACATCATTCGTTAGTTCCTCAGATTTTTTAAGATATACTACCTTATAAGATTCAACACGTGGTTTAAAAATCTTTGCTCCTTCTAAATCGTCTTGGTTAACAGATACTTGATCACTATCAATTAATCCGTCTTTCAATTCGATTATTCTATCACCATATTTAAATGCGTCATCTCGATCATGAGATACCATGATTACTAACTTATCTTCTGATAACTTTTTTAGTGTGTCTAGGATCTGATTTCCAGTTTCACTATCAAGATTACCAGTAGGTTCATCAGCTAAAATGATGTCTGGATTCTTAATTAAAGCTCTAGCTATCGCAATACGTTGTTTTTGTCCTCCAGATAACTCATTAATTTTTCTCTTTCCATACTCTTCCATCTCAACTTGCTGTAGAATAGATTTAACTCTAGAAGGTATTTCTTTTTTATTTATACCTTGTAATTCTAGTGCTAGGCCTATATTTTTATTTACATTAAATTCCTCAATTATATTATAATCTTGAAATACAAATCCTAAATAAGTATTTCTATATGAATCCCAATCTTTTCCTTTAAATGATTTAGATGATTTATCCTTTACGTATATTTCTCCATCATCGAAACGATCAAGACCACCTAATACATTTAACAATGTCGATTTACCAGATCCTGATTTTCCCAGAATGAATACGAAACCTTTATCACCAAAATCGATATCAAGACCCTTTAGTGCATAATGGTTTTCACCCTTTTTACTTTTGTAATATTTCTTTAAATTTCTTATTTTTAACATGTTATCCACCTTCTTTTTTTCTAATTATACAACATAATGTAGATATTTGAAGAAATATGTTTTAATCTGCAACATAAGTTTATAAAAAAAAAGGGCTTTCGCCCTCTATAATATTTATTTAAATACTAAATTTCATCTATTATTACCAGATCATGCAAGGCTCTTGTACATACTACGTAATATAATTTCTTCTCATAATCTTGATATTGATTCTCTTTTGTTGTTGCTACAATAACACTATCAAACTCTAAACCTTTAGCAAGGTATGAAGGAATAATAAAAGCACCTTCTAAGTGATGGGAATTGATGTTATCGATTAGCGCTAACTCGTCGATATCATCTTTAACGTCATCATAAAGTCTTCTAGCATCATCTAAGTTCTTTGTGATTATACAGACACTGTTGTAATCATAAGATAAATACTCTTTTGAGTGTTTTATTACTTCGTTAACTAGTGTTTGATAGTCACCTTTTAATTCCTTAACATTTTTTCCGTTAGCTGCTCTAACAATGTTTACATTGTTTAAATCAAGGATTTGATTAACATATTCTGTAATTTCAAAACTTGATCGGTACGTTTTATCAAATTGAACGAAATCACTTTTTCGATCTTCTTTAAATAGGTTATGAACTTGAGTAAGTGTATCTTCTTTATAGACATAGTTAAGTAACTGATTGAAGTCCCCTAAGATAGTAAACTTCGCTGTTCTAAATAAGTTTTTGAAGATAGCAAATTGTGTTACGTTATAATCTTGAGCTTCATCGATTACTACTTGTTTTATTAAAGGTGTATAATCAAATCCTTCAAGTAACCCTTTTAGGTATAAGAATCCAACAGAATCAAGGTAACCTATCTTTTGACTCTTTAAATTTTTGATACTGTAATTTGCGATTTTTTCTATTTCTTCATTTGTATATTTCTTCTTAAGTAGATTAGTGAAGGCTTCACTTAAGAATAATTCTTTATATATTTTTTTATAGTCTTGCTTAGTTGTTAGTAATTTATTTAATCTTGAGTATAGACTTCTTTTCTTTGATTTATTATTTAAATTAAATTTATCATGACACTTGTCGGCGACTAAATCAATTCTACTAAATAATGGTTGTTTCTTAAAGCGGTCAATTAGCATACTGTTAATCTCTGAACGATCTACACTCTTATATTTATCAACGTATAAATCATTTGTAAAGTATGTATTCATACATATTTCTTGGTAGTAAGCATCAATTACTTCTTTAAAAATACTTCCCATCTTAAATTCGCTGACTAAATTCTCAATATCACTTGTATCTTCATACAACTTTTCAAGATATTCAAAGTATGATGTAACCCCTTGATATTCTTTAATATACGTTTTTGCGTATGATGAAAATGTTGTTTGTATAACATTATCTTCACCTAGTGAAGGTAATACATCAGAGATGTATGTTGTAAAGACATCATTTGGTGAGAAGATAATAATATTGCTTGAAGATAGATAGTCTTTTTGTTTATATAACAAGTATGCAATTCGGTGAAGAGCGACACTGGTTTTTCCACTTCCTGCAATTCCTTGTATTACTAAGACTTCGCTACTAACATTTCTAATGATAGCATTTTGATCAGTTTGAATTGTATTAACAATATTTTTCATAGTATCAGTTGTATTTCCACTTAATACTTCTTGTAAAATATCATCAGTAATATTCAATTCATTTTCTAAGGCGTAGATTATTTGCCCTTTTTCAATCTTGTACTGACGTTTTCCATGCATTCGACCACTAATGATTGATTTTGGTGCATGGTAGGAAACGCGACCAGGATGTTCATAGAACAGTCCTCCGATTGGGGTGCGCCAATCATAAATATAAATATCGAATTCATCAATCAATGATGATATTCCAATATAGATTCTTTC
>Ga0209379_10001866_pt1 | contig 13249 bp, 7 predicted proteins | sample tdDd001_FD_187124 | JGI IMG/M metagenome (GOLD analysis project Ga0209379, IMG submission 187124) | Marine sediment microbial communities from the Atlantic coast under amendment with organic carbon and nitrate - tdDd00.1 (SPAdes)... | ecosystem: Environmental > Aquatic > Marine > Coastal >...
TGCACCAGTTTCAACGTCTAATTTCTCTAAACGAAGAGTTTGACCTTCGCTTACACGGTGTTGTTTACCACCAGATTGGAAAACAGCGTACATATCTTACTCCGCTTTTTCCGCACAGCCGTATGCTATTTGAGCATCAAGGGTGTGCGCTAAACTAATCATCAATAGGGCGCAGATTCTACAGAAAGGTCGCACCTATGACAAGCCATATTTTGAAAAAATTGGCGAAAAGCTAATCGCCAATGAAAAGTGCCGAGATCATGCCCGTTAAGCATGTATTAATCAACGTTTTTTAGTGTATTATTCAGCAAATAAACTCGATAAGAATACCTTACAAGTTCTAACTTCAGCCGGATTTACAATGGATTTTAAAGCTATCCAAGCACTCACCGCCGATGACATGGCAAAAGTGAACGAAACAATTCACGCACAACTCAACTCTGATGTCTCTTTAATCAATCAACTGGGTTTCTACATCGTTAGCGGTGGTGGTAAACGCATTCGCCCTCTTTTAGCTGTTTTATCTGCAAGAGCCCTAGGCTACCAGGGTGAAGCACATACAACTTCTGCAGCGTTTATCGAATTCATCCATACTGCGACATTACTTCATGATGATGTTGTTGATGAGTCCGACATGCGCCGCGGTAAAGCAACAGCCAATGCAGCCTTTGGTAATGCGGCAAGCGTTTTGGTTGGCGACTTTATTTATACACGCTCATTCCAGATGATGACGGAGCTAGGATCTTTAAGGATCCTTAAGCTGATGAGTGATGCGGTGAATGTCATCGCCGAGGGTGAAGTTCAACAATTAATGAACTGCAACAACCCTGACACGACAGAAGAAAGCTACATGCAGGTCATCTATTCTAAGACCGCCCGCCTGTTCGAAGCAGCAACACAAATTGGCGCAATTCTTAATGACGCCCCTGAAGAAGTCGAACTAGCATTGCAGAACTACGGCAAATACTTGGGTACTGCGTTCCAGCTTATTGACGATGTGATGGATTACACATCGGACGGCGATGAAATGGGCAAAAACGTTGGTGATGATCTCGCAGAAGGTAAGCCGACCCTACCACTGCTTTATGCAATGAAAAACGGTACACCGGAACAAACAGCGATGATTCGTGAGGCAATTGAGAAAGCAAACGGAATGGAACGTCTAAACGATATTCTTAAAGCAATGGATCAAACGGGCTCTTTGGAATATACCCGTGAAAAAGCCTATCAAGAAGCGGATAAAGCCATTGCTGAGTTAAGCGTATTAGAAGAGTCTGAGTACAAACAAGCACTGGTTACCATCGCGCATATGGCGGTGCATAGATCAAGCTAACTCGACCTCTATATATAGATAAAGCCTGAGCACCTACTCAGGCTTTTTGCTATCTGACATACACAACAACGGGAACCTAAGGTTCCCGTTTTACCTCTTAAGGTGAGGTATTCCAGATCAGCAAAAACGAAGGTAATTTGGCTGCTATCCTCACTAAGGTCTAAACGCCTATATGTCACAGTGATAGCGATACCCGCATATAAAACTTAGCAACTAAACTTTAGGTGGGATACGAAATTAGTATATTTTGTGAGCGATATATTTTTTAGACTAATTAAATAATCATTATTACACCGAGTAAGCTCCAAAAACGCTAAACTCGCGTCGCTGTCACGAAACTGCCACCCTTGTTTCATTTATCTCTCACTGAATTGAAGCCTCTATGTAATATCCGCCCCATAACCTCGAATGATAGTCAGCATCGTAGTGAGGACATATGGAAGTCTCTAGCCCTTTTCGTTTACCAACTAAAACACCCTTTCGGCTTGGCGAGCATTTCACTGAGTGGGCAACAGGCCTCTCTAAACTAGACAAGTTCTATGCACAGCGTCCTGCCGGTTGCGATACGCAACAATTTCTCAGGTTCACCTTAGAAGTACTTGGCATCGATTATCAAGTTCACAAAGGCACACTGACTCATATACCGACATCGGGGGCGACTGTCATTGTCGCTAACCATCCTCTCGGCTGTGTCGAAGGAGTCATTTTGGCAGAGCTACTGCTGCAAGTACGCAATGACGTACAAATTCTGGCCAATCAATATCTGAAAACAGTTCCTGAACTCGACCAGTTGTTTATTGGTGTTGATGTGTTTGATGGACAGAATGCTCATCAAGCGAACCTCACAGCACTGCGTCAAGCGCATCAACATTTAGCCAAAGGTGGACTATTGCTGCTTTTCCCTGCCGGAGAAGTCTCGCAGTTAGTCGACAAGAAGAGCAATAAAGTGACCGACAAAGCTTGGAGTCATTCCGTTAGCCGCTTAATTAGAAAATCACGCGCGACCTCAATACCGATTTTTATTGAAGGACAGAATTCCAAACGATTCTATCTGGCAGGTAAAGTTCACCCGCTACTTAAAACCTTATTACTCGGGCGAGAGCTGCTCAATAAGAGTAATGAAAAGATCCTGATATCTATTGGCACAGCGATCAAATATAAAGAAGTAAACGGATTGTCTGACGAGCAAATGACCAGTTATCTACGTCTCAATACCTATCTTCAGCAAGAAAGCACGACTCACTCATCGTCAGCGGATATTAAAACTACACTGGCTCCAATCAACGATCCTGTCGCGACCCAAGATCAACTTGATGATCTTGCAGCACTTGAGAGTGAGCATCTTCTGCTCAGCAGTGGTGAGTTCGATGTCTATTGCACCCCTTCTGAACGTATTCCCTCAATCATGCATGAAATTGGTCGGCTGCGTGAAATCAACTTCAGAAATGCTGGTGAAGGGACTGGAAGAAACCTCGATATAGACCAGTTTGACCGTGACTACCTACAACTGTTTATATGGGATCGAGAAAATCAGACTTTGGTTGGCGCCTATCGTCTGGGCCTAGTTGATCAGCTCGTCGACAAACACGGTATAACCGGTCTCTACTCCCGAACTCTATTTCATTTCGATCAACCTTTTATCAATAGCATGGGACCCGCTATCGAGATGGGACGTTCAGTGATCGACGAAAAGTACCAAAAATCGATGGCGCCGCTACTGCTGCTGTGGAAGGGGATTGCCGCTTATGTAGAGAAAAATCCGAAATACACACACCTATTTGGCCCCGTCAGTATCAGCAATGACTATAGTGAACGAACCAGACAGTTACTGGCGGAAACAATGACTCTTCATCATTATCACCCTGAGATAGCCGAATTTGTCACTCCATCCAATCCTTTACCAATAGAGGATAAGAATTGGAACACATCGATGCTAACGGCATTAGGAGATATACAATTGCTCTCTCGCTTAATCGCAAGAATAGATGAAGGGAAAAATGTGCCCGTATTACTGCGCCAATACCTGGGGTTGAATGGCAAACTGATCTCTTTCAATGTTGATCCCTGCTTCAACAACGCATTAGACGGCTTGATCATGGTTGATCTGCGCCAAGTACCACTGAAAACTCTGGCCCGCTATATGGGCTCGAATCAAGCTGAAAAATATTTAACGCAGCACGGACAGCTACGCAATTGATTAGACCAAGATGTGCTGCGTGACCTATGCAGCACTTCTCTTATCAAGTTACTTCTACTTAATTAGCAGCTCCCCACCGAGGTATTGCATTGCCCATCACTAAAAAAGATAGTCATTTATACTGATAGAAAATTTGATTTCAGAGCCTACACCTACCAACCCCTCTATATAGAGGCAAAATTCAGATTGACGAAAAATCAAACAGGATAAAAGCTAGCTCGACATAACAATCACAATGATAAGGAAGTCATTACGTCATGCAGCAGATAAAATCCCCCTTACGTACTCTGTTTACAGGAGCACTTTCACTATCGCTAATGGTTAGCTCATTTTCCGCTTTCGCTGCAGAAAAGGTTTATCGTCTTAAGCTTGCAGAAACTTGGGGACCAAATACCCCTATTTTGGGTGATGCCACCAAGAACATGGCCCAGTTAGCCGAAGAGATGTCCAATGGACGCCTGAAAATTCGTATTGATTCAGCCAACAAGCACAAAGCGCCACTGGGTATTTTTGATATGGTCAAATCGGGTCAGTATGACTTAGGCCACTCAAGCTCGTACTACTGGAAGGGCAAAGTACCAAACACACTTTATTTCTCTTCGATGCCGTTTGGTATGATTTCGACTGAGCAATACGCTTGGTTCTATCGCGGTGGTGGTATGGAGTTAATGGAGAAGGTCTACGCCCCCCATAACCTACTTTCTTTCCCAGGTGGTAACTCTGATATTCAGATGGGTGGTTGGTTTAAGAAAGAGATCAATTCGATTGAAGATCTACAAGGGCTAAAAATTCGTATTCCTGGATTTGCTGGAGAAGTCATGGCACGTGTTGGCGCTAAACCAACAAATATCGCACCGGGCGAACTGTATACCTCGCTGGAGCGCGGCACGATTGATGCCTTGGAATGGGTTGGCCCTGCATTTGACTTACGTATGGGCTTCCAAAAGATTGCCCCTTATTACTACACGGCATGGCATGAACCGGGGTCAGAAACGCAATTCTTAGTCAATAAGAAGACATGGGATAAGCTCCCTGCTGATCTTCAAACCATTCTAGAGACCGCTTTCCGCGTAGCCGCCTTCGATATGTATACCCAATCTGTCGACGCCAATGCCAATAGCTGGGCAACAATGAGTGCTGAGTATCCAGATATTAAAGTGAGAGACTTCCCACCAGCCGTACTTGAGGCGATGCAAACTGCGACAAATGAATTACTGGCAGAGCAAGCTAATAAAGATGCACTGGCCAAGGAAATTATTCAGTCACAGAAACAGTACTTAACCAAAGTTCGTGCTTGGACGGATATTTCTTCGAAAGCTTATCTAGATAGCAATAACTAACCTCTCCGCACGCAAAGAAACGCTTTGCGTGCGCTTTTCTCATAATAGAAAAAAAGCCTAAGATTCTTGCTCTTCACACAAATAAGTGCACATTATTTGATCTAAAATAAGAGAAAAACATCGCCTCTCCCGCAAAAACGCTAGCTTAAAATACGCTCTTATTTTACAATGCAAATTAAGCATTACATCTGACAATTTTTCTATAGGAAAGACAAATGAGACTGATTCCTCTAAATAACGCTGCACAAGTTGGTAAATGGGCAGCGCGTCACATTGCAAACAAGATCAACGCGTTCAACCCAACAGCAGATCGTCCATTTGTTCTTGGTCTACCAACGGGTGGTACTCCTCTAGCAACTTACAATGCGCTAATTGAACTGCACAAAGCGGGCGAAGTAAGCTTTAAGCACGTTGTGACATTCAACATGGATGAGTACATCGGTATCCCAGCGGATCACCCAGAGTCATACCGCTCTTTCATGTACAACAACTTCTTCAACCACATTGATATCCAAGAAGAAAACATCAACCTGCTAGACGGCAATGCTGCAGATAACGATGCAGAATGTCAGCGTTACGAAGATAAGATCAAATCTTACGGCAAGATCAACCTATTCATGGGTGGTGTGGGTAACGATGGTCATATCGCATTCAACGAGCCAGCATCTTCTCTATCTTCACGCACTCGTATCAAGACGCTTACTGAAGATACTCGCATTGCGAACTCTCGTTTCTTTGATGGCGACATCAACCAAGTACCTAAGTACGCACTGACTATCGGTGTTGGTACACTACTAGATTCTGAAGAAATCATGATCCTAGTAACAGGTCACAACAAAGCGCTAGCACTAGAAGCAGCAGTTGAAGGCAGCGTAAATCACCTATGGACTGTATCTGCACTTCAGCTACACCCGAAATCAGTGATCGTTTGTGATGAGCCATCAACTCAAGAGCTAAAAGTGAAGACAGTTAAATACTTCACTGAGCTAGAAGCTGAGAACATCAAAGGTTTCTAATTATCGCTAAATAGTGATAACCCAATTAAAAAGGCAGCTTGTGAAAGCTGCCTTTTTTGTACCTAATACTTTCTGTAGCAACTAACCCATTGCGGCTATCAATTTGAACATTATGGCTTTAACCTAATAAAAAGGCTGCCTAAACAGCCTTCATTCCTATAATTTCATGGCGGTATTTACACCTTAAATTGCAGCGTGTAGGCGTTGAGCTCTTCCGCCGACTGAGCCACTTCATGACTTGCCCCAGCGAGCTGCTCTGCGCTTGCCGATGTTTGTAGCGACATTTCACTTATCGTGGCGATACTACCGCTAACGGTATCTGTCACTTTAGCCTGCTCTTCGGCTGCCGTTGAGACCTGCTCCATCATCGAATGAATGTGGTTAATCGAGTCCAAGATACCCACAAAGTTTGCCTTGGTTTGCTCAGACAGCTCCTCTGTCATTTTTACCTGATCTTCACAGCGCGTCATATTGCTGCTCGCAGAATTCGCAGCTTGCTGAACTGAGGAGATCATATTCTGAATTTCCGATGCTGATGTTTGCGTCCGCTGCGCCAGTGTTCTTACCTCATCGGCGACCACAGCGAAACCGCGTCCTGCTTCGCCCGCTCTTGCCGCTTCAATGGCTGCATTCAGTGCCAGTAAATTTGTTTGCTCAGCAATTTCTTGGATAACCACCAGAACATGACCAATTTCGTTGCTCTTGAGCTGCAAGGTTTTCATATCTTGGTTCGCAGCAAACACTTCTTGAACTAGGCTATTAAGCGCCGTACTGCCTTTATCTAAAGTTTGCTGGCCAGAGGTACTGGTATCACGAGCAGCGATCGACACTTGGGCAACATCGTGGGTACTGCGAGCCACTTGTTGAATCGATACAGTCATTTGCTCAATCGCAGAAGCAACCGACTCGGTTTCTCTATGCTGAGTTGTCACCGCATGCGTGGTTTGCTCACTCGCAACCGAGGTTTCCTCTGCTGTCGATGCAAGGCTTTGACTCGCTTCAACAATATGAGCAATCAGCTGTTTGAGGTTGTCTGACATTTCACGCAGCGCACCATACAAGCTGTCAGCAGGAGCTTGGCGATCAAACTGGTAAGTGAGGTCACCTTTTGCCACTTGCTGAGCCAGTAACATCATTTCTCTCGGCTCTCCCCCGAGTGGTTTCTTGATCACCTTGGCAAGATAGATGGCGAGAGTAACGGTGAGCAGCAGAGTCCCAACCATTAAATAAACAATACTGCTGCGAATCTTACTCACTGAGGCAAAAGCTTCGCTTTGATCAATTTCAGCCACCAATGCCCAGCGGAAGTCACCAATATCTATAGGAGCATAAGACGACAACACTTGGTTACCGTTATAATCGGTGATGATCTTAGCCCCGGAGTTCCCCGCTAACGCCTCTAATGTCGCTTCTGTTTTAACGCCATTGCTTTCTACGCTTCCAGAAAATGAAGCTGTTACAGAATGGGCTTCTGGGCTCAGGTAAGAGTCAGAGCGCATACGATAATCAGAACCTACTAAGTAAGATTCACCACTTTCGCCCATACCTTCGCGCAATTGCATTACCGCATTAATCGCATCCAATGATAACTGCAGTGCGACCACCATAATGACTTCACCCTGCTGATTTAATATCGGTTTTGCAATGAACGCAGCTGGCGAATCATTTGATGGAGCATAAGGTGCAAAATCAACAATCCCATATTGCTTGCTGCTCAACACCTCACGCACTAACTGACCAAGGTTGCTGGAAGCATAACGACCGTTAACTAGGTTAGTTTGATAATCGGCTTCCTTGGTCACGGTATAAAAGGCTTCGCCACTTGGGTCGATCAAAAACAGATCGTAGTAACCATAACTTTCGATGTATTTTTGATAAAACTCGACGCCTTGTTCGTCTTTAGGTACGAAGGCCTCTGTTACATCTTTTTCAGAGATGATTCCCCACTGATGCTGGTCGTCTAACTTGATCGACTGCCATACCGACAACACTAGGTTGCCATTGTAATCAGTGATGATACTAGAGCCCGCTTGCTTAAAGACTTGCTCAGAGGCTTGAGTCTCTACTCGAGTATTATTTTGGAACGATGCGACCACAGAGTGCCCAACAGGATCTAGACGAGAGTCTGAACGCATCAAGTGATCACTGCCGATCAGGTAAGTTTCTCCTGTCTCACCCATACCTTGGACTTGACCAGTAATCGAATTGACTTTATCAATTGGAAACTGCAGCGCCGCATAGCCAATCACCTTATTCTGCTGATCACTAATAGGGGTGACAAAAAACCCGGCAGGAACATTATTGGAGTAATGATAAAGGGTAAAATCGCCAAAGTAGACGTGACCAACCTGAGTAGACTGCTGCGCACGACTGAACGCTTTCTCTAAACCTGAGCCAATAATATTGCTGGAGCGAATATTTTTGCCGATATCCTGTTCACGGGTAGTGGTATAAACAATGTCACCATTAGTATTAATCAAAAATGCGTCATACCAACCAAAGCTTTGCTGAAAGCGATCGACCTCTTCGCCATACTGCTCTGCAACGCTACTCCATTGGCGACCACTGATCTTGCCACCTTGATTCTGAAATGCGCGCTCAAACTCCTGCATCACCATTCTTGTGGTATAGGAGTCTGCAAATAAACGCAGACTGAGTTTAAGCTGCTCAATATATTCGTTGATCTGGTTCGCCTGCGACTGATTAATCGCCTCTAGTTTGCGAAAGCCCTCCAATTGAAGTGTATTGGCCACATCCACCAATACATCCATATCTCCTTGCCTCTCGGCAAAAAACGCGTTGATTTGTGCAGATTTAATACTTCTTACGGTGTCAAGCTGATTGTATGAACGCTCTGTTAGAGCGGTTTGACTTAACCACACAGAGTTTATGCCGAGGATCACCGCAGGCACCACACCGATAAAAACTAACGCCCCAATAATTAATTGAGAAAGTTTGAGTCGACCTAACCACTGGCTCATATATATCCTTATTATATTTATTCGTAAATTGATATTTCTAACGACAACATTTGGTTTTTTAACGCTAAAAGGGGCGAAATAACCAAAAGTCAAAAGTGAACGAATGTATCTCTGCTCTAAAAAAGCAGTGGTCAAGAAAACAATGATTAATGAAGGAAAACAACCGTAGGTAAGACTTTGTAACATCTATCAAGAACATGACTTGTACAGGCTAATTTACATAGAATTCGGACAAATAAGAGATTGTTAAGAAAGGAATAAACAGATCTTACAATAAATCGATCGAACTGAATTAATAGCGCTAAGCCATTTAACATCGAATCTATCAGTTAGTCAGTTTTGCCCATTGCTGCTCGTCATTCACACTCATAAGGTGCTTGATGGAGTGTAAACCTAGTTGTGCAGTGCTCTGCGAGAAGTGACTGAGTATTATGAAGGGGTAACTCCGGAGTAAAGCCTTCATTTATTTAGATATATAAGCAAATAAAAAGCGGTGCATTTGCACCGCTTTGATTAATCACCGACTTCTAATTACTCAACGGTTACCGCTTTGGCAAGGTTACGTGGTTGGTCGACATCCGTTCCTTTAATCAGCGCAACGTAGTAAGAAAGCAGCTGCATTGGGATCGTGTAATAGATAGGTGCTGTAATATCGCTGACATGGGGCATAGTGATAATTTTCATCGTTTCATCCGCTTCAAAGCCAGCTTCTTCATCAGCAAAGACGTACAGCAAACCACCACGCGCACGCACTTCTTCGATATTCGATTTAAGCTTCTCTAACAGCTCATTGCTTGGCGCAACAACCACAACTGGCATATCCGCATCAATCAACGCAAGAGGGCCATGTTTCAATTCACCCGCCGCGTAGGCTTCCGCGTGAATATAAGAGATCTCTTTTAGTTTTAGAGAGGCTTCCATCGCGATTGGATAGAATTCACCACGGCCTAGGAATAAAGTGTGGTGCTTATCAGCAAAATCTTCTGCTAGGGCTTCAATGTCCTTTTCAAACGAAAGCGCCGCGTTGATTTGCGCTGGCAGAGCGTGCAGAGCCTGTACAATTTCTTTTTCTTTCTCTTTAGAAACGCGCTCTTGCTGCTTACCTAGCGCAGTAACCAACATCAACAATGCAGATAGCTGAGTAGTAAAGGCTTTAGTTGATGCCACACCAATCTCGACACCTGCGCGAGTCATAAAGGCAAAGTCCGACTCACGAACCAACGAAGAGCCTGCCACGTTACAAATTGTCATCGCTGCCATGTAACCTTTCTCTTTGGCTAAGCGTAGAGCCGCCAAAGTATCCGCCGTTTCACCAGACTGAGAGAGCGTAATCAATAGGCTATTTGGACGAGTAACAAATTTGCGGTAACGGAATTCAGAGGCAATTTCGACATCACAGCTAACACCAGCGATATCTTCAAACCAATAGCGAGCTGTCATACCCGCGTTATAAGAAGTACCGCAAGCTACGATCTGAACATGCTCAACTTTACTCAAGATATCTGCCGCGTTAACACCAATCGCTTCAGTCACCACAGTGTCATCGCTGATACGACCTTCCATCGTATTAATCAGTGCTGTCGGTTGTTCGTAGATCTCTTTTTGCATGAAGTGACGGTATTTACCTTTGTCTCCCGCATCGTGCTCGGCATTTGATTCCGCAATCTCGCGTTCAACACGCTCACCAGTTGCATCAAACACGGTCACTTCACGACGAGTAATCTCTGCGACATCGCCTTCTTCTAAATACATAAAACGGCGCGTTACGTTAAGTAACGCCAGTTGGTCTGAAGCGAGGAAGTTTTCGCCAACACCGAAGCCAATCACAATTGGGCTACCAGAGCGAGCAACGACGATTCGAGAAGGATCTTTACGATCAACCGCGACAGTACCGTAAGCGCCTTCTAATTGCTTCGCAGTTTTTTGTACTGCTTCAACCAGTGACGCTGAGGTACGAAGTTCCCACTCAACCAAATGAGCAATCACTTCAGTATCCGTTTGAGAGTTAAATACGTAACCACGAGATTTTAGTAGTTCACGTAATTCTTCATGGTTTTCAATGATGCCATTGTGTACCACCGCAATATCGCCAGACATGTGTGGGTGAGCATTCGCTTCTGAAGGTTCACCATGCGTTGCCCAACGTGTATGTGCAATACCAGTACCACCTACAACACTCGCTTGTTCAACCGCATCAGCCAACTCTTGCACTTTGCCCAAGCGACGTACACGAGTTAAGTTAGAGTCACCATCAACAACAGCAACCCCCGCTGAGTCATAGCCGCGGTACTCTAAGCGACGTAGACCTTCGACTAAAATCTCTGCTACATCACGCTGTGCTACCGCACCAACAATTCCACACATGTTTTACTCCATTTTTTTCAATTCCGATTGGCAGCAAGCAAAGGCCATATTCGGTAAGTTTTTAAATTCGTTTATTTGTTTATGCGCAAATCACTTTGATGCCATGAGATTCGATTTTTTGTTTGTACTCAGGCTCTAAGTCTTTATTTGTAATTAGGATGTCGATGGCATCCCACGCTAATTCTAAGTTTGGGATCTTGCGAGCGATCTTTTCTGACTCGACCATCACAATCACTTCGCGTGATACTTCTGCCATCACCTTGCTCAAGCCAACCAACTCATTAAAGGTTGTGGTACCTCGGTCTAAGTCGACGCCATCCGCACCAATAAATAATTGGTCAAAGTCATATGATCTTAGAACAGATTCAGCAACTTGCCCTTGAAAGGACTCAGAATGCGCATCCCAAGTCCCCCCAGTCATTAATAAAGTCGGCTCACTCTCTAACTCGTTAAGGGCATTGGCCACATTGAGTGAGTTAGTCATCACAACCAATCCATTCATGCCATCAAGTTGTTTAATCAGTGCCCCCGTAGTGCTGCCGCTATCAATAACAATTCGATTATGTTCACGAATCAATTTAGCAGCAGCTTGAGCCAGTTCATTCTTTCGAATCGAAACATTTTCACTCATTTCATCACTGACTACTTCTTTTGGTAGCGCAATAGCACCACCATAACGGCGGAGTAACTGACCATTTTTTTCTAGAGAGGCAAGATCCTTTCTAATTGTGACTTCCGAAGTTTCAAACTGAGCGGATAACGCTTCAACGCTCACCTCGCCTTTCTCATTCACTAGATTAGAGATTGCGTGTCTTCTTAGCTGAGTGTTTCGTTTCGACATTTAATTAACACTTTAAAGTTTCGAACTGAAAGCAATTATAGTCAAGTCGAAACTTTTAAGTCCATTTATTTCGATCCAAAAAATTAATAAATAGCGATAAAACCTTGTCCTAAGACAAATGTTAAGCAGTGATATTGAAATGATTCGGTGGTAGAATTCGCAACCGAAAAGAAAAAAAATTACAGAATTGACCGTTATTTTTTTGCAACCTAGCGCCTATATCCTAGTTTTGTCACACAAATACGGCATTAAATCCCAATAAGTTGGTCATAAAATGACTAAACTTATGAAAGACTTTCAGTTCTGGAGCTAACAACATAACTGGCTATTTTTATAAGTTGGCAGGCACAAAATGCCTAAAAATAGCTTTGGCTTCAGACCAATAACCGACTTTCAAATTGTAACTATATCGACCGGAGAGTATCTTCCATGAAAAAGACCAAAATCGTATGTACGATTGGCCCTAAAACTGAATCTGTAGAGAAGCTAACTGAACTAGTAAATGCAGGCATGAACGTAATGCGCCTGAACTTCTCTCACGGTGACTATGAAGAGCACGGCACTCGTATCGCGAACTTCCGTAAAGTTATGGAAGAGTCTGGTAAGCAACTAGCTATCCTACTAGATACTAAAGGTCCAGAAATCCGCACTATCAAACTAGAGAACGGCGACGACGTTGATCTAGTAGCTGGTCAAGAGTTCACTTTCACAACTGACACAACTGTTGTTGGTAACAAAGACAAAGTTGCAGTAACTTACGCTGGTTTTGCTGCTGACCTAAACGCTGGTAACACTATCCTAGTAGACGACGGTCTAATCGAAATGGAAGTTATCTCAACTTCTGAAACTGAAGTTAAGTGTAAAGTTCTTAACAACGGTGCTCTAGGTGAAAACAAAGGTGTTAACCTACCAGGCGTTTCTGTAAACCTACCTGCACTATCTGAAAAAGATAAGAACGACCTAAAATTTGGTTGTGAGCAAGGCGTTGACTTCGTTGCAGCATCTTTCATCCGTAAAGCATCTGACGTTCAAGAAATCCGTGAAGTTCTAACTGCAAACGGCGGCGAGAACATCCACATCATCTCTAAGATCGAAAACCAAGAAGGTGTTGATAACTTCGACGAGATCCTAGAGCTTTCTGACGGCATCATGGTTGCTCGTGGTGACCTAGGTGTTG
>Ga0209379_10001867_pt1 | contig 13248 bp, 12 predicted proteins | sample tdDd001_FD_187124 | JGI IMG/M metagenome (GOLD analysis project Ga0209379, IMG submission 187124) | Marine sediment microbial communities from the Atlantic coast under amendment with organic carbon and nitrate - tdDd00.1 (SPAdes)... | ecosystem: Environmental > Aquatic > Marine > Coastal >...
TCGGTTGATAGTAGCGAGTCTCACCCATTTCTGGTGGTAAGTACTTCTCACCAGCTGCGTACGCTCCTGGTTCATCATGGGCATAACGATATTCTGCGCCATAACCGAGATCTTTCATTAAATTGGTTGGCGCGTTACGAAGATGGGGAGGCACATCATATTCGGGCAGGTTATGTGCGTCGGTCAGGGCTTGCTTCCACGCGGTATACACAGCGTTACTTTTTGGCGCACAAGCCAAGTAAACAATCGCTTGAGCAATCGCTCGCTCACCTTCCGCAGGTCCAACACGAGTAAAGCAATCCCACGCAGAAAGCGCGATCTGCATGGCTCTTGGATCCGCATTACCTATATCTTCTGAGGCTATCGCCAGTAAGCGCCTTGCGATGTATAGAGGATCACATCCTGCAGCGATCATTCTTGCCGACCAGTAGAGTGCCGCATCAGGATTTGAACCGCGAATCGACTTATGTACCGCCGAAATCAAGTCGTACCAAATATCGCCTTTATTATCAAAGCGCGATACTTTTTCACCCGCCACCTCGGCAAGCAGCTGCAATGTAATTTGCTTAACGCCTTGTTCGTCTTCTTGAGCCATGTCGTAGAGCAATTCAAGATAGTTAAGCGACATTCTTGCGTCACCATTAACCAACTCTGACAAACGGTCTAAAACATTGTCAACAAATTCAGCACTGACATCACCGAACCCACGCTCTTCATCACTAACTGCCTGTTCAAGCGCCTGACGAATATCTTCTTTCGCCAATGAGGTTAGCTTGTACACTCGAGCACGTGAAAGCAAAGCGTTATTGAGTTCAAAGGAAGGATTTTCCGTCGTCGCACCAATGAAAGTAACGGTTCCATCTTCAATATGAGGCAGAAAAGCATCTTGCTGAGATTTGTTAAAGCGATGCACCTCGTCTACGAACAAAATAGTACGACGACCAGCGAGTTTGTTTTCTCGCGCTTTCTCAATGGCCGCTCGTATCTCTTTTACGCCAGATGTTACCGCTGATACTCGTTCAACTTCCGCATTGGCATAATTTGCAGCCACTTCCGCTAACGTCGTTTTACCGGTGCCTGGTGGCCCCCACAAGATCATTGAGTGGATGTGACCCGCCTCTAACGCACGTCTTAGCGGCTTACCGACACCAAGAATGTGCTGCTGGCCAATATATTGATCCAACGTTTGTGGGCGCATTCTAGCAGCAAGGGGACGAAAATCTTCGTCCCCTGCAAAATCAAACGAGTAGTTACTCACTATTGTTAGTTCCTTTGATCGTCAACCTCTACCCCTTCAGGGATAGTAAAGGTGAAGCGATCCGCTTTAGGTTTGTTCAAGTTAATACTATTGAATTTGAAAGCACTTTGTTGACCATCTTGTTCAATAACACTAAAGCCTTTCACTGCGCCTTTTTCATCAATTTCCAACTTAAAGTTACCTTGATTGGTATCCGCCGCGGTTGGGACAAGAGTAAAGATGTCACCTTGTTGAGTAACCTTATAGTTATCCCAGTCACTCGCTCGGTTTCGAGTTAGAAGAACAAATGGCGTTTGCTCTGTTGCTTGTTCTTGCCAGTAGATGCTCACTTGCTCAATGAACGGACTGTAATACCAGAGGCTTTTACCATCAGAGACCAGTACATTTTCATCTGGCAATGTCGTTGTCCAACGGAATAAGCTCGGGCGAGAAATCTCCACCGTGCCTTCCCCTTCCATCACAACATCTCCATCTGGACTTGTCACTTGCTGGCTGAAGTCAGCACTAAAACCATCTGTTTGTTGTAAACGCTGGTTTAATTCATCTTTTGGTGCTGCAAACACTGAAAAGCTCATAAATAGCAGTGCGGCCAGTTTTTTCATTCTTTCGTTATCCTGTAATTTAGCGCAATAACCAAGGTTATAACTTTGTTCGAACCATGGTTTGACCGAATAAAGTTAACTTTGTTCTATTTTCCACAGCACTGTTTGAACTTTCGGCCACTGCCACAAAGGCATTCATCGTTACGTCCAATCGCTTTGTATGGATTCACGCTCTGTGACTTTACCCCTACCATCGCTTCATCCGCCGCCAGTGCGACTTCAACAATCATTAAATCAAGCTGTTCAATAAAATCACTAAGTGCTGGTGGTGTTTCAATACCGGCTTCTCGCATTTGTTGCTGAGTTTGCTGCTCGTCAATCGCTAGCATAAATGATGTCAGTAGCGCTTGAAGCATACGAATCGTGCCGTCACCCATTTGCACATCTTGCCACAGCTCTTCCACTGTTGGCCATAATGTCATAAACCCTTCAGCCACATCCGCTAACTGCTCTGCTTTATCTTGCTCGTTAAGCAAGGACAAAAGTGAGTACTCATTACTTTTTAGATAGCCATACTGCTGAGTAATATGTTCTTCAACAGGTTTTCTTGCTGCTTGCGCCTGCTCATTGAATACATTGCCTAACCATGTTTCTGGGGCGAGTGGCTTAGTGGCCATATTGGCAGCAAGGCATAAACCTTCCAGGAAAAACGGAGATTCGATACTTATTGAGTCTGACAGTGTCAGTAATTGATACTTCATCATTCACTTCTAGTGTTTAACTGATAACGCACGCATTATAACCCTATGCAAGGCAATAGGTCACTTCGAGACTTTCCTCCCTGACTCGATCTCCTTCTCCTTGTGGTGTTTAGACAAATTTGTAGTCTCGGCTAGTTATACGGAGTTAGTAACTAGCCTTCTCTTTTTCCAATGCCTTTCTATTCTTACCGTAATCTGACTTTACTCTCTTGGAAAAAAGAAATTAAAGGCGCAAACTTATTGATGTGTTAATCAGTCTCCTCCCTGTAGATAAGTAGTCTGGGTTATTATGAATAGTTATCGTGCCAAAGGTTTTACCCTCATTGAACTGGTTGTTGTGATTGTTATTCTGGGCATCCTATCGGTTACTGCTCTACCACGTTTTCTTAATTTTCAGCAAGACGCACATGACAACCGGGCAAGAGCCGCATTTTCTGCCTTCATTAATGCAACCGAAATGTATCACTCTATGTGGCTAGTCGAAGGAGAACCGAGTGGAGCCGTTGAAGGTTATGCAGGTGGAAATGTCTTTCCATCAGACACAGGCTATCCAAGAAATGTTGATGCTCTTGACCCAACTAAACCGGACTGCCCTGAGCTATGGGAAAGCTTGTTGCAAACAGACTTAACTGTAGAAGTCCATAGTGACCCGATTTTAGAAAACAATGCCAATGCGGATGTCGTGAGTTGGTATCGAGGTTCCGGCGCCTGTTATTACTATTACAAGTCAAATATCAATGACTACACGACCAATGTTTGGCAACTCGAGTATCAACCACTCGATGGCAGTTTCGAAATCCGTAACGATCGTCCATTACCTAAATAGATACGTCGCCAATTTGAGCTATTCAGTGACTTTTTCATCACTTACTACTAAAATCACGCCTCCTTAAATAGAGGCGTTTTTTATGCGATTAGTTCTAGGCCCAATGGAGGGCGTGTTAGATCATTTGATGCGAGAGATTTTAACCGATATCAATGATTATGATTTGTGTGTTACGGAGTTTGTTCGCGTGGTCGATCAGCTTCTACCTGATCACGTATTCCATCGCCTGTGTCCAGAACTTCTACAAGGTTCGCAAACCAAATCTGGCGTGCCTGTTCATATCCAACTCCTCGGCCAAGATCCTCATTGGATGGCTGAAAACGCCATTAAAGCAGCAGACTTGGGCGCTAAAGGCGTTGACCTCAACTTTGGTTGCCCAGCAAAACTGGTCAATAAGAGTAAAGGTGGCGCAGCGCTATTACAGCACCCAGAGCTGATTCATAACATCGTAAAATCATGCCGTGAAGCTGTGCCTAGCCATATTCCTGTTACGGCTAAGATTCGCCTTGGTTGGGAAAACCCAGATGATTGCTTTGAGATTGTCGATGCGATTGAGCAAGCGGGCGCAAATGAACTAACAGTTCACGCACGCACAAAATCGGGAGGCTACAAAGCAAGTGAAATCAAATGGGATTACATCGGCCAAATCCGTCAGCGCTCTTCTATTCCATTAATCGCTAATGGTGAGATCTGGAACTATTCTGATGGCCAAACGTGTATAGAAACCACTGGGGTTGATTCGTTAATGGTGTGCCGCGGTGCATTCAACGTACCAAACTTAGGCAATGTGGTTAAACATAACCATGCAGCCATGCCTTGGGCCGAAGTGGTTGAGCTACTTTTGGTTTACTCTCAATATGAGATGAAAGGCGACAAAGGGTTGTACTACCCAAATCGAGTTAAACAGTGGTTCGCTTATCTTCGTCAGCACTACCCAGAGGCAGCGGAATTATTCCGAGAAATTCGCACTTTCAACAAAGCTCAACCCATTGTTGAGCACATTACTCAATATCAGCAGCAGCTATTAGCCACGGCAAGCTAAAAAATCAGTCTATCTTTACCTGTTGTTTTAGCTTGATAGAGTTTTTCGTCAGCGGCTTTGAACAGTAACTCAAAGTCGTTGGCATGACGACCATCTACGATCTCAACGCCGCCAGACACAGTAAAGCCATTTTCGATGACTTCTGAAGATCGCTCCCCAATGGCATGCTGAACACGCAACATACTTTTCTGTAACGCTTCGTTATCTGACCCGCTCATATAAATAACGAATTCTTCGCCACCAATACGCGCAGCCGCATCGCTACTACGAATACTATACGAGATCTGGTCAGCCATATATGAAATCACTCGATCCCCTGCATCGTGGCCAAACGTATCGTTAATCGCTTTAAAGTCATCGATATCTAACACAGCAATCGCCACATATTTATGATGATGAGTATTCTCAAGAAAATCTTGTAATCCCCGCCGATTTAGAAGCCCCGTCATGGAGTCTTTAGCTGCTAGCTCTTTGAAGTAACTATGTTCAACTCGAGTATTAATAAAGAAAAGTACGATTACTGAAAAGATGTAGACAATCGCAACCACCAGCAAACTATATCGCTCAAAATAAAAGAAATTACCAATTTCACCGGGTAAATCGAACATATAGTAAAGAACATGAGTTCCAGCGACACTTTCTATATTCAATGGTAATACGCGCATCGCGGATTCAGGCAAGGAAAGCATCGATGTATTCAGAATCCCTAACGAGCCCGCCAATTTTCCATGCGTATTGAGCAGGTTTTCATAGCTAACATCGAGTGACAACATGCCTTCATGATCACCCAATGAATAGACAGGCATAGTCATACTCATCACCAGTTCACTTGATGCTGGTATAGGTGCAGGACCTGTAATGGTAATTAACTCTGGGTTTTGTGCGGTTTGCTGCCAAAATGGGCGGGCTTTTACTGTATCAAGAAGTTCAGTGGTAATGGTTTTCGCATAGGTATCCGGGGAAGACATAATATAGCCTTCCTTGTCTATGTAGTGGATACCAAGCAAAGAAGGGTCAATGTCATGCATAAACGACAGGACTGGTGCTAAAGAAACTTGGCCTGAGACTCGTTTATAAGCAGTACTCTCCGGGTTACAAAGCTCCGCATCCCCAACAAGCATATAATTGATATCAACGGCAGGCATTTTTAGATTGCGGCCATCCGCGAGCAACAACGCATCAATCGGCCACATCTGACATACACCATTGATGATTTGATGATTGTGCTCAAGCAAGAAAATGTATTTCGTTTTCGAGTAGTTGGTAAAACTGTAATCAATCGCAGTAATGACTTTGGCTGCACGCGTTAACGTACTTTGAATGCGATTGTACTCATCATCAATATCTCGATTTACTGAGTCGTAGTAGTTTTTCACCGTTAACGCAAAAACGACCGCGGATAAAACCAAGGGCACTAAAAATACAAATCTTAAGCTAAAGTGCCTTTTTACGTGCATCAAACGCCTCAAATCAATTTGAATGAAAAAGCCTATCTATAATGTAATGCAGTAGATAGGCTCATTGGATATATTAATTGAGATTGTGTCACAGATTTTTATCAAGTTCAGCCATCAAAATGTCAATAAAGTTTAATTTAGCAACAAACTATCATCCGCCAACTCTTCTCCTCTGACTTTAGTGAACATCTCAAGCAAATCAGGCACCTGCATATTTGCGCGCTGTTCGCCAGCGACATCTAGAACTATCTCTCCTTGGTGCAACATAACCGTTCTATCACCACACGCAAGGGCATCTTTCATCGAGTGAGTCACCATCATGACAGTCAAATTAAACTCTTTAACAATTTTCTTAGTTAAGTTGATGATAAAAGCTGCCATTCGAGGATCGAGTGCGGCCGTATGCTCATCGAGCAGCAGTAATTTACTATCTGATAATGTGGCCATCACTAAGCTCACCGCCTGACGTTGACCTCCGGAGAGTAAACCAATGCTGTCCCCCAACCTATCTTCAAGCCCTAAACCAAGAATACTGATTCGCTCTTGAAACAGTTTTCTACGCTGACTCGATAGAGACAAACTCCAGCCTCGCTGCTTACCGCGCATATAGGCTAGTGCCATGTTCTCCTCGATAGTCAAATCACCACACGTCCCTGCTAATGGATCTTGAAAAACACGCGCACACTGCTTAGCTCGCTGATCCACGCTTTGTTTCGTCACATCTAACTCATCAATGATCACTTTGCCGCCAATCATAGGTGTCTCACCAGTGACTGCGCCTAACAATGTCGATTTACCCGCACCATTTGAGCCAATCACCGTCAGAAATTGATGCTCAGGCACTTCAAGAGAAACCCCTCTTAACGCTTGGTTTTCTAAAATTGTTCCTGGATTAAACGTGACCTGAATATTTTCAAGACGAATCATACTGCATCTCCTGACTTGCTTCGCTCTGTCGCCTGCCCTACTGCTGCAGACGTATTAGCCTTTTTTGCTTTGAGGTTTCCTTTTAACTTTGGCGCAATCAACGCAATAGCCACCAACACAGCCGTCACCAAGTTTAGATCTGATGCTTGTAAGCCAAACATCCCGGAACTAAGTGCAAAGGCAACCGCTAATCGATACAGAACTGATCCTAAAATCACTGCGACGACAGCTACCCATATTTTCTTGCCTGGGATCAGTGTTTGACCAAGAATCACCGCCGCCAAGCCAACAACAATTGTACCGACGCCAGAAGTTACATCAGCAAAGCTATTCGTTTGTGCAAATAAAGCTCCTGAAAAACCAACGAACCCGTTGGACAACGCCAAACAGAAATAGGTATAAAATGCAGTGCTTGCGCCTTGTGCCGAGACCATACGAGCATTCACGCCAGTCGCTCTCAAGCCTAATCCGAAATCGCTATTTAGTAACCGCACGACGAACAAAGCGGAGATCAGAACCAGCACACCCACAATCAAAGGGCGGATCAGCATTGAATCGCCCAGAGCTTCAAATGGTGTCAGGATGGTTTCTTCACCTAACAACGCAATGTTCGGGCGTCCCATAATGCGGATATTGATAGAAAAAGCGGCAATCATAGTGAGAATGGAAGCGAGAAGGTGAAGTATCCCGCATCGCACCGCTAGAAATGCCGTCACCCATCCAGTAGCAGCCCCCGCCAAGATAGCCATTCCTGTTGCTACCCAAGGATTGATTCCCGAGACAATCGCAGTCGCTGCCACTGCGGCCCCCATAGGAAAGCTACCATCAACACTGAGATCAGGAAAATCGAGTACACGAAACGTCAGGTATACTCCAAGAGCAACGAGCCCGTACAGTAACCCTATCTCTAGTGCACCAAAAAATGCAAAAGCAGACATACAAACTCCCTTTTCTGCTTAAAAAAATGGAGAGCACGATTGGCTCTCCGAGATATTTAGGGTTATTTAACGCTGGTTGCGCGGTCTAAAACAGAAGCAGGTACCGTCACACCAAGCTGCTTCGCCGCATTTGAGTTAACAACGAGATCGGAACCTTTTGCGACTTTCACATCTAACTTACCAGGTTCATTGCCTTCTAAAATAGCGGCAACGTAATCCGCTGTTTGCACACCAACCTGATAGTAATCAAAGCCAAGACTCGCGATTGCACCTTTCTCAACATAAGACGTAGCGCCACCAAATACTGGAGTCTTCGCTTGATTTGCTGCCACAATCATACCTTCAATAGCACTTGCTACTGTGTTGTCTGTTGGCGCATAAATAACATCTGATTTTTCAGCAATGGCTTGAGTTGCGGACATTACATCAGCACTTTTTAATGCGGTAGCTTCGATGACTTCGATCCCTTGCGCTTGGGCACTCTCTTTTAGAAGCTTCACTAAGGTAACAGCGTTGGCTTCTCCGGGGTTAAAAACGACACCGATAGATTTCACATTGGGTAAGATTTCTTTAATGAGCTCAACGTGTTGAGATACAGGAGAGAGATCGGAAAGGCCTGTGACATTTTTACCAGGTTGTGCCATTTTCGACACTAACTTCGCCCCAACAGGATCTGTGACGGCAGTAAAAACGACAGGAATCGAACGAGTCGCGGAGACAAGAGCTTGCGCTGTCGGCGTCGCTATACCTACCAAGACATCTGGCTGCTCACCGACATATTGACGAGCGATTTGAACCGCTATCGCTGGGTTACCTTGCGCGGTTTTATAATCGAACTCTAAGTTTTTACCTTGCTCGTAGCCTTTTTCTTTTAGACCATCGATCAGTCCTTGGCGAGTTGCATCCAACGCTGGATGTTCAACAATTTGTGAAACCGCCACTCTTGCGGTTTTCGCCATAATACTGGTTGAAGAGAGTAATGCTGCTCCTGCTAACATGGCCACTGCCATAACTTTTCCTGCTTTCATCTCAGCTCCTTGATTTCAGCAATAATGAGGTGATGTTGTGTGCGATATTATTTATCTATTGTTATTTAAATTGCACAAAATGTGTGCACATCAATCATTATTACCAATAAGCTGTATAAAATGGAAGCAAGGTTTAACAAAAATTCAACAAAACAAGAGCTGTGCACATTTACGTTTTCGTTGCGCAAATCAAGATGTTACGTGGCGTAACCTCTTTGGCACAAAACTCCACAATATCAACCTGATACCCCTGCTCTTCGATATAGAGTGACTTATCAAGTACTAACCACAACTCAAGGCTACGACGGAAGACTTGCTGGACCAGGCTAAGCCTCTCCATATGCCAATAGCGTTGTTCTCCAAGCTGTTGGAAATGTAAAAAGTCGACTTCAGGTAACTCTATCTGCTTCTTCTTCGTCGCCCACAAACAAAAAGATTGGAAGCCATCCGCTAATGATGATTTCTTAATGCTCGGAATCGGTAAGTAATGCTCAAAACCGCAGACTTGACGCAACAATAGATCAAGACCAAGCCGAAAACTCATTTCTTCAAAACGATGGCGCTTTACTCGCTCACCACCTGTAACCGTTTCTTGCAGTGGAATACGAAGCTCAGCTTTCGATAACGTCAGTTCCGACGACTGGCCGAGGTTTGATAGAGGTTGATAACTTTCCCCCTCAATAAGATGATAACAACAAGGCGATATCGTCATTGCGGGCAAATGAGCATCGCTCGCTTTTTTTATTAAAGAAACATGTAAATCACCACAAGCATGTAGAGCAACGGCATGCTGACGTGAATTCATTGCTCGTTTTGCACTTTCTGCAAGCGCATCACCTTGAATAAACGTCATTGGTAATTTTTGCTTATTTGCTTCACTCTGCCCTGCATCACATAGTGCCTGCTGAAACTCGAAACTGGTGACCTGTTGCTGGCTCTGGCTCGCTAATATTCGGCCTAAAAAGCCTTTTCCTGAGCACCACTCTAACCACTCCTGTCCTTCGTGCTGCTTCAAAGCTGCCTCGCCCATTGAAACAACTTGCTCGAGCTTTCTGCCAGGTACTCCACTTTCTACGCCACGTTCCAGATGTAACCCAGAAAGTGTAAGCTTTTCTAGTTGCGAGTTCTTTTTAATAGCAACAAGTTCAGGGAGAGCACGAGTGATGGCGGTAAGTAATGACTCACTATCTGCTTTATAGGCATCTATCTGCTCATAAGTTAGTGAATAAAGCCATTGGCAGAGTTGAGGGTATTGCGAAATCCATGGCAGTTGCTCATCAACACTTTGTAAAAAAGGTTCGAAGCGCCATAAGTCTTGGTAAGTTAAGAGTAAAGAATTGAGTGATTTAAAGTGGTGTTTCATGCTTCCCCCTAGGCTAACTCTATTTTAGAGGGAAGCGAATCGATTTAATAGCGCTTAGCGAACTGGAAGTTCGATATCTCTGAACATCTCTTCGATTTCAGCATTCGACTTAAGCGATAACGCTTGCTCAACCACTGGACGCGTCAGATGCGGTGCAAAACGCTCCATAAAGTCAAACATGTACGAACGCAAGAACGTACCTCGGCGGAAACCAATGCTAGTCGTGCTCGCACCAAAGATATGGCTCGCATCAATGGCCACTAAATCGGTATCTTGCTCTTTATCAATTGCCATACTCGCGATAACACCGACCCCAATTCCCATTCGAACATAAGTTTTAATCACATCAGCATCAGTCGCAGTGAAGACAACTCTAGGCGTTAAACCATGTTGGTTAAACGCAGCGTCCAACTCAGAACGGCCAGTAAAACCAAACACATAAGTCACTAGTGAGTAAGAGGCAAGGTCTTGGATTGTTACCTGCTCTTTTTGAGCAAGTGGGTGGTTTTTAGGTACCACAATCGAACGATTCCAGTGGTAACAAGGTAGCATGATTGCATCTTGATAAAGGTGCAGTGCTTCGGTAGCAATCGCAAAATTAGCCGTACCCTTAGCAATCGCTTCAGACATTTGGCTTGGCGTACCTTGATGCATGTGCAAAGAGACTTTTGGATAACGATTGGTGAACCCTTTGATGACATCAGGCAATGCATACCTTGCCTGAGTGTGAGTCGTTGAGATATTTAACGTTCCCATCTCTGGATGAGTATGTTCGCCAGCTACCGCCTTAATACTCTCAACGCGAGCTAAGATTTCTTGAGAAATGCGAATAATGTCTTCACCAGCACCTGTCACTTGTGTCAAATGCTTACCACTACGCTCAAAAATTTGGATACCTAGCTCATCTTCAAGTAATCGTACTTGTTTACTAATACCTGGTTGAGAAGTGTATAGGCTTTCAGCGGTTGCTGACACGTTTAAGTTGTGGTTAACGACCTCAACAATGTACTTCAATTGCTGTAATTTCATTCCTGACCCGAACTCCCTTATCGACGCACTATGAGCATGTCATCATAGTTTATAATATTTAGTTATAACGCCTCTCAAGATAAATTGATACCCCTGCCATCAATTCCGACGCAGAAACTTAACCAAGAATGAATTCAGCTGTTCGTTTTGCAACCAAATACTCATTCTCAGTGGTTAATTTTGTTTTTTAATTACTAAATGCAAACTACTGGGCAATAATAGAAAATAGAAAATAGAAAATAAGTGCAGAGGGCGAGTAGAATCGTGTATCCTTATCTGCTAGCCATCGGAAAACATAAGATACGGAATTTATGAATATTGGTTTAATCATAGCTTTAATTGCCATCTTACTGGTCTTGGTTCTTGGCTATAACATTATGTTGCAATACAAAGTCAAAGCCGAGACAGCCAAAAAGCAAGAAAGCTCTCGCTACTTGCAGATCATTGATGCGACTGAAGAGCTTATCGGCCACGCTCACCATCTTCCATACAGCAAAGAATTGTTGGTATGTCTGAATGTCCGAATTCTAGATGCACTACAAAATATGGCGGAGCTTGATCCTAGAAATAAGCAGTTGGAGCAACGTGTAGAAAACGTAAAAGCTCAGATAAAACAGCTTGAAGAGAACCATAAAGGTGGAGAGAGCACTGCATTTAAAATTCCTAGCAGTGATAAGCAAGCCATCATGATGCTAAAACTCGTGAAACGCCTTCGTGATACCGTTCGTAATGAGCACAACAAAGGCCGATTCGAAACTCAGCAGTATGTCGCTGAAAACGCGCGTCTTGAAACGATTCAAATACGAATCAACATTGAAAATGTAATTAAGCGTGCCAACGACTCTATCACTCGTGGTCAACCAGGCACTGCCGTTCAACTTCTGCGTAAAGGGATTGATGCACTTAGTACTAAGAACGACAGCTACTCTAATCAAGCTCGTGAAAAGCTCCAAGCTATGTACGATGACCTGGAACAAAGCCGCGTGTCTCGCAATGCTGAAGAGCTTCATCAAATGGAAGAGAAAGAGCGTCAAGATGATATGGACGTTCTCTTTGGTGAAAAGAAAAAATGGTAATATAATCCCTAATATTCCGTTTCTAAAGGTCGCTGATGCGGCCTTTTCTATTTATAAAGTGTGTAATGATTGACCTGAAAATTTACGATTCATTGCTTGAACCCATTAATGCGTTTCTGCAGTGCCCTACCCCAGATGAATGGGTAAAAGAAGCAAAAAGACCAGAAAATTTAAATGTCGTTCTCATCGATCATTTAATGTGTGAGCTAAAAGCAGGTCAATCTGCAATGTATTTAATTCGTAAATACGCAGTTGATAAAGAAAGCGCACATAACCTTTTGGATTGGTTTAAGCCTTATGAAGATTTTGCTTATCGTAAAACAGGAAGCCTTGGGACTTTAAAAGGTAAAAGCAACATTTCTAAAGCCATTATGGCAAAGTCGGGTTCACCATATAGCCAAGACTTAATTGATAAAATGGTGCTCTTAATTAAAGAAGAGCTTCATCACTTCTATCAAGTACTCGAAATAATGGAAAGCCGCAATATCCCCTTTGAGCCCATTCTTGCAGGTCGCTATGCAAAGGGACTATTGGCAGAAATGGCAACCTACGAGCCACAAACCTTAATCGATAAGCTGATCATTGGCGCCTATATTGAAGCTCGTTCATGCGAGCGTTTCGCCAAGTTAGCTCCGCACATGGACGAAGATATCGCAAAGTTTTACGTATCTTTGCTGCGCTCTGAAGCACGTCACTATCAAGATTACCTAACCCTAGCTGAAGAAATTGCAGGTAAAGATATCTCTGAGCGAGTGGCATTTTTTGGCCGTGTAGAAGCAGAACTTATCTCCACCCCTGATGGAGATTTTAAGTTTCATAGTGGTGTGCCAAGATTTTGTCTTAACTAATTTGTTATGGCACTCCATGTAAATTGCCACCTTCTAAAGAAGGTGGCTTTGTGTGAGCCCCCTAAAAGGGGGCCTTTGTTTAGTCCAGTGCTAATTTTTGCTGTTCCACGCGCTCTTCCTTCTCCTGATGTCTTACATAGCGTCGAATAATTT
>Ga0209379_10001873_pt1 | contig 13220 bp, 10 predicted proteins | sample tdDd001_FD_187124 | JGI IMG/M metagenome (GOLD analysis project Ga0209379, IMG submission 187124) | Marine sediment microbial communities from the Atlantic coast under amendment with organic carbon and nitrate - tdDd00.1 (SPAdes)... | ecosystem: Environmental > Aquatic > Marine > Coastal >...
TCGGCGTCAAAGAAGCAAAGGCGATCAGACCAAAGCCGTCAACCATCGGGTTTCGCCCTTTAATTGATGAAGCCAGCCCGACACCGAGAGCGGTTACCAAAGGAACGGTGATCGTTGACGTCGTCACTCCGCCGGAGTCATAGGCAATACCCACAATGCTCGGGGGCGCAAACCAGGTCATAATCATCACCAGTAAATAACCACTGATAATCATCCAGTGAATAGGCCATCCTTTCAGAATTCGGATCACCCCCAGCATAATGGCGATCCCGACAGAAAGTGCGACGGTTAAGCGCAATCCGTTGGCATACTGCTCTAGCATTTCTTCATCGGGTGAGATTAATCCCCCTTCTGCAGCAACCTCAGCGGCCTCAGCCGCTACTGCGGTCAAAGCCGGCTCGGCAATGGTCGTGCCGAACCCCAGACAAAAAGCAAAGATCAGCAGCCATACAACACTGCCCTTACTGGCAAACGACCGTGCCATTGATTCCCCGATTGGAAACAAGCCCATTTCCAACCCGAAAATAAAAAAAGTCAGCCCTATGACCACCAGTAACAGGCCAAGTAAAATTGCCCCCCAGTCAGGTAAAGGCTGTTGCAGTACCACCAACTGAAAAAAGCTAATGACGATAATGATCGGCAGCAAATCACGCAGACTGGACAGCATTGCCTTGAACATTGCCAGTATCGATGTCATGTCGCCTCCTGCGCCACTTTCCTTGTTACTATTACATTAATAGTCATTTACATTTAGAAACATACTTTATTCTGTAAGTCGAGAAGCTAGGCACATTATTGAGTATTACCGATAAAAAACCTTGCAATTACCGTGGGTACGAATGGTTGTGTAAACTCAGGTAGCCTTTTATGCCAACAAACCTCAACTATTTGATTGAAGTACTATTCTCCTGATCGTTTATACTATTATTACGTTGATGCTTTTCAGCAAGGTCGTGTTTTGCTCTGATTTATCGGTATAGGACAATGGATGGAATGAATATATTAGTTACTGGTGGCACAGGGTTTATCGGGAAAGCACTCCTTCCGCATTTTAATCATGAACATTTAATCGTACTCAGTCGAAACCCCAGTCGCGCCTACCAGCAGCTAGGACACCATATCAAAGTCATCACCTGTCTGGATGAACTACCTGACTTTAATAACATTGATATTATTATTAACTTGGCGGGCGAGCCAATCGTCAACAAGCGCTGGAGTGACAAGCAAAAAGAAGTGATCTGCCAGAGTCGCTGGGAAATCACTCGTAAGCTGGTGGAGAAAATTAAAACCAGTACGAACCCGCCCCACACATTCATCAGTGGTTCGGCCGTCGGCATCTACGGGGATCAAAAATCAGCTAGCTTTGATGAAAGCCTGGAAGTAAAAAAAGCCGATTTTGCTCATCTCGTTTGCCGGAAATGGGAAGAGGAAGCACTTGCCGCCCAGTCGGAGCGTACTCGTGTCTGCCTGCTCAGAACAGGAATTGTATTGGGCAAGCAAGGTGGTGCGTTGGCACGCATGCTGCCTGCGTATCAGCTAGGACTCGGCGGACCTATCGGCAATGGTGAGCAATATTTTCCCTGGATCCATATCCAAGATATGGTCAAGGGGATCCTGTTCTTGCTCAAGCACCCCGAAGCCAGCGGTGCCTATAACTTCACCGCGCCCAATCCGGTTACCAATAAAGAATTTAGCCAAACGCTAGCCCGCGTGCTACACCGCCCCCATATTATTAAAACTCCGGCATGGCTAATTAAAATGGGATTGGGAGAATCCTCGACTCTTCTGCTCGACAGCCAGCGTGCACTCCCTTCCCGGCTGCAACAACAAGGATTCCATTTTAGCTTTCCCAAGCTAGAGCATGCATTGGAAGAGACTCTAGGTTAAAAAAACGGCAATAAAAAAGGGAGAACCTAGATTATCAACCTTGGCTCTCCTTCCTTCTTTATCCTTTCAACGGCATGAGCAGCCGCTTGATCATCGAGCGGATAATTACCACTACCAGTGCTAGCGATAGAACGGGCAGAACAACCCAAAGCCACGGGTGTCCTTGCACCGGAAGTTCAAATCCCCATTTCAGCAATGCGGCCACCACAGTTTCAGCCCCAGCAGCCGCCATCACCCCGGCAATCAATGCCATGATCCCATACTCACCCCATACCGTGGCGGAGATCCGCTGCCGGCTCGCACCCAATGTGCGATAGAGCTTAATTTCCTGCTCACGCTGCGACAGGCTGAGTCTTAGCAAGGTCAGTACCAACAGCAAACCACTACTGACCCCAAGCACTGCCAATACGGATAAGGACAAAGAGACCTGTTGCAGTATCGCCTGGATCCGGGTTGCCATAGTTCGAAGATCCAATAAGGTTACCGTCGGGTAGTCACGGCCAAGCTGGTTAATCAATGTATTTTGGTCAAATTCGATCCTGTAGCTCACCAGCCAGGTCGCAGGCAGATCAGCCACAACATCCGGCGTAAAGATAAAGTAGAAGTTCGGCCGCATATTACGCCATTCCACTTGGCGGATACTGGTGACGATAGTACTAAACGGCTGGCTGCTCACACTAAATGTCAGCTCATCACCCAACGTGATCCCTAGCCGTTCGGCAATACCAGATTCCACAGACACACCGGACGATCGAGACCACTCCCCCTCAAGAAGGATATTGTGCACCGGTAACGTGTCACGCCAGGTAAAGTTGAGCTCGCGCCGCAGCGATTCGTCGCGCTCCTCGCCCTTATTCTTTTTCGCCAGTAAATCCTGCTGATTGATTGCCGTCAGGCGCCCTCGGATCACCGGATAACTCTCTGAGCGCACAACCTGATTCCGATCCAGCTCAGCCAGATAACCCAGCTGCTGCTCGGGGGCAATATTTAATGCGAAAACATTCGGGGCATCGGCAGGCAAGGTCTGCTGCCAGTCTGCCAGCAGATCGCTTCGCAACAACCAGATCACCGCCAGTAGCATCAACGAACTGGTTAATGCTGCCAATTGCGCCCCAGTTGCCAACGGACTGCGGCCGATCCGGCTCAGTGCCAACTTGATAGCGGCTCCCCACTTTCCCCGTCTAAGCAAAGCGACCACCAGCAACCCCAACAGCGCAAGTATACCCAGCAAGGCTGCCAATCCGGCAAGAGTCAGCCACATGAATTTATTGCTGCCAAACCAAATCAGGGCAGCCATGACAGGCAAAAGAACCAAGGCATAGCCCTGTTTCTTGGCTGGCCAGTCAGCCTGCTGCTGGATCACCGATATGGCAGGCGCATCGACTAAACGCAAGAGAGAAATACCGACACCGGGGATAGCCACCAGCAGGGCTACCGTCAAGCTGACAAACAAGGGAGTCATACCAATTTCCGGTAACGGTTCGGGCAGTACATCCGACAGGGGGAGCCGCAATAAAAACTCAAGCAGCCAACCTATGGTTAGCCCTGCCACTGCAGCAATCACAAACAGCAGACTTAACTGCCTGGCCAGCCACTGCCACAACCAGCGTTTGCTCGCACCGAGGCTTTTCATCATCGCAACCGACTCGATCCGGGTCGAGGTGTAATGCCAACATGTCAGGACCAAGGTCGCCGTTGCCATCAGGATCACCAAGATAAGCGTCAGCGACAGGTACTGCCTGGCTCGCTCAATCAAATCACCGGTTCGTCCCTGTGTTGTTTCACTGATCCAGCGTTGACCGGGCTGTAGTTCAATTGCCTGCTGCAACTGCTCCAGCTTGTCATCCGGCCCGCTGAAATACGCCCGAAACTGTACCCGGCTCCCCGGCTGTACCGCACCGGTTTGAGCCAAATCGCGATTATGGATCAATACGGCGGGCATCTGGCTGAATGGGTTGAAAGAAAGCTCAGGCTCCTGAGCAATTTTTCCGGCGACCGTCAGCTCTGCATCACCAATTGCAATTTTATCTCCCCGCTGCACCGCCAGCAGCGAAAAAAGACGCTCGGCCAGCCATAATTCTCCCGGTCGAACCCGGCTCTGCATTTCCGCGCCCTGCAATACCAGCTCACCACGCAGGGGAAAATCGCTTCCGACAGCTTTCACGCTGACCAACTGCATTTCCTGCTCGCTAAAAGCCATGGTACCGAAGCGAGTTTGCCGGGAGACCGTCAATCCCAGCTCTCTAGCCTGATCGAGCAAAGACGGCTCCAGCGGGTTGGCCGAACGAAATACCAGATCAGCAGCGATCATTGTACGCCCCTGATCAACCATGATTTTTTCGACCCGCACGACCAGCGCTGATAACGCAAAAACACAGGCAATGATCAAGGTTAACGCCACCGCAACCGGCCATAGCTGACCATGCCACAGTTCACGCCAGCTCCACTTCAGCAACAATGACGGTTTGCGCGGCTTTGCCACCTGATTAGCCTCACTTATTTCACTCATGCAGCCTCCACACTTCCGCCCTGGATCCGTAGCGTACGGTCGCAGCGTTGCGCCAGCTGCGGATCATGGGTCACCAATACCAAGGTCGTTCCGTGATCGCGATTGAGGGCAAACAACAAATCAATCACAGTAGCAGCAGTATGCTGATCGAGGTTACCGGTCGGCTCATCGGCAAACAATACCTGAGGGCGGGTCATAAACGCCCTCGCCAAGGCGACCCGTTGCTGCTCTCCCCCTGATAGCTGTGAAGGCAAATGACTTTCCCGCCCTTCCAGCCCGACCTGACATAATAACTCCGCAGCGCGAAGTTCATCACCGTCTTGCCCCTTGATAATGGCAGGGAGCATCACATTCTCCAGTGCACTAAGCGATGGTATTAACAAAAAACTCTGAAATACGAACCCTATCGCATCACTACGCAGCGCCGCTCTGGCTTCATCATCAAGCCGGGACAAGGGTTTGCCGAGAAGTTCTATTTCCCCCGCAGTAGGAATATCCAATCCCGCCAATAGTGTCATCAGTGTGGACTTTCCGGCCCCGGAGACACCAACTAACGCAATTGCCTCACCCCGCTCGACCTCGAGAGAAACATCCTGCAAAATGGAGAGTGATGATGATGCCGTCGTTACCTGTTTGGATACTGATACAGCCTTAATCACGGAAGTTGACATGATGCGATTCCTTTCAGTTTTATTGTTCGTTTTTTTCTCGCTAAAAGCCTACAGCAACACACTGCTGGTTGTCGGCGATAGCCTGAGCGCCGGTTACCAAATGTCTGCGGAACAAAGCTGGCCGGTACTGATGGGACCGGTACTGGCCCAGCAAGGGCATTCAATAACTGTTGTGAATGCCAGTATTTCTGGTGATACCACAGGCAATGGCTTAGCGCGGCTACCCAAGTTATTACAACAACATAGTCCAGACTACGTCATTATCGAGCTCGGTGCGAATGATGGCCTGCGCGGTTTCTCTCCCTCCACTATACGTAAGAACCTCAGCCAAATGATCACCCGGATCCATAACGAGGGGGCAAAAGCGCTGCTGATGCAAATCCACGTACCGCCCAACTACGGTAAGCGCTATAGCGAGATCTTCAGTAACATTTATCCCCAGCTAAGCAAACAATACAATGCACCGTTGCTACCCTTTTTCCTGGAAGAGATCATTCTCAAGCAGGAGTGGATGATGGAAGACGGCCTGCATCCCAAGCCTGATGCCCAGCCTTGGATAGCCCAATTTATGGTGTCAGAGCTAACCCCATACCTTCAATCAAATAGCCTTATTGCTAAATGATTTTATTGACTAAGCTTCTATCTGTTAACTAACAGAAAGTAAGTGGGTGAATATGTTGAAGGGAAACATTTTAATTCTAGCTACAATCGCAATCGTTCTCGGTATCAGTGGTTGCCAAAACGCCGATCCGGGTACCTACGGGCTATATAAAAACTATCGTTTGCAATCAGACAACAAAGCCTACGCCATTGGCACCAATAAGATTGCCGGAGCAGCCTGGGGAGCAAGTAATGCACAAGAAGCCCAGGATCTAGCAATTGAAACCTGTATCAAACTGGGCGGCGAAAATTGCAATATTGTTGATATCAACGGCTCCTCAGTCAATTACTGACGCCATTCAACACCAGGGCTGAATAGCGCTAAATTATAATTACACGCTCAAATTAAGGAAGGACAGCTAGATTCCAAACAATAGCTGTTCTTTTTTTATGTATAATTCTCAGCGTTATTCGGGAAAACACTTAAGGAACAAGAATGAAAGAGACGATCCTGATCACCGGTTGCAGTAGCGGAATTGGACGGCTCTGTGCCGAAAAACTGCATGAAGCAGGCTATACCGTGGTAGCCAGCTGCCGGAAACCTGAAGATGTCGCGACGCTTCAGCAACAGGGTTTAAATTGCATCCAGCTTAATTTAGACGATACAGACTCAATTCACCAAGGCATTGAAGCTTGCCAGGCTATCACTGGCGGACGTATCGATGTATTGTTCAACAACGCTGCCTATGGCCAGCCTGGTGCCCTCGAAGACTTACCTACCCAAGCCTTGCGGCAACAGTTTGAAACCAACTTATTTGGCTGGCATGAACTCACCCAGGCAGTGATTCCAATAATGCTTAAACAAGGCAGCGGAAAAATTGTTCAAAACAGCTCGGTTCTCGGATTAGTGGCAATGAAGTACCGCGGAGCCTACAATGCCAGCAAGTTCGCACTGGAAGGCTATACCGATACCTTGCGCCTCGAGCTAAGAGATACCCCACTTCATGTTAGCCTGATTGAACCCGGCCCCATCGAGAGTCATTTCCGGGAAAATGCCAAGCTGAAGTTTGAACAGCATATTGACATGGCAGGATCACGCCATCATCCCAACTACCAAAAGACCTTGGAGCGGCTGGGAAAGACATCCCCCTCAAACAAGTTCACCTTGGCTCCTGATGCGGTACTAAAGCCACTGCTGTCCATCATTCGCAGTGAGCAGCCCAGTCCCCGCTATTATGTGACCCAACCAACTCATATCTTCGGCTTCCTGCGTCGAGTCTTGCCCGTCCGCTGGCTGGATCAGTTGCTAAACAAGAGTAATTAATGAAAACACTCTTCCTGATCAAAAAAGCACCGAATCAGACTTACCAAACATCAAAAATATCGCTTAGCGAACCAGATATTGAGATTTAGCCGAAAAACATAAGAAACGTAATATTATTGTCATATTAAAACGTTAACTTAACCTAGTAGATTGAACAAAGGCCCTATTAGAGCCATTCCGTCATCGTTTAAGTACAAAAATTGATAATCAGGTTTCGTCATGACGTTGCGCCAAATTAATATTCTCTGTGTCTGTGTGACACTAGCCCTATTGCTAACATTTCAACCATAAAAAGGAGAGCCGGGCTCTCCTTTTTTATTAGCCAATCCTAAATAGCTCTTGATTTTTCAGCCATTAACCCCATAAATAACTACAGAGGCCACTAAATTAAAGAGCAGCAACATGTATGAAAAACTAGCGATCGAACTTAACGAGCAGAATCTGCAACAGGTTATCGAAACGTCAATGCAGACTCCGGTAGTGATCAGTTTCTGGGCACCGTCGATGCCTGAAACAGCAGAAGTTAACAACATCTTAGAAAAAATCGCAGCGCAATATCAGGGGCAGCTAGTACTTGCTACTCTTGACTGCGAAAGCCAACAGATGGTTGCGGCTCAATTCGGTGTTCGCGGTTTGCCAACTGTTGCGTTATTTAAAAATGGTCAGCCAGCAGATGGTGCCACCGGGCCTCAATCTGAAGAAAGTCTGCGTACCATGCTGAGCAAACACTTACCAAGCCAAGAAGAGCTTCAGCTCAAACAAGCACTGGCACTAGTTGATAGCCAACAATACAGCCAGGCACTGCCAATCCTGCGCGAGCTGTCTGCCCACTTTGGCCAAAACAGCATTATTTCGCTAGCTATCGCCGAGTGTCTGGTAGAAACCTCACAGCACGATGAAGCAGAAACCTTACTTGATACCATCCCGATGCAGGATCAGGATGCCAAATATAAAGGCCTGATCGCCAAGCTTGAGCTGCACAAGCAAGCCAGTGACTCTCCGGAAATTCGCCTTCTGGAAGAACAACTGGCAAGCACACCAGATAATACCCAGATTGCTTATGAACTAGCGGTGCAATACAGCCAGGTCGACCGGGCACAAGAAGCACTTGAGCTGCTGATTAAAATCCTGCGTAAAGACATGAACTTTGCCGATGGTAATGCGAAAAAAGCCATGATGGATATGCTGTCTGCACTCGGCCAAGGCAACGCTATTGCCAGTCAGTATCGCCGTCAGTTGTATTCACTGCTGTACTGATCACCCAATAATCATTCTGCCTGTTACCAAAGCCGCAATAACAATTGCGGCTTTTCACGGATTGCTTCCCCCCATCACTCTGAATGCTTGCACAATCCCTCAATGATCGGACACTGAGCACTATCATTTCCCGGACACTGTTTGGTCAACGCCTCAAGGGTAGCCTTCATCTCTATCAGCTCTGCAATTTTATCATCAATATCGGTAAGCTTTTGCTCCGCCTTGGCTTTCACATCAGCACTTCGCCGCTGAGGATCTCGTGAAAAATCCAGCAAGTCCCGACACTCATCCAAGGTAAATCCGACCAGCCTAGAGCGGCGGATCAACTGCAGTTCATTGATATTATTCTGGCTATAACGACGATAACCATTACTGGCCCGAGACGGCGCAGTAATGATCCCCTTGTCCTCATAAAATCGGATTGTTTTTGCGGTCAGACCCGTTTGCTTGGCAACATCACTGATATTCATATTTCATCCTTACAGTTTCTGGAAGGTTATGCGTATATTATTCAGCAATAATTTCATAAAAAGCAAGTCTCGACGTTTCGACAAACAAAGAGAGCCTGTCAGAATTCAGATAACCTTTGACATTCCACTTGATGGAAGGTTTATTCTCAGGGCATCATTGAATTAGTGACTGAGAACGCTGTCCTTTGTTACTGTCTGATCATAGCTAAGGAAAGAAACATGGCTGAATTTACCCTCCCGCTAGGCAAGGTCCGCTGCATGAACTGCGCGGGAAAAATCAAGGCATCGCTAACCGCATTGCCCGGCATTGAATTTGCCGATGTTGATACCCGGCAGGCCGTTGTTCGCGGTGACACCGATCTTCTTTCCCTGATCGAAACTATTACCGCTCTTGGTTACGAGGCGGGTTACAAGCATTCGCTGCCTATAGCCGGCCTGTCATGTGGCAAGTGTGTCGCCAAACTTGAAGCTGCATTTTCTGGCAATGCCGAGATATACAGCTTCTCAGTCAGCAAAACGCAGGCCGAAATATCAAGCACGCTATCAAAGGAAGCGGTAATCACCATCATCGAAGAAACAGGCTACCGTGTACCGGTAGAACAAACCGTCAAGCTTGCACTGTCGGGCCTGAGCTGCGGAAAGTGCGTTGCCAAAGTTGATAAGGCTCTGGACGAGCACCCACAAGTCACCGGATATAAAACCAGCAAGACGCAGGCAGAAATCACAACATATACCGATGCCGAAACGCTGATTGCCGTGATTCAGGAGCTTGGCTTCTCTGCCCAACGGGCACAGGATAGCGATAAGCATACGATACAAACTACAAGCGAAATAAGCGATCCAGTCGAGAAGCCCTCTCGTACAGAGGCCAGCAGAAACAGAGACACAGATACAACCCAAACGACCCAACTGCTGCTTTCCGGCATGACCTGCGCCAGCTGTGTCTCCTCCGTCGAAAAGGCCATTCTCACCGTACCCGGTGTTACCGGTGCCAATGTTAACCTTGCGGAAAGAACCGCGCTCATTTCAGGACAAGCGCCGATAGAAGATGTAATTTCAGCGATAAATGATGCCGGTTACAACGCCGAACAGAGTGAAGATGAACAAAGCCGCCGCCAGCGGCAGCAGCAACAAAACGAACAGACATTCCGCCGCCACCTGCGCAATGCTGTTATCGCTCTCGGTGCAGGGATCCCGATGATGGCATGGGGGATTTTCGGCGGTAGCATGATGATAAACTCGACCACCAGCCAACTCAGCTGGGGCGTTGTCGGACTTCTGACATTCATCCTGCTTTATACCACTGGGCGCCATTTCTATATCAATGGCTGGAAAGCCTTTAAGCACCATCGCGCCACCATGGATACCCTCGTAGCCCTAGGAACAGGATCAGCCTGGCTCTACTCGATGCTGGTCGTCATCATTCCGGATATCTTCCCAATGCAGGCCCGCCATGTGTATTTTGAAGCATCGGCAATGATCCTCGGCCTAATTACTCTCGGCCACGCTCTTGAAGCCAGAGCCCGAAGCCGCACGTCAAAAGCACTCGAACAGTTAATTGATCTGCAACCTCAAACAGCTGTAATCGTCACCCCTGATAGTGAGCAGGAAGTTCCCCTAGCCGACGTAAAAGCCGGAATGTTGCTAAGGCTTTATCCCGGTGCCAAAGTACCAGTAGACGGCACCATTGAAAACGGCCAGAGCTACCTTGACGAATCAATGCTAACCGGTGAACCACTCCCGGCCAATAAACAACAGGGAGACAAACTTCACGCCGGTACCATTAACCAAGATGGCAGCCTGCTGTTTCGTGCCGAGCAGATCGGAAACGACACCATGCTGGCGCGGATTATTAGCCTGGTACGTCAGGCACAAAGCAGTAAACCAGCACTCGCCCGTCTGGCAGATACCATTTCGGCCATTTTTGTTCCTGCTGTCATGATCATTGCAATCATAACTGCCATGGTTTGGTATTACTTCGGTCCCGATCCGTCCTCTGTCTACATGTTAGTAACAGCGACTACAGTCCTCATCATAGCCTGCCCGTGTGCCTTGGGGCTGGCGACGCCAATGTCCGTGACAGTCGGCGTAGGTCGGGCTGCAGAATATGGCGTTCTGATCCGCAATGCCGAAGCCATGCAAATTGCAGCCAGTATCGATACAGTTGTACTCGATAAAACCGGTACGCTGACAGAAGGTAAGCCTCAGGTTATTGACTGTCGCAGCTACAACAATACTACCGATAATCACCTGCTCACCCTATCTGCCAGCCTAGAGCAAGGTTCCGAGCACCCTCTGGCCAAAGCGATCGTCAATGCAGCCAAAACACGCGAGCTGATCCTGTCTACCCAGTCCGAGTTCAAAGCAATGCCCGGCTATGGTGTAACAGGCACTGTCGATGGGCACCAGCTAGTACTTGGCAATCAAAAGCTGATGGCACAAGGAAAAATCGATATTGCTCAGGCAGAAAGCGATGCCGAAGCAATTGCCAGCCAAGGTGCGACCCCCATCTATGTGGCAATCGACAATCAACTGGCTGGTATATTGGGTATCAGCGATCCGCTGCGAACCGATTCTGTTGCGGCAATCAACCGCCTGAAAAAGATGAAGCTCGATATCGTCATGTTGACCGGTGATACAGAAACAACAGCGAAGGCAATTGCTCGACTGGCGGGTATTGATACAGTGATAGCCGGGGTCCTACCTGACGGTAAGGCGGCAAAAATTGCCGAGCTCCAGCAACAAGGAAAACGCGTTGCCATGGTCGGTGACGGGATCAATGATGCACCGGCACTGGCTCAGGCCGAAGTGGGTATTGCAATGGGAAGTGGTAGCGATGTAGCCATTGAAAGTGCCCAGCTGACACTGATCCGCCACTCTCTGCATGGCATAGCCGATGCGTTGCAGCTCTCTGCCGCCACCTTAAAGAATATGAAGCAAAACCTATTCGGGGCGTTCGTATACAACACCTTGGGGATCCCGATTGCTGCGGGGATTCTATTTCCGCTGACTGGCACCCTGCTCAGCCCGGTAATTGCCGGTGCCGCAATGGCGCTATCCTCAATCACAGTGGTCAGCAATGCTAACCGACTACGGTTGTTCAAGCCCGAACATCAGGAGAAATAACATGATTGCACTTATCGGCTTGGCAGCCATCGCTTTTATTATCTGGTGGTTCTGGTTGCACCCTGCCACCAAAGGATAGCTATCATCATTTTATCGGCATAACACGCGCCGCTATCCTTCACTGTTAGCCATAATTACAGATAACTGATATAACCCAATCAGTTATCTGTCTCATTTAACCACGGTGAATATGTTTAAATCTTTGTTATCTAAAGCGCTGCTATTACTGCCCTTCGTTACAGCCGGGGCTGTTGCCGAACCTTTGGTCTGGTTGGCCAAGGACTCCCAACGCCAGTTTGTGCTATTGGGATCAATCCACGCAGGTGATCAAGGCTTCTATCCGCTACCTCAGGCTTTTCTGGACTATTGGCCCGAGGCCGACGGACTGGTTGTCGAGGCGAATATTCTCCAACCAGATGATGTAACAATAAACCGAGACATTCCGACCAGTGATGCCCTGCTCAGCAACAATGACAAAGCGGCGCTCGTGGATATAGCCAAACAGGCAAAGCTCCCCTACCAGTCACTCATCCATAGTCCGCCGTGGCTGGCAGCCATGAACTTACAAATGGCCATGGCAACACAAGCAGGCTTAAACCCTGTACACGGTATTGATATCGTTCTTCTTCGAAGGGCTCAGGAGCAACAGCTGCCTATTCTGGAGTTTGAAAGTGTCAGCCAGCAACTGGCACTAATGGAAAACCTGCCAGACCATGGCGAAGATATTCTGCTCAGCACGATTCACGACTGGAGCGAAATGCAGTCAGAGCTGAACTGTCTAGTTTCAGCATGGAAGGCGGGCGATCTACAGCACCTTCTTTCGCTATTGGAAGATAGTCAATATTCGGATGCTACCGAAGAGAAACTGATTTTTGAGCGCAACCGTGACTGGGCAAGTCAGCTGACGAATAAGGCAAGTTTCCAGCAGGGCACCTATCTTATTGTCGTAGGAGCGATGCACCTGCTTGGCGAAAAAGGGTTACCCGCCCTGTTAGAAACACAGGGGTTTACGATGAAACGCCTGACAGAGGGCAATAAAAGCCAATGTAAGTAGGTATCGAACGCCTTTACCAAGAGCATGCGATGCGCTACCTAGCTGCGCTATTCTCGCACCTGCACACCTAGACTTTTGAAAGTCTGAAACGAAAAAAGCCTCGTCCGGACCGGGACGCGCAGTTGAGGCTTTTAAATAGTGGTCGGTGAAGAGCCAGTTCAAGGTATCAGGGAACCCCCGACCCTCTGGTCCACCTTTAACAAGAGCATGCGATGCACTACCAAGCTGCGCTATTCTCGCACCTGCACACCTAGACTTTTGAAAGTCTGAAACGAAAAAAGCCTCGTCCGGACCGGGACGCGCAGTTGAGGCTTTTAAATAG
>Ga0209379_10001874_pt1 | contig 13218 bp, 11 predicted proteins | sample tdDd001_FD_187124 | JGI IMG/M metagenome (GOLD analysis project Ga0209379, IMG submission 187124) | Marine sediment microbial communities from the Atlantic coast under amendment with organic carbon and nitrate - tdDd00.1 (SPAdes)... | ecosystem: Environmental > Aquatic > Marine > Coastal >...
CACCGATGGCAAAGATACTGGTGTTCATTTTTCCGTCTTTGCAGAACAGGCCGTAATCGTGCTTGCATACATCAAGACCACCAAATTTGTTCTCGGTACTGGCTCCGCTCTCGAGCAGGTTGCGGACCAGCGGGGAATCAATTTGGTTGAGTGATTTCGGGCTGCCGGTAGCATAGATCACTTTGTTTGTTGGGGTACTGGTGCCGTTGCAACGTATGGTTAGGTGGCCATTTTTGGTCTCAACGGCAGAGGCGCCCGCGACAAACTTCAGTTGACCTGAACGTAGATAACCGAGCATTTTCTCAGCGTTTTCGGCCGGAATGGAGACTCGCAGCGACATGGCGGAGGAGACGTACTGTTTCATAAATACTTCTTGCTCCTCGGTGCGCAGCCGGTCCCAGATCTGATCGATACCGGAGTTGGTATCATACAGAATTGCCTGCCAACCACGATTGTGCTGAGCCAGTGACAACTCTTTGGATAGGAACGTCTCCAGACAGCTGATTGGCTTGTTTGGCAGTGGTAGCTCCTCGAAGTCGCTGTCACCGAACTGTGCCTGGTAGCGTTCACGTTCCTGTTGGTAGAGATCGCCCAGTTTGTAAAAGTCGAGTACCGGACAGTGCTTGGCAATGTAGTCCGGGGTTAAATAGGCATTTTTATAGCGTCCTTGGGTACCGCGGACAAAGGGAAAAAAGCCGCTGCGGGAATAAATGGTGATCGGCCCGGTATGGCCGCCCTCAATCAGGCCGATGGTCGCATCGATTGCACTGAGCCGGGCCCCGATAATCGCTACGCTATCATCGGCTGCCACTTTTTTCTTTAGTTCCCGGGTTGGATACGGCGAATGGATAATGTCGGTACTATATGGCGGTATCATTTGAGACTGTTGTTGGGTTCCACACGCCAGTACGACTTTATAGGCCATGATCACTGTGCCGCATTTCGTGACGACATTAAGCTGGTTTTCTCCCGTTTGCTCGACATTGATCGCTTCATCGCGGATCACTTTGACTTTAATTCCGCTGCGTCGGGCCGCGGCACAAATATAAGAGAAGGCATCTTTCATGTACATGCCAAACAATGCCCGCGGAGCATAGGTATCGCAGGTTACTTCTAATTCTGGAAAGTCTGGCCTCCATTTATATTCATTACATTCTAGCCAATTATAAAAGTCGCCTGGCTGGTTTTTAAAGACAGTAATATAGCCTGCTTTGGTATTTAAAATATTAGATTTCAAATCGCTGAAATAAGCATTTCCCGGTCCTATTTCGTTGGATTTCTCTAAAATAGTCAGTGACAGTTCATTTGTTTTTTTTTGTAGTTGTTTTATTAGCAGGGCATCAATAAAAGAGATGCAAGAAGCCCCACCGCCAACGATAACGATGTTATTTTTCACGTATAATATCCTTATTTATTCGCTACTTTAGAAGTTGTTGAGAAATATTGATTGAAAAAGGGATAGCTTGAAGAACATCGTCAATGGTCATTCCATTTGTTAGTTCTTCCAGAGTAAACTCACCTTTGTGCAGGGAAAGCACCGCCCTTTCGGTAATTATTTTTATGTCTTTGTTCCAGAATTCCGGATGGTTGGTGGCAACGGTTATTTGCTGCACCTGTGCAACAAATTTCGACACTGCCCCTTCTTTCCGGATGTAAATCTGGCGATTGCTTCTCTCCAGTTGCAGGCCTTTGGCTGTAAATGTGCCGCAGAAAATGAGCTTTTTGGCCGAGTACGCGATATTGATAAATCCTCCGGCCCCAGTGAGTTGTTTACCGAACGCACTGGCATTAATGTTGCCGTACTGGTCAATTTCGGCAAAACCCAGAAATGCCACATCGATGCCTCCTCCGTTATAGAAGCTAAAGAGATCTGCCTGCTGGATAATACTGCTATAGTTTGTAGCTTCGCCAAAAGCCATTCCCTCTTTGGGCCTACCGTTGATCACTCCGGACTCAACTGATGAATGAAAACAGTTATTTAAGTTTGCCAGCTTATCCCCAATTAGGGCCGGGATCCCGATCCCGAAGTTCAGGAATGCGCCGTCTGGAATCGGCTCTTTGCAACCCCGATTGACGATCAGCATCTTTTCCAGAGGTACCCTTGCCTGACGGTCAGCGATTTCAGTCGGGGCTGAGCCATAGCTTGGGTAATGGCGCTCACCGGCTTCAACCACAAAGTCAACTAGATGCCCGGGAATATCAACTTTGTTGGCCGGTAAGTGGCGAACAATATACTCTACCTGAATCGCGACTCTTCCCCCACGATTACGAGTTGCCATCGCCTGCCATAGTGCATCGTGCAGGGCAGCTTCGCCAGCCATCGAGATGTTGCCGTGCCGGTCAGCAACCGTTCCCCGTAGCAGCGCAAAATCCGCACCCGGACTGGGGTAGTGCAAAAAATCCTTTTCACGGATGGTGAGCAACTCGACCAAGGGATTCGTGCCTTTCGCGAGCCCGCCACCTTCAAGCCGTGGGTCGACAAATGTATGCAGGCCAATACGGCTTAGGTGTCCGTCCAGCCCGGAAGCAATATCGCGGAACAAATGGCTCATTACTCCCATAGGCCAGTTGTGAGCATCAATCTTCCCTTCTCGGCCGAGCTGGGTTAGTGCGGGGCAGAAGCCCCAAAACCCGCCAATGGCACGCTTTATCAACTCGGGATGGGCAAGCTTGTCGAGGCCTTTACCTTGCTTATCGCCGGCACCTGATGCAAAGAGGAGCGTCAGTCCTGTTGGTTGTTGTTCGCGGGCAAACCGCTCCGATAATGCTTGGGTCAGCAGGTCTGGGTGTCCGCAACACCCGAATCCGCCAGGGATCACCACGGAACCATTGTCAATTAGTTCGGCCACGGCTTTTGCTGTCGTCTGCTTCATGCGATCACTCGACCAGCTGTTTGACCGGTTGGTAACGGGAAGCCAGAATTACACAGCCGTTTTGGGATGCCATGCTGTGACTGGTGCCCGGAGCCCGGACAACCAATGAGCCCGGGGTAAAGGTTTGTCCGTTTTCGATATAGTCGCCCTGCAGTACTAGCACGGTTTCGAATCCCATATGGACGTGGCCGGGGACATAGGCACCAGCCTCATAGCGTAGGAAGGCCATATCCGGGCCTTTCGGATCATTAACAGTTTCATCGAATAGCACGGCAATATCTACCCCTTCGCGAAGGCCGCGCTGGTAAGGTTGAAAATCCAGCTCGGCAGGCAGGCTGATATCGCTGTCAAAGCCGAGTTTCAGAACAACGTCTCTTGACTCAGGTGGGACGGTGAACTCCATGTATACACTCCTTGTTGATGATTGATTTAATGGTTTCTGGCAAATTGGCTGAGGCCGTTGTAACCCCAGTTGTGGGCATCCAGCTCGAGAATGGAAATATAATTAGGCTGTTTCGGTACCTTTTCACCCAGAACTTCACTTAAAAAATGATGCGTTGCGGCTAACCACTGTGCTTTTTGTTTGTCTGTATTTGTCCCTTTGGTGATGTAGATAGCCAAATTAAAGGCAGATGGCTCGGTCACCTGGGATGCATTGACAAAACATTGGCCAAGATTTTGACAAACATGAATACGTGTGACTTCCGACTGTTTGTTCAGCAGCGTTTGGGTCAGGGAGGTCAGTTCTGTGGCCACCTTATTAATCGTCTCTTCGGGAAGCTGCGTATTTAGTGTGAGATCAAGTTTAGGCATGGTTTTTTTATCCTTTCTGACGGCCAAAGCCGTGCCAGTAAACTGGCCAGTTACCTTCTGTGCCGTAGTTATTGATCACCGAGGCGATTACAACGAGCGTAATACTGCCGAGCAGCACTGGCGTTACCAGGTAGTCGAATCCTACAACGCTCTGGCCTGCAAGAATGATAACCACAGGGTTGGCTCCGGCTGGTGGGTGAACCGAGCGGAAATACTGCATTAACATAATGGATACACCGACAGCTAGCGACATCACGATAATGGAATCACCTAAACTATACAGGGCAACTAGGCCAGCGGCTGAGGTGATCAAGTGGCCTGCAATAACATTTCGAGGCTGTGCCAGCGGCGAGGCCGGGGCGGCAAAAAGGATCACGCAGGTAGCACCGAAGGGGGCCATAAGCCAGGGTACACCGGTGGATTGCCCAAGCAGGCTAAGAGTGAGAATGCCGAGAAATCCTCCGATCAGTCCTTTCAATAGTTGAATCATTGTTGGTTTTGGTGGTAACGCACCACCGCCACGTAGTTTCTTCATTTTTCATCTCCCTTCGAATGGTATGCAATGTTATGGTGCTGCTGTGTTATACTAAGTGAACAGATCTGTACACGTTGGTGTCGGATAATACAGATCTGTACACCTCAAGGCAATACCTGGCATATGAAAAATGGTGAATAATAAATAATATGAATAAAAAGGAACACATTCTGGATGTAGCCGAGGCTCTGTTTAACAAGTTTGGCTATACCGCTGTCGGTGTCGACTTGATCCGGGATAAGGCGGAAGTTTCAAAAACGTCTATGTACCGGCATTTCGGCTCAAAGAATAAGTTGATTGAAAGGGTGCTGATGCGTCGGCATCAACGTTTTGAGGAGGAGTTAAATGCGGTGGTATCTGCTGCCGCAGGGCACGAGAACAGGCTGGATGCGATCCTGGACTGGCACTTCGCTTGGTTCCGAGCCGTTAACTTCAAGGGGTGTATGTTCATGCATGCTTTGGCGGAGTTCAAAGGACAGGATGACGTAATTGCACAGCAGGCGCTGCAACATAAGGCTTGGCTCAAGTCTTTGTTGTTCTCGGTGTTTGAACCAGGTCAAAAGGATGTTGAAGCAAAAACTGAGGTTATTATGACCTTCCTTGAGGGGATGATTATCAGGGCTGAGTTTGGAGAAGTGGCCGGGTATGAGGACATTTACCGTATTGGTGCCAAGGCGTTAGCTTTGGCTGACTTTTCGGTGAGCAAGCTCGGAGCGGTGGCGAAGACAGCAACGTAAAATTAACGTGCGACATAGCAGCATAGCGGAAATTGCAAATGTGCCAACAACAGCTGAGGTGTCGGCAAGTTGTATTTATGGTTTTATATCAAGTGGTTATAAAATGGATTTACCGTTGACAGTGGGGGGGTACCACATAGGTCTGACGACTTCAAACCTTGAGGAGAGTGCTCGCTTTTTTACTGCTCTGTTAAGCTGGAAGGAAATAAAAAGAAGGGAGGACTACCCGGCGATATTTGTCAGTGACGGGGCGATAATGCTGACGTTATAGGCTGCGCAGACCGATGCGCCGATAAGCTTTGATCGCAAGACTAATGTCGGCCTACATCATCTGGCGATTAAGGTTGACAGTAAAGCAAGGTTGTTTGAAATACACGAAAAGCTGTTAACCCATAGTGTCGATATCGAGTTTGCCCCCGAGTTGATCCGCGAAGGTCCGGCAATGCATATGATGTACTACGAGTCAAGTGGTCTTCGAATTGAGTTTCACTGGATCGGAGTGTAATGGTCAGGTAATTGAAAACAGGCAAAGGCTGATAATTTCAGCCTTTGCTTAGTTTATTTAAAATGTAAGGTTTTACTAGGTTGTATTTATGATCTTAAGTTGGAATATTCGATAATACCGGACCATTAAAACGACTTAGTTTGGGAAAAGTGGTTATCAATTTTTTCACGACAACCTGCCAATTTCATAGATTCGACTTTATCAACTTATTATTGTGTTAAGAATCACACTTACCCTAATGAGAAGAATAACCAGATAGGAAAAATTTAATTTGTAATTTAATAGGTACAGATGGAAAACAACCGCATCATTAAGCGGGATTAAATGGGAGTGACTTTCGGATAACTGAGTAGTAACCCCCAAGACAATAGCCTTGGGGGGAGAATAGAACTAGTTGCTCCAGATAGCGTCAACAAATTCAGGGTGATCAATAAATGGGTTTCTGTTGCCCTGGAAATCAAACACAGCCTGATTACGGTCGATTTCTTTTTGGCTTACCGGATCATTTTTGTGCCAGCGCTTCAGCATGTTAAGCATCCATGGTTCAAATACGGTGGTGTTTGTACCATCAAGCACCGCATCAGAGCTGGTTGAATTCCCCTCCCAAGTTGCTATCGCATTTTCATATCGTGTAGCCATGTAAAAGTAAGCGCGGGCGAAATCACCCTTGAACTCATCTAACGGTTCGAAAACCGTGCCCGAGTAACCGAGGCCTGATTCGGCAGAACCTAGCTTAGATCCGTTGCTGGAGATATACGAGGTTGTGCCAACGTCACCAAATGGCCAATTGCTACGCTTGGAGTTAACGTAGCCGTCGGTAGCAAAAATATGGTGGCCGTCTGAGTTCATTGGTTCGACTTTGCCGCCAAACCAGCTTTTCGGAAAAGAGTGTTCTCGGTTATAGCAATCGCCTTCTTTGCGGTACTGTCCACACTGGTTGGTTACTTTTGTAAAATTGGTGCTATCACCAGAAGATGGTTTTTCAGAATACATGTCCAGGATAGAACCATCTTTCTCGTAGTAGCTGTCCAGATCGGCGACCTTTGCCAGATCCCAAATAGCGCTGTACCCCTGGCTGTTGTGATTAGTAATGATGTTGTAGAGGGCTGTTTTCAGCACGAAGCCAGATTTACCTTCTGCTGACTTATAGTATTCGCCAACCACTGGCGGCTCGGTCGGCGGTGTGGTGCCGGAGTTGCCGATAGTGAAGTTGAACGATTGACTTGACTGAAACTCGCCGCCAGAGGCGAATGTTTTGCCATTGGCCCCAAGGGTAAATGAGCCGTTTCCAGTACCGCAGCAGATACCGTCACCATAAGAATCACTGATTACAAAGGTATAATCTCCATCGGTCAGGCACATTTCCTTGGTGTTAGTGGTTGAATTGTCGTAGCCAGAGCCTGAAAAAAGGGTATTACCACTACTGTTGTTGAGTACCCAGCTTGTCTCAGAGGCATATTGATCCGTCACTAGAGTTAACGTTGTTGTTGTATCGCCGCAGCTGCTGATAGGTGGTGTAGAGCCTGCCTCTGTTGGCTGGAAGTTGTCGACATAGACCACTTCGGAACCGTCAAAGCCCGCCACATCATAGAAGCGTAAGCCTACCTGAATGTCTTTACTGGCCGTCGCGGTGTAAGAGTAGCGAATGTCTTGCCATTGATTGGTTTGCAAGTTGTTGGAGTAATCATGATAACCATCGACAAGTAGGCGTGCTTTTACTTTGCCTTCAGTATGGTAGAGGGACACGGCGAAATGATAGGTTTTACCTTGTTCAACACTGACGGTCTGCAAAAAGTCAGTATTGCTTTGTGATCCCGTATTTACGGTTATTTCAGCCGCAAGTCCACCGGCTTTAACCTGTGTCGATGAAGGGGAAACAGCGATACCGGGATCAATGACACTCCAGTTTTCAGGCGTATTGCCATTCCATTTTTCGAAGTCTCCGTTCTCAATTTGAGCAAAAGCACTATTTGAGGAGAGCAGGGCCACGGCACTTAGGGTAAATATTCTATTTAACATGTAACCTTCTGTTTATTGACGTAAAAGTCAATAAAGGATAAAGGTTAATCAACTGTTAAGAGTGGGTGGGTATCACAAATTTGAATTATGTATTTATGGGTTTCATGAATATATTAGCGGTCTATCACATTATTTTATTATATTAGTTTGCCCGTTGAGGGGGGAATTATCTAGTAAGCTCGTTATAGATTCTATAACCACAAAGATACAATGTCATACAGAGGGATACAAATTAGGTAGGGCGATGGTTATTTGTTGATTTTAAATGAAAAAATAAAATAATTTAATGTGGGATTCTCTCATTATACAAGTGTGTGGCTGGGGTAGGTAAATTGAAAACATCGTTTTTATAATCGTTATTTGTTCTAATACTTTTTTTGCTATTTAAATCAGTTTGGTGAATATGAAAAAAGTAATTTTTGCGGCATGTTTGGCTTTGTTTATGAGTGGATGTGCTCAACAATCATTTGTGATGTCTGATAGTAACGGTGAGATTAAAGAAGAAAATTCTCAGCACTTCTTTATCAATGGACTGGCTCAGGAAAAGGAAATCAATGCCGCTGAAGTTTGTGGTGGAATTGAAAATGTATCAAGAGTTGAGGTTCAAGAGACTTTCTTAAATGGTGTCCTGAGGACTGTTACATTTGGAATTTATACACCTCGAGATGCGAGAGTATATTGTAAGGCATAAGCAAGTTAGCAATAACAGACGTACTGGGCTCTGGTTAGTGTGCCTCTTCAGGTTACTTCGGCAAGAGGGTGTTTATCAAGATTGACCTGTCCAGTATAAAAGCCTGATACCCCATACAACGGGTATCAGGCTTTTTTGATGGTAGTTATAACGCCATTGGTAAGAAGATAATACTCAGGATAATGTTCACGGCCAATCCGAAGGTAATAGGCGGAATTGTTCGCTTGATCAGATCAAATGGCGATACCTTTGCCATGCCCGAAGACGCCACAATAACCCCGGCAACTGGCGACATAGCCCGGCAGGCATTCGAAGCCTGCTGCATTGGCATCACTAAGTACACACCGTTGATGCCCATGCCATCGGCAATTTTGGGGATCAGCTCGACGAATGCATAGAATGCCGCATTGCCTGAACCGGTTAAAAACGCAACAGCGCCGGTTAAGCCGACGAGTGCCAACATCATAGCGGTTGCCCCGAATCCGACTTGGGAGGCTGTTTCAATGAGCATAGTAATGGCACCGATGGCCTTCAGGCCTTGGGCAAAAACACCGGCACCGACCAAGATCAATACCACCGGCAGCGCATCTTCCATGCCTTTAACAATCGCACTCATGCCTTCCATGGCCGAGCGACCGCTGCGGTGACGGATGGCTTCTAGGGCCATTGCGGTAAACAAGCAGAGGATGGCAATGGTGCCGATATTCATTGTGACGCCTTCAACCAGCCCTAGCTCGCCACTGGTTACGATAAGTACAATAATCGGCAGCATAGGCAGCCAGCCGTAGAAACCTGGAGCCTTGCCTTCTACCTCGGCGGTACGGACATCGACGTTTTTGAGATCGACTTTCTTGCTGTTACTTTGCTGTAGCAAGCCCTGTTTCTTGTCCATGTACTGCTGCCAAAAGTAATGGGCAGCCGCCATCGCCAGCATACTTGGAATAGCCAGAGGAATTTGATATTTGAGGGTGTAGATTTCGACAGACATACCCACATTTTCTGCTGCAATCACTGAATCGACAGCAAGCGGCGAGAAGCTGATTGTTGCTGTGGTCGCGATTGCGGCGGCAATTGATATCGCAGGCAGACCTAGGGCATTCAATACCGGGAATAGTGTCGACATAAGGAGTACGGCGAGGCTGGTAGCACCGAACCCTGCCAAAGAGATAAAGCTACCGATAAGGAAAGTGACGGCAAGTAATAGGTATGGTTTATTGATCCCGCCAAGTAGCCTAAGTGCATTGTTGATGACAATGTCATTAGCGCCGATGTAGGTCATATAGCGGGCATATGCCAGCAATGAAAATAAGATCAGCCCCATACCACCAAAGCGGTTGTTGAACATAATGTTCATTGCTTCAAAGATATCCAGCCAAGCGCTACCACTTGATTTTGCCTCTGGAATAACCGGCAAACCCATAATGGCGCAAACCGCCATCAATACTGCGGCACCCAAGAACAGGGTGGCAATTGCGTTATACTTTTTTAGAATGGCGAATCCGACTATGGATACCACTATTATGGAGATAAAGATGCTCATTAATTCCTCATAAGCAGTGTTAAGTTGTGAGTGGTCGGTATATAACAGAGCCTGCATCTTATTTTTGATCTGTGTCATTAGTTGCATATAAGTGTTGTTTAACTCGGAGGGGGAATTATATTTCCCTGCTTAGGGTCACACTTAAAATTTCGGGGCTTTAGGTCATGAGAGAATGGCTGCTTTCTATTTAAGGGCAATGTGAAGACACAAAAGATACTTCCTGAGTATTTATGGTGTTTTGACTGTTGGGGGAGTTGGTAATGGGGGGCGATTTTTTCGCTGAAAAAGCTTGGATATGATATACCCTCTAGCCAACCGCAAGATATGCCGCATCAAGAGGAGTGAAGTGTGTGAAGCAGTCTCTAATTCACATTGCCCTGGTTGTAAAAGATTATGACGAGGCCATCGATTTTTATACCCAAAAGCTAAAATTTGAACTGATAGAAGATACCTACCAGCCAGAGCAAGACAAGCGCTGGGTCGTGGTTTCTCCGCCGGGCTCCAATGGTGCAGCCATTTTGCTGGCAAAAGCCTCGAAAACTGAGCAGGAAGCGTTTATTGGTAACCAAAGTGGCGGTAGGGTGTTTCTCTTTCTTAGTACCGATGATTTCTGGCGAGATTACAACAGAATGAAAGCCGAAGGCATCAACTTCGTGCGTGAAGCTAAAAAGCAGGACTACGGCACGGTAGCAGTGTTCGAAGATTTGTATGGCAACCTATGGGATTTGCTTGAGCTTGACCCGAGCCATCCAATGGCTGGGCGTTAAGTTGACTATTGGTCAGTACTTGATGGTGGTGGCTGGGTATAGATATCTTAAGCCTGAGAGAATGATCATGGTTTCAGTCTGATTTCAGTAGTGTTCTGTGATCGCGACAGGGTGCGAAATGTGAGTGGTCTGGCAATATAATTGAATAGATTCAGATAGCTAATGAGGCCAAGAATGCAAAAAGTCGGAGACGATCTTTGGGTACATGATGATTCAATGAAATTAGCTGGCACCAAGCTCAGGTTACGAATGACAGTAGTGAAGCTTGCTAATGGTTCGTTGTGGGTGCATTCAGTCACCGCGCTGTCTCCGGAGTTGAAGCAGGAGATCGATCAGATCGGTGAAGTGAAGCATATCGTTGCGGCCAGCAACGCTCATAACACTTGGCTGCAGGACTGGTGCGAGGCTTATCCCGAGGCCGAAGCTTATGTTAGTGCCGGTATTCCGAGAAAAGTGCCACTGTCCAATTACCATATATTGCGTGATGGTTTTGAAAACGTCTGGGAAGAAGATCTGTCGTGGGAATTTATGCCTGCGGTTCCGATGTTTAATGAAACCGTTTTTTTTCATAAAAAGACCCAGTCACTGATTGTCACTGATTTGATCCAGAATTATCCTGATCATGTACCGACAGGGTTTGCCGGTATCATGACCAAATATGTATTCCAGCCTATTGGGTTTAAGGGCACCTGTATTGCTCCGCCGCTTAAAATGGGCTTTATGATCAAAGACAAGCCGAAGTTCACTGAATTTATCCGTCACGTTCAGAGCTGGGATTTTAAGCGGATCATCGTGACTCACGGTGATATTATTGAGGAAAATGCAAAGTCAGTTTTTACTGATCTTTGTGTGCGTTTCCTTAAGTAAAAGTACCTTTTATTTCCCTTATCTGATAGTCAAGCCCTTTGGGCTTGGCTAGAATTCTTCTGTATCAGTTTATTTTATCCCTTCTCTTAAGGACATGAATTATTTTTATGTCCCACCAATTATCATAGTAAATGAAGTTGTATTAGAGCTTTGAAGTAATAAATTTCATTTTAACGATATAAATTAACGTTTTTATTTAGGCGTAAAACATAAAAGAAATTAATTTTAGTTTGAAATATATATCGGTAATAGCATTGTTGCCATTAATCATGATGGGCAAAAAATAAGGGCAGGATTTTATCATTTGATCGTTGTTTAAACTATCAAATAATAAAAACCTGCCCAATCAGTTGCAAACTGAAAGCAGCTATAGCAATTTCAAAATTACTTAGCTGCTTTCAAATGCCTATTATGCCTGTGGAGGTGTACCTTCACAGTTAGAAACAACAGCATCAATTTGTACTAAAGCACCCATAGGGATAGCTGAAACACCAACTACTGTTCTTGCAGGAAGATCGCCTTTAAAGAAAGTAGTGTAAACTTCGTTCACAGCATCAATATCATCGATATTTGTAAGTTGGATATTGATTTTAACTGTATCGTCCATTACATGGTCAACACTTTCAATAATTGCCTTAATATTGTTCAAGCATTGCTCAGCCTGCGCTTTTACATCACCAGCAACTAGTTCATTTGTTTTTGGATCTAGAGGTAATTGACCAGAAACATGGTTGTAGTGAGAGAAAGCTACAGTGTGTGAATACGGTGCTTTTGGTGCATTTTCCGTATTGCTTGCTTCGATAACAAGTAAACGAGTATCTTCAGGAAGTTGTGGTGGTGTACCATCGCCGTGTGATACTGCTGTATCAATTTGTACCAACGCACCCATAGGTAGAGCTGCAGCGCTAACAACTGTGCGTGCAGGAACATAACTTGGGAAGAATTTTGCACAAACTTCGTTTACAACTTCAGCATCCGAAATATCTTTAAGGAAAATAGTTGTTTTAACAACATCATCCATCACGTGGTCGATACTTTCTAAAATTGCTTTAATGTTGTTCAAGCACTGTTCAGTCTGCTCTTTAACACCACCATCTACCACTTCACCTGTTTTTGGATCAACAGGTAATTGAGATGCTAGGTTATTGTAATGAGAGAAAGCTACAGTTTGTGAGTATAGACCTTTTGGTGCATTTTCTGTATTTCTTGAAACTTTAATTAGATCACAAGGCGCTTGTGGCGTTGTACCTTCACCGTTTGAAATAAGTGCATCAATTTGAATCAAAGCATCACTCATAGGTAGAGCTGCAACTGCTACACATGTACGTGTAGGAAGAGCACTCTGGAAGAAGGTTGTATAAACTTCGTCGATAGCTTCAATATCTGAAATGTTTTTAACAAAGATATTTAGCTTAACAACATCGTCCATCACGTGGTCGATACTTTCTACAATTGCTTTAATATTTTCTAAACATTGTTTAGCTTGGTCTTTTACAGAACCAACTACAATCTCACCAGTTTTAGGATCTATAGGTAATTGAGCTGAAATATTATTATAATGAGAAAAAGCTACAGTTTGTGTAGATACAGAACTTTTTGGTGCATTTTCAGTGTTTCTTGAAAACTTAATGATATCGTCGCTCATTAGACATTTATCCTTTTAATAGAGTACAGAAATACGTATTTATCTTTAATAGATCGTATTTGAAAGAATATTTATAGTGGCGCAATGGTAAGTTAAATTATTTAGGGTAAATGTGAGGCACTTCAAAATATCATTTCACTAGCAATTGCCTATTAATAGAATTAATAGTCATTATTCGATTAATTATCCACGATTATGCGGTTAATCTGGCTTTTATGTCATTTTT
>Ga0209379_10001876_pt1 | contig 13216 bp, 11 predicted proteins | sample tdDd001_FD_187124 | JGI IMG/M metagenome (GOLD analysis project Ga0209379, IMG submission 187124) | Marine sediment microbial communities from the Atlantic coast under amendment with organic carbon and nitrate - tdDd00.1 (SPAdes)... | ecosystem: Environmental > Aquatic > Marine > Coastal >...
TAGGTGAGAACGTTGAACTTTAGATGCCCATCCCCACTGTCTATTTGATGCTTCGAGTATAAACTTTCCTGCATTAGAATCCACACCTTCAGTAGGTTCTTCAACAAACTGGTTACCTTCTTTATACACCTTCTTCTCCACCATCTTTAACATCATGTCTGATTTTGAGGAAAAGTAATTATAGAGGGTTCCTTCTGAAACACCAGCCCGTTCAGCAATTTCAGCGGTACGCACATCATCAAAGCCTTTCATATGAAAGAGTTCATCCACAGCATCTAATATGAGGTTAATAGTCATTTCCTTTTGCTTTTCTCTTAAAGTTGCCATACTTGCCCCTTATCTCTTCTACATGAAAGTTTTCACCAGTGCAATACCTCGTTCCTTAATACCACTTTCGCAAATGGTATGAATGTCATTGAGTATACTTTGTTTCTTCAGGATGTAACTTTCTAGCTCTGGGTCATCAGCCATTTCATAGAAGGAAGATCCCCTCACCTCTGTGAAACCACGCCACCTCGGATTATAGCCTAATAGGCGTTTACGGATGTCTTTTTTCCTAAGTGAAGTAATATAGGGGGCATGTATTTTACATAAAAACTCTGAGTCGATGAGTGTATCGTCAAAGCGTACACAGCTCATTTCACAGCTTTCTTTGAAGCAGCAGCCAACCATTTCTGTTCGTCTTATTTCTGTATGATCTAGTACACAACGTTTGAAGGTAAGTCTATCTAGCTCTGACCGATTAATAGTTACGTAACTTAAGTCAATGTCATGTAAGTTTAAACCTTCCAGTCTTATGTCATATAAACTTAGCCCCCGAATGTCTGTGCCTCGTGGATCAATACATTGACTGGTCCATTCCTCAAGGGTCTCACACACTGGATGTTGTCTGCTGAAATCTTCAATAGAGTACATTTTCTTTCCATACTCTACCTCAATAGTTGAAAGGTCTGTCGCAGTTCCCGCTTGAATTTTAGGTAAAATGCGACCCAAGTCAAACCCTAACAACATGCCAATAGGTGCCCGCCATCTTAGTTTAGCGGTAAAGGCTTTGACAATTTCTTTATCCTCCAACAAATGTCTTTTTTTCTTCTTTAAATACGCAATGATTTCTTTTTCATTGCGTTTGTAATACATATATGGGTTCTCTCTTCCCTTATAATCTAGGTCGAAAAATGACTTATATATCGGATTATTTACCAGCATGTGATCCCTCCTCACCTTTAAACATCTTTTCTTTATTATATCTTTTTGATGAGCATAGTCAATTAATGAGTGTACTCACCGAAAGAAAACCCTCACTCTGAGGGCTTTCTGCAAATTTCAGTTAAATATTTGTGTACCAATGTACTTATTTCTATTCTTCGATTAATCGAACTCGAAGTGGTTTTACCTGCATTGGGTAAGACTCCATAATTACTTCTGGAATCACCTCTACTGTGTCACCGACCTTTAGTTCAGATAAATTGAAGTTATCATTTGTCCCAGTAGAAATGTCTACATAGGATTCCATGCCACTTTCTTCAACACCTTTGAAGATAAGTAAACCGCTCTCAGAACGTTCAATACTTTCTATGGTCATAGTCATATTTAAGTCCAATGGTAGAACCTTCAAAACCGATTTTTCGCCTTCTGGTCCGTTAAAGAGAACGTACTCTACTTCAACTTCCATACCAATATCAAGATCAGCCATTTCAAAGGTTTCAAAGACGATTTCACCTCTGTCTGTTTTCAAAGTTAGAACATCTTGTTTAACACTTACCACTGATCCTTTTGCAACTTCAATAATATGACCCATATTGGTATGTTTCATTGCAAAGTTTTCAATCATAAAGGGTTTTAGACTTTGGTTACCTTGGTCACCTACAACTTGAACGGTTTCGCCAAGGTATACCTCTGTAGCATTGCTCACCTCAAAGATCTCAATAATATCGCCAAATAGGATGTGGACCCTGTTTTCATCGATTTCAATGACTTCTCCGATAATATCAAACTCTGGTATCTCGTTTGTATTAACTAAACCCGTACCACATTCAATTATTTCACTTGTGTTTTCAGTATTTTTTGTCTGCTTTGAGCTTGGGTCCTGTGTAGCATTGGTTGGACCTGAACATCCTGTTACCAATGTTAAACTCAAAGCTGCTACCATACCTAAAAACATAAATCTATTTAATCGCATTGTTACCCTCCATCTATTATCATGTTTTATTTTCATTTGTCTTTAAGACGGAGTGGGCCTTGAAAAAGTTCCAAACTTTTTCAACTTTATTATTTATTTTTCCAAGCTTCTAACCCAATACGAATGTCATCGTAAGAAATTGCTTCTGGAAGAGCATCTTTTAAGGCTTTAAGAGATGTCTCTCCATGCTCTGGTATAGCGTCAAATATGGCCGAAAGTGCTTCAGCTTTAATTAGCTTTTGCCAGTCTACTACTTTGCCTTCCTCTTGGGCTTTAACTAGATGTTTTACAATCGTGCCACTTGTAAATCCTCTAATTTGTGCAATTTGAGACAAGTTATCTGTTAAAAGAAATGCTTGATACGTTGCTTCTACTCGGTCTTCCATTGATTCTTTATTAGAAGCCTTTGAAGGTGTTTCATCTTCTTTTTCTTCCTCAGCGGCACGCATGTCTTCTACCTTTTGTCGACTCAATTCTATGGAATCGTCCGTTATGTTATTGTCCTTACAAAAGCTATTGATTGCAGACATAAAGATCTCACCGTAGTTCTCAAGCTTTTTCTGACCCACCCCATTAATATCCATAAATGCAGCTTCTGTTAATGGGTAGAGAGCTGCCATTTCATAAAGGGCAGCATTGTGGAAGACCGTATAACTCGGTATACCTTTTTCCTCTGAGATCTCTTTTCGTATGTTTGCAAGTTTATCAAATAGGTCCTGGTTAAAATCAAGATCTTTTAGGGCACCTGTTAAAGATTTCTTTTGTTTCTTCTTAGACTTACCCTTCTTTTTAGAGTTTTCAAGGCGGTCTACTTTTATACTTACTTCAGTCTCTCCCTTTAAGATCGGTCTTGATGAGGCCTGTAGCTTAAGTACTGGGTACTGGTCTGTAGTCATTCTAACATGTCCCCCAGCAAGAAGGGTCATGATGATTTCACGAATTTCACCTGTGCTTTTTTCTTTCATAAGACCGTAGGTAGACTGTTTGTCTAAACGCATACTTAGAAGGCGTTTGTCTTTTGAGCCCCTGAGAATATTGATAATCATATTAATCCCAAATGCCTGATTGGTCCTATAAATACAAGACAGTATCATTTGAGACTCAACAGTTACATCTTTACGTTCAGACTGGTCTAAGCAGTTCCCGCAGTTTCCGCAGTTCCCGTTTTGGAACTGATTTTCACCAAAGTAATCCGTAATTAAATGTCTTAAACAATCGTCAGAATGGCAGTAATTGATCAAGTACTGTAAATTTTCATTTAATAACATCTTACGTTCATCAGATTGTGTGTCATTTTCTATTAGCATTTTTTGACTCACAATATCTGCCGGTGAGTACATTAACACACAGTCCGATGGACTGCCATCACGTCCTGCACGCCCCGCTTCCTGATAATAAGCTTCCATATTTTTAGGCATATTATAGTGGACAACAAACCTAACATCGGGTTTATCGATTCCCATACCAAATGCATTGGTAGCCACGATTAACTGAGCCCTATCAAACATGAAATCTTCTTGGACACGTTTACGAATATCACTGTTCATCCCACCGTGGTATCCAACCGCTGAGTAACCTGCATCACATAATTTTTTGCTTAAGGATTCTACCGTTTTTCTTGTTGTACAATAAATTACACCACTTTCCCCATCTGGGCGTTCAGCAAGGTAATGGGTTAAGTATCGAAACTTGTTTGCTGGTGCTACAACCTTATAAAACAGATTAGGGCGGTCAAAACCAGTAATCTGTTCTGATGGATTTCTAAGACCCAGTAAACTTCTAATTTCCTTGGTAACTTCTTCTGTTGCAGTCGCCGTAAATGCAGCAACTGGAGGTCTGTTTTCAAACATATTAATGAATCTAGGTATATCACGATAACTTGGTCTAAAATCATGTCCCCACTGACTTATACAGTGGGCTTCATCGACAGCTATCATGCTTATATTCATTTGAGCTATTTTACTTGTAAATTGGCCTGATCCAAGGCGTTCAGGTGCTACATACACCAGCTTATAATCTCCATAACGCATGCCATCTAGGCGCATATGAAGTTCTTGTGTGTCCAGTGTACTGTTAATAAATGTTGATGAAATACCCGCTTCTGTTAAACTATCCACTTGATCCTTCATCAATGAAATAAGGGGTGAAATGACAATGGCTGTCCCTTCCATCATTACTGCTGGGAGTTGATAACAAAGAGACTTACCCCCACCTGTAGGCATAATCCCAAGTGCATCTCTTCCTTCTATAATACTGTCAATTAATACTTCTTGACCTGTTCTAAAACTCGTATATCCAAAATACTGCTGTAAGGCATCTAACTTATTCATTACTTACTCCGTTCATTCACAATAACGTTTTAGTATTTTCTGTTTTCGTTAATATGATTTCTTTATCTTGTTTCTTTATCTTACTTTCTTTATCTTACTTTCTTTAACTTACTTTCTTTAACTTACTTTCTTTAACTTACTTTCTTTAACTTACTTTCTTTATCTTGTTTCTATAATTTACTTTCTTTATCTTACTTCTTCAATTTGTTTTCATTATATTATTTCTTCAATTTGTTTTCATTATCTTGCTTCTTTAACTTGATTGCATAAATTGGCTAACTCATGTTTATGAGTATTTTACATTCAGTGGAAATATATGTCAATCGCAAGCTGCCGACCTATAAATCCATAATGGGCCAAGACTCCCTTTGACTTACGAATACTCATGAATCCCATACACATTATAAACCAAGTTTATCAATTTTTTTATACAAGGCTGTTCTGTGTAAACCTAGAAGTTTTGCTGCTTCTGTCTTGTTTCCATCACACCTTCTAATGGCTTCTAATATGACACTTTTTTCAGTTTCATCCACACATCTGTATATATTTAAATCACTACTACTCTCCCAAATTTTCTTTACTTCAGTGCTATGAAGGGCTTCTTCAAGAACTTCGGGTTGAATAGCATTTAAACTTTCGTCAAATAAAATATGTTCTGGGAGATCTTTTGTGTATATAACTTTCGTTCTTGCCATGTTAATTGCACTTTCCACAACATTTCTAAGCTCTCTTACATTCCCCGGCCATAAGTAAGCCTGAAGGCGTTTCATTGCCCCTTCCGAAAAGCTTGTTGGACAATTGGGATAGGTTGATATAAAGCTCTTTAACATACTGTTTGCAATCAGTGGAATGTCTTCAGTCCTTTGATTAAGTGGAGGTATTTTAAGGCTTACAACTTCAAGTCTATAGTATAAATCTTCTCTAAACTTTTTCTTAGCCACTAAAGATCGTAAGTCTTCATTGGTTGCTGAAATAACTCTTACATCTACCTCTACTTTGTTGTTACCCCCAACGCGTTCAACTTCTCTTTCTTCAAGTACCCTAAGGAGTTTCGCCTGCATTTCAAGAGGCATGGTTCCTATTTCATCCAGGAAGATGGTGCCCCCACTTGCCAACTCAAACTTCCCAATTTTTCCCGTTTTCGACGCACCCGTAAATGCTCCAGGTTCATAACCAAACAACTCTGATTCCAATAGATCTTTGGGAATGGCTGCGCAATTAATGTTTACAAATGGACCATATTTTCTATGACTTCCTTTGTGTATGGCCTGAGCAAAATACTCTTTCCCCGTTCCACTTTCCCCTTCAATACAAACTGTAGAATTGGTTTCTGCAGCGCGTTTTGCCGTGTCTTTTAAAAACAACATATGGGGATTTTGAGTTAATATATTCTCAAATGAATATTTGGCTTGATTCAACCTTTTGATTTCTTTTTTATACTTCTTCATTTGTGAGTTCATGGTTTCTATATAGTCTGCCATGTACTTAACTTCAACCACATCTTTAAACAGAACCGTTCCAACGGCTCCAATTATATGTCCGTTTCGTTCTATTGGTATTCTAGAGGCCACCATATCATGCCCATTCATTTTTTGAATGTCACCGATCTCTGACTTACCTGTTTCTAAAACTTTATGTAGTCTTGTATTTTCAATAACATCAGTAACATGTTTACCTATAGCATCTTTTTCTTTGATACCTAACAATTTTTCGTATTTACATTTTGTAATAATGCCCTTTGCATCTACGATAACCATACCTTCATAGGCACGTTCAATAAACTCGTCTATCATTTCCATTTGAATTAAAAGGTTCTTGTACGTTGGCTTCATAAGTCACCTCTTGATATCTTAGTGTGTATCCATTTCGCTACAGTCTATTGTAACATAAATAGACAATAAAAGACCCCCATCTACCTGAACAAAATAGATGGGGGTACTTAACAAGAAAAGTGTGTGAACTCTCCTCGCGAACGCAAGCTTATTTATTTATTTGTTAATTTATTTATTTATTACTTCTTAACGATAACAGCTTCACCCATACCGCCACCAATACATAGTGTTGCGATACCGTGCTGTGCGTCATCACGCTTTAACATTTCGTGAATTAGCGTTACCAGAATACGAGCACCAGATGCACCAATAGGGTGACCGATTGCAATCGCACCGCCGTTTACATTAACAATTGACTTGTCGAAATCAAGCTCTTTTAGAACTGCTAAAGATTGAGCAGCAAAAGCTTCATTAGCTTCAACTAAATCAATTTGATCTTTAGTCATATCAGCGCGCTTTAGTGCTTTTTGAACTGCATTCACTGGACCAATACCCATGATAGATGGGTCAACACCAGCTGAAGCATGAGTAACAATTGTACAAAGTGGCTTTACACCAAGTTCTTTAGCTTTCTCAGCACTCATAACAACCAGCGCAGCAGCACCGTCATTAATTCCAGACGCATTTGCAGCTGTTACAGAACCATCTCTTTTAAAGGCTGGACGTAAACCGCCGATTTTTTCAAGTTTAGCACCGTGTTTGATGTATTCATCCGTGTCAAATACGATTGGGTCGCCCTTACGCTGAGGAATTGTTACTGGAACGATTTCATCTTTAAAACGTCCGTCTTCCTGAGCCTTAGCCGCCTTATTTTGACTTTCAAATGCAAATTTATCTTGATCTTCTCTTGTCAGTTGCCACTGATCAACAATATTTTCTGCAGTAATACCCATATGGTATCCTTCGAATGCATCTGTAAGACCGTCATTTACCATGATGTCTGTTAACTCAGCATTGCCCATACGTGCACCCCATCTAGCTTTTTTCATGATGTAAGGAGATGCACTCATGTTTTCAGTTCCACCAGCAACTACAATATCAGCGCTACCAGATGCGATCATGTCAAATGCAACCGATACTGATTTCAGACCTGAACCACAAATCATGTTTAGTGTCCATGCTGGAGTTTCTACAGGCAGGCCAGCCTTTACAGAAGCTTGACGCGCAACGCCTTGGCCTTGACCTGCTTGAAGCACACAACCAAGGATCACTTCATCTACTTCTTTAGAAGGTACGCCAGCTTTATTTAGTGCTTCTTTAATAACGGTTGCTCCTAGATCTACTGCTGATACACCTGCAAGTGTGCCATTAAAATTACCTACAGCCGTTCTGACAGCTGATGCAATTACGATTTCTCTCATTTGTGTTGCCTCCATTTTCTCAATACAAATTCCTATGGAATTTCATAACCAGTTTATTTATCTGTATAAACCATAGAGATGCACTCCCCAGTACATATTCTATAGTAGCACTGCAATGTGTAAAAACTTATAACATTTCTTTTAAATCATCAGCGATGATTAATTGCGCTTCTGTAACTTCTTGAATCTGCTCAACAGTATACTCTGGATTGTATTCAGTTAGTAATAGGCCTTTATCTGTAACTTCCATTACACCCATCTCAGTGATAATCTTACTTACCTTTCCTGCTGCAGTTAAAGGTAGGTTACATTTTTTAAGGATTTTTACATTACCTTTAGCTGTATGAACCATTGAAACAATTACCTTTTTAGCACCACCAACAAGATCCATTGCACCACCCATACCTGGTACAAGTTTTCCAGGAATCATCCAGTTAGCAAGGTTACCCTCTTCGTCCACTTGAAGTGCACCTAAAACAGTTGCATCTAGGTGTCCACCACGAATAATTGTAAAGGACATAGCACTATCAAAGTATGTACCTCCAGGGATCATTGTTACAGGTTGACCACCCGCGTTTACAAGATCTTTTTGCTCTTCCCCTTCAGCGGGAGCAGGTCCGATGCCTACAAATCCGTTTTCAGAATGAAGAATGAGTTCTACATCTTCTGGAATATAGTTAGCTACCATTGTTGGTAGACCAATACCTAGGTTTACAACATCGCCATCTTTAAATTCTTTCGCAACTCGGCGTGCAATTATTTCTTTTGGATTCATACTTACGCCTCCTCTACAACATAGTTAACAAATAGACTTGGTGTCATGATCATGTGTGGATCAAGCTCACCCGCTTTTACAATCTTTTCAGCCTGAACAATTACAATTTCTGCTGCAGTTGCCATAAGTGGGTTAAAGTTTCTAGTTGCTTGGTTGTAGAAAACATTCCCTTTATCGTCAACGATTGAACCGTGAACCAGAGCAACATCTGCTTTAAGTGCCGTTTCGAGTAGGAACTCTTGGCCATTCACAGTAATCTTTTCCTTACCTTCTTCAACAGGTGTACCTAAACCGATTGGTGTTAGAATGCCACCTAGTCCAGCACCACCAGCACGTACTTGCTCTGCAAGAGTTCCTTGAGGTACTAATACCACTTCTAGTTCCCCTTCGTTCATTTGGCGACCTGTTTCGCGATTTGTGCCAATATGAGATGTAATAACTTTCTTAACTTGTTTGTTAGCAACAAGTCTACCCAGTCCCTTGTCTACAAAACTAGTATCATTACAAATAATAGTTAGGTCTTTTACGTTTTTTTCAATTAATGCATCAATCATTCCTTCAGGTGTACCGCAGCCTAAGAAACCACCAATCATAAGTGTCATACCATCTTCAATCTTAGACATTGCCTGAGCTACTGAGATTTTCTTCTTCATTGTTTACCCTCCGTCCAGTTTTCGACAAACTGTGTTGCCGCTTCTCTAATTCTAATATCGCAAGGCCTGTGCCAATTTTTGACCTTTGAAAAGACTAAACCCCTACACCTGTTGCTACCAGTAGCTTTTCTCTATAAAATTCTTCTTTAGTTTTAGATTTTATACTTAATACATTGTCATTTTCTACTTATACCATAAGATTACTCTAATCAATATGTATCCAAATAGCTACACTTTAACTATTTTTTATGCAATTTTATAAACCTGTACCCAAATGGATACATCCACACTACACTTCCTAACAACTATAAAAAAAGGTGTATCCAAATAGATACACCTTCTTCTCGTTAAATTACTAAATATTCATTTTTACTTTGTGATCTAACATTTTACTTTATAATTTAACATCTTCTTTTAGATCTACCATATAAAATTTATATAAGTTATATAAACTTTATAAATTTACAACTATATTGTTCTTTATAACTTGGATAAGTTTCTTGCATCATCGACTGCAGCTATTACATCATTTAAGGAAGCTCCAATAGAAGCACTCACAGAAGCATTTAAGGCGCCTTCAACAATTGGACCATCCGCAATAATAATATCTGAAAGTCCAGTGTCTTCGAGTAACTCCAGTGCCATTTCCGCGCTCATAATAGCACTACCAATGTCAACTAAAATCACAACACCTTGTCCATCATTAACTTTTTTTATGCCTTCCATAATGCCTGCTGGATCGGTGCCAATATCACCTTCAGCCGTTCCACCACAAGCGACGATTTGATTGTAGTCTGGTGCCATTTGACCGATCAACTCTAAAATTCCCTCAGCTATTTTAGGGCTATGAGATACAAGTACAATACCTACCATAATTAACCCTCCTGGAACATTGCCGATAGCGATTCTAGTATTAACACCGTCGATGCAGCACCGGGATCACCATGACCAATACTACGTTCTCCTAAATAACTTGCACGTCCTTTAGTAGCTACAATGGTCTTGGAATATTCGAAGCCGTCATGTGCAGCTTCTACTGATTTACCCAGCGCTATACTAAAGTCAGTACCCAAAGATTTTTCAGATTTCAGAGTATCCGCATATGGAATCCAAACGTCCAACATTGTTTTACAGCCAGCATCCGATTTCCCACGTTTTTTTATGCCTTCAATGGCTGCATTTAACATGTTTTCGTATGTAGCAGCATCAAGACTATCCATGTCTTTACATTGGTCAGCAAACTTTAGAAATACTGTAGCATAAAGGGGTCCTGACGCGCCCCCAACGCTCGTCAAGAGGGTCATGCCTACAGTTTTGAACACTTCACTTATAGCTTTTCCTTGTGTGTCATCTAAAATCGATTTCACTTTTTCAAATCCGCGTTTCATGTTAATACCATGGTCCGCATCCCCGATCGCACGATCAAGATCATTCAACATTTCACTGTTCTCAATGATCGTGTCCGATATGACTTCAATCGTCTTAACGACTGTTTCTCTGTTAATCATATTGTCCCTACACTTTCTTTTAGAACTGCTTGAAAGCAGGTGTATTCGCTGGTGCATTCAGAAGTGACTTAAGCTCATCATCTAACTTTAAAACTGTTAAAGACAGGCCAGCCATCTCAAGCGATGTCATGTAATTACCGATCATTGTCTTTTCAATTTTAAGCTTTTTATTGTTTAGGTAATCATATACAAAGTTATTTAAAATGTATTTTTCCATAAGTGGTGTACCACCTAAACCGTTAACCATAACAGCAATTTCTTCATTTTCATCTACAGGCATATCTTCAAAAATTTTATCTAATAAATACTCTGCGATTTCGTCTGCTGGTCTAATTTTTTCACGGTGCGTACCCGGTTCACCATGGATACCTAATCCCATTTCAAGCTCATCTTCTGCAATTTCAAAACCAGGTTTGCCTGCTGCCGGAACTGTACACGGCGTTAGACTCATACCCATTGAACGCATGTTACTATTCACTTTATTTGCAATTCTTACGACATCTTCTAATGAAGCTCCGTTTTCAGCAGCTGCACCAGCTATTTTATGTACAAAGATTGTTCCAGCAATGCCTCTTCTACCCGTTGTATATAGGCTGTCTTCAACTGCAACATCATCATTTACAACAACTTGGCTCACATTAATACCTTCTGCTTCAGCCAGTTCTGCGGCCATTTCAAAGTTCATAACGTCGCCGGAGTAATTCTTAATTACAAGTAGGACACCTTCCCCACCGTCTACGGCCTTTATTGCTTCAAAGACCTGGTCCGGTGTAGGGGATGTAAATACTTCACCTGCTACCGCGCCAGAAAGCATACCTGTTCCAACAAATCCACCATGAGATGGTTCATGACCCGATCCACCACCACTAACTAAAGCAACCCTACCTGAAACTGGAGAGGCTTTTCTAACGAGTACATTAAAACCATCTACTCTTTTTAAGTCCTCTGGATGCGCCTTAACTGCACCTTTAAGCATTTCGTCCACGATGTTTTCCACTTGATTAATGATCTTTTTCATTTTAAACTCCCCCTTAATCTAATGCCTCAATGAATGATTTAATGGCTTCCAGTGCACCGTCTGCATCTGGCCCATCTGCTTTCGCAGTAAAAGTTGCGCCTTCTGGTACTGCTAGTGAAAGTATTTTTAAAATACTATTACCTGCTGCTTTTTTGCCTTCAAACTCCAGTTCAATTTTGCTTTCAAACTTACCTGAAACACCCACAAGTTGACCTGCTGGACGTGCATGCAAACCACCTTTGTGATTTATGATGATATCTATGGCTTTCATATTCTCACCTCCTAATTTATAGCCAACTTAATTCCTGATTAAAAATCTTCTGCATGTATGCTTCAGATTGATTGAATAAATCTTTACGTTCTAAACTAAAATCTAACAGTTGAAGTTTTTGATCCCCTTTTAAAGGGTTTAACTGCGTATAAATGTAACGTGATGCATTTACTCGACTTGGTGAAACTGAAAATTTTTCGAGTCCCATTTCGAGTAAAAGAGGAATGGCCATAGGGTCTGAAGCCATTTCACCACATACAGATACATCTATTTCATTTGCTTTTGCAGACTCAATCACATGTTGTACTAAACTTAATACCGCTGGCTCAAAGTATGAGTATAAATAAGCAACATCATTATTCATTCTATCCGCTGCCATGGTGTACTGAGTTAAGTCATTGGTTCCAATGCTAAAAAAATCAACTTGTTTAGCTAAGTGGTGGGATAAAAGTGCGGCTGATGGGACTTCAATCATAATCCCGACAGGTATTTCAGTGTCAAAGGCAATACCTTCTTGTATCAACTTATCTTGTTCGTCTTTCAAAATTTCCTTTGCTTTTATAATTTCTTGAGTGTTAGCGATCATAGGAAACATTATTCGTGCCTTCCCATGAACACTTGCCCTGAGTATTGCTCTTAGCTGGTCTCTAAACAGATCTTCATGACTTCCGAGGCACATTCTAATTGCCCTATATCCTAAGAATGGGTTTTCTTCCTTAGGCATATTTAAATAAGGCAAGGCTTTATCTCCACCTATGTCAATGGTTCTAATAGTTACTGGACGTTCACCAAATGAGCTCAAAACCTTCTTATATGCGGTGTACTGTTCCTCTTCACTTGGAACAGACTTGCTCTTCATAAATAAAAACTCAGTTCTGAACAAACCGACACCTTGTGCACCGGCTTCCACTGCTTTATTTAAGTCATCTAAATCCCCTAAATTAACTTGAAGCCCATCATGGACAAGTAAGCCCTCATGCGTCATACGTTCAAGCTTAGACCTGAAGTTATTATATGCACTTGTTTGGTCTTTAAACTGAAGATAAACTTCTTCGTGAGGGTTTATGTATACCTGTCCAGTTACCCCGTCTAATAAAACTCTAGAATCTTCTTCTATCTGATCTGAATAGTTTCCAACTACCATTGGAATATCCAGTGATTTACACATTATTGCAGCATGTGACGTTTCGCCACCTGTCTTCGTAACTATCCCCTTTAACATATCTACATTCATAGAGGCCAGTTGTGAAGGTGTGAGTTCTGGCGTAAACAAGATGATTGGGTATTGG
>Ga0209379_10001877_pt1 | contig 13211 bp, 8 predicted proteins | sample tdDd001_FD_187124 | JGI IMG/M metagenome (GOLD analysis project Ga0209379, IMG submission 187124) | Marine sediment microbial communities from the Atlantic coast under amendment with organic carbon and nitrate - tdDd00.1 (SPAdes)... | ecosystem: Environmental > Aquatic > Marine > Coastal >...
CATGATTTTACTTAAGTGTTTGGGATACCTAGCTAGAAGTAGACGAAGCGGGATGGGTAAACTCAATACCCATTGGCGTACAGGGTAACCGTGAAGAACATCTTCAACTAACAACTTGGACCAGCGGGGGCATTTGAACGAAAACCTACGGTTTTGAATCCCGCGACCATATCGTAACTGTAGGCTTCTGCTGATTTACCCCTTCTTCTCTTCATCCTCAATAAAGTACGTGCCATTGGGTAGCACATGTTTATAGGGCAATAGTGAGATATGGCTGAGGGTTTCGTCGTCAATGTCCTCTTCCTGCTGCCGGAGCTGTTCCACAATGTCATTTATCTTGATAGTGTTCCAGTACAGTATGGCGTTGGACACAAAACTGAGGCTACTGGCCTTATTCATGATTTCTTCATAGTCACCAGTGGTAAATTCCCCTTGGTCGGCGAAGAAGATCCAACGTGGCAGCTTGTGCCGGTATTCCCCCTTATTCAATTGCCGCTGAACGGTACGACGCAACTCCTGATCCGTCAGGTAGCGAAGAATGTATTCTGTCTTGATGATCCGTCCGAGATTGGTGAAGGCTTTAGTGAGGCGATCCGACGGTGAGCTGCTGGTCAATCGCTGTACTATTACATGCGCGGGTGCCGTTTTCTGTTTCAGGGAAATGGCCACTCGCATCATGTACTCCCATTGCTCCTCAACGATGGCCAGATCGGCAGTTTTGGTGAGCAAATGGTTGAGGTCGCCGTAATCGACGGATTTATCGATACGGTAGAGTTGTTGATCCTTTAAATCCCGAATGCGCGGCATAAAGTAGAAGCCGAGTAAGTAACAAAGAGCAAAGACGATTTCCGTATATCCATGGGTATCGGTGGTATGTTCCCGGATTTTCAGGACGGTGTTGTTTTCCAGTAATCCATCCAGCACGTACAGCGCTTCGCGGGGACTACAGGAAATGATCTTGGTGCTGAATACGGAATATTGATCGGAAACGTGGGTATAGATGCCGATCGCCTTCTCATAATAGCCGTAGTAGCGAGGATAATAAGAGGCCAGCAAGCTGTCAGCCCGAATCAAAAAGCGCTGTGCATCCGATGAGGACAAGGTGCCGCTGCCATGTACAGCGCTGAGCGGCAGTTCATGGTGCTGATTCACGATTTCGGCGCTGGCGTCGGTGAGAGTCTCCTCGCGAATATAGTATTGCAGGATGTGCCTGAGCATATCGACGGTCACACCCTTCACACTGGCACTCATCGACACCACGCCCAGGTTAGTGGCCTGTGAAATAAGGGCGGCCATCAGGCTTTTATAAAAGGCTTTCGGGCGTGATTGATGGTGCTGGATGGGAACAAAGTGACGACTGTAGTGCGTCATTTGATCCACCTCCATGAGCAGCTGCTCGATGCGGATGGTTGGCATGTGCGCATCGATCACTTTTTGTAGTCGACTGACTTTATCCGGTACATCCAGCTTGTCGTCGCGCTTGAGTTTCAGCCGACCATTGTTGATCTCGGCAAAATTATCGAGGCCAAACCGTTTGTTCGCTTCAGATACCGATTCGTGGAACTGGGCTGAAATGACGGCGCGAACTTCGTGCGGAGGTGGTTGTTGCAGTTCGGTATAGACGGTTTGCCTTGTATCGTCCCAGTTGGACTCGTTTAAGGTCAGATCCCAGAACGAAACATGTTGTTTGCTTTGCGGCAAATAGAGATCACCAGAGCGTAAAGCATCTTTCATCGCCAACGCCAATCCCATTTCCCACACATTGCGATTGATACTGCCACCTTGATCTTTGAGACTGCGACGTAATTCGCGAGGGATGAAGGCTATCGGTGTCGTCTCTGGTAGCTTCTTGAGTTCACCGTTATCCAATTGCTGGACGATCTGGATGGCCTTAATCAGCGGTCCGGAACCTTTCGCGACCTCAAATGGTAAGCGGATAAAGTCGGCAAAATACTTTCGTAAACTGGGATAACGGGTCAATAGCAAGTCACAGTACCCACGTTCTTCCAGGCGCTTGAAGATACGTAAATCGTCTATGGAAATCAGTAGGTGCTTCTGGTCGATACGCTGCCATAAATCCTGCTTGAATAAGGGCTGATCATCGGGCCATTCCAGCAGCACATCGGTTGTATCGAGTACGGCATCAATTGCTTTCTTTTGGCGTTTGCGAAATTCCTTGTGCTTTTTATCGTGACTGTTTTTAGTTTGCCGACACAGCTCCGTCATGTACTGATCGTGCATTTTAACCAGGTGATCGAGTAATATCTTTCGGGATTCCAGCAGAAAACACACCATCAGTGCATAGCGCTTGTGATCTTTGAAGCGTTTCATGTCCTTGGCGCTGTAGCGCTTAGTCAATCGGTACAGGTAGTGAAGAAAGGCGGTGTCAATGAGTTTTTCTTCAAACGCATTAATGCCGGTGGCCACCAGATTGTCGTAACGTTCCAGGTAGCGCTTTAGCGATGAAATTTTGGCGGCAGGTGGATATTCCTTGAGTTGATTGAAATAGGTTCGTTGATTGCCGCCAGAGGTTTGCAGCAGATCATCGATGGCCCCCCTCAATTCCGGAGACAGTTGTTCAAACACTTGCTCAAAGAGCAGAGCATGGACCTGGTTGCAGATGCGAACAATTTGTCGTTCGATGGTGGTGGGCCCCGGTAAAACAATCCGATTCAGCAATAGGTAGCGCTCTGCCCGATGAAAGAGTTCATCCGGCAGTAGCCCCTGGCGTGCCTGCGCTTCTACCCAACGAACCAAATCGGCCTCCACCTTGTTATTAAAACGCCTGAATCCCAGGTATTTGAGAATGTTATTGCGGTGTTCCAATAAGGTGGCTTCCCGTTCGGGCACTTCCACAGTGAGCGCTGGCGGTAAATCGAGCTGGCTGCTGAGGTAGCTGACCACGCGGGACGAGAGATCACTGAGCTGGTTCAGAAAACGGCCATAGAGGCGCATGGCACAGAGCTGGATGGCAACGCCCAGACGGTACTGTTTGCGGTATTTGTTAATCATCTGGCAGTCGCGGCGATTCAGGGTCCAGTCCCGAACCATTTCCTCGTCGGAAAACCGTTGCGGCAATATCAGCGGCTGGTAGCGTTGTTGATTGGTCAAAAACTGCTCTTTAACTGTCATGAGTGCCTCATTGGTTTGTGGTCACGCCAACTGATCCTATGGCATTGTTTTAATTGATATTTTTATAATGCCGATAGTGGGCACTGCCTTTTTTCACATTTGGACGCCATTGCAATAACGATTGGACGCTAATAGGATGCCAGATAGACGATTAACAACTCCCAGCTAGCCGGAAACCCATTATTCATGTATCCCCGTTATTCTGAAATCAATGTCAAAGATAGACAATTAAAGAAGGCCGTCGATACAATTAATAACCGCCCTCGAAAGATATTGAATTACCGCACGCCAGCAGAAGTTTTCTTTGAGTCTAGTGGTGCACTTGGAATGTGAATTCGGGATTTCAAAATGTGGCTGGCGACCGCTTCAAGATAGGTGTCCTACTCTACGATGGTGATCATGCTACGGCTTTTGGTGACAACCTCTATGCCGTACCAGTGGGAGCGCTCTGGTCTTAGTAATACTCTTGCGATCAAGCAATTGTTTGATACAAGTCAATCCGCAACAAGGGCATCTATTTAGCATAAGCAATGCGAATACTAATAACGAGGCAAGCATGGACAACAATGATATGAGCACAAACTCGGGTTGGCACGGTCTCCCAACCGACACTGTGCTGGAAGAACTAAAGTGCTCAACCGAAGGTTTGACTCAAACCGAAGTCGATACTCGACTTGTCAAGTACGGAGCTAACCGGCTGCCGCAAGCAGCACGCCGAAACGCGTTTGTGCGTTTTTTACTCCATTTCAATAACATCCTCATCTATGTACTGCTCGGCGCGGCTTCGATAACGGCGCTTCTGAGCCATTGGGTCGATACCGGTGTTATTCTCGCCGTGGTCGTTGTGAATGCCATCATCGGTTTTATTCAGGAAGGCAAGGCGGAACAAGCGATGGACGCTATCCGCCACATGCTCGCACCGCAGGCGAACGTGATCCGTGGTGGCGAACGGGTCACGATTGATGGTGAACAATTGGTGCCTGGAGATATTGTGCTGCTGGAAGCTGGCGATAAAGTGCCGGCAGATCTCAGACTAATCACCGCCCATGGTTTATCAGTCCAGGAAGCGATTTTGACGGGAGAATCCGTACCCGTTGACAAGCGCATTCAGCCTGTCGCAGACGATGCTGCCTTAGGGGATCGAGCCTCAATGGCTTACTCTGGGACACTCGTATCCAGTGGCCAGGGTAAAGGCGTGGTGGTGGCCACGGGTTCAGATACAGAGATCGGTCGTATCAGCGGGTTGCTATCGAGTGTAGAGACACTTACTACGCCCTTGGTTGAGCAAATGGCTCTGTTTTCCAAATGGTTGACCATCTTTATTCTCTCTTTTGCTGTGGCCTTGCTAGCTTTCGGGCACCTCGTCCTGAACCATGACTTCAACGAGATGTTCATGGTTGTCGTTGGCTTGTCGGTTGCGGCAATTCCCGAGGGTCTGCCCGCTGTGCTTACGATAACGCTGGCGATTGGTGTGCAGGCGATGGCGCGGCGTAATGCGATCGTTCGCCGTTTACCAGCCATCGAAACACTCGGTTCGGTATCGGTTATTTGTACGGACAAAACCGGTACGCTGACGCGTAACGAGATGATGGTTGCTTCAGTTCTCACTAACCGTCATCTGTTTAACCTGGAAGGGACTGGCTATGAGCCTAAAGGCGCACTCAAGCTCGATGATTTCCAAGTGTCTCCTGACGAACATGCTGTCCTTGAAGAACTAGCCCGCGCAGCAACCCTCTGCAACGATGCTGCGCTGCGAGAGCATGAAGGTGTTTGGGTGGTAGAGGGCGACCCGATGGAAGGTGCGCTGCTGGCATTCAGCGGCAAGATGGATGTCAATGTCCGAGAGGAAAAAGCCAGATGGAAACGAACTGATGCAATTCCGTTCGATGCCAAACACCGCTTTATGGCGACCCTTAACCATGATCATGAGCACCATGCCGGCATATTTGTTAAAGGGGCTCCGGAGCAAATTCTGGAAATGTGCAGCAATCAACGGAGCGTTGACGCCACAACGGAGCATTTGGACAGAGCTTATTGGAACCAAAAGGCGGAAGCCATTGCTGCGCTTGGCCAGCGAGTGCTGGCTTTTGCCGTCAGAACCGTGCCACCTGAGCATACGGTGCTGGAACAAGAAGATGTCGGTGGAACGTTAACACTGCTTGGTATGGTGGGCATGATAGATCCACCGCGCGATGAGGCAATTAAAGCCGTTACCGAATGCCACGAGGCCGGTATTCGCGTGATCATGATTACCGGGGATCACACCAAAACAGCTGCCGCCATCGGCAAGCAGATTGGACTGAAAAACACAGAAAAAGTTTATACCGGGTCTGATCTTGATACTCTCGATGACGCTTCACTGAATCAGGCTGTGTTGAATTGCGATGTATTTGCGCGAACCAGCCCCGAGCACAAGCTTCGTCTTGTCATGGCACTACAAAGCCACGGCAAGACTGTGGCTATGACGGGTGATGGTGTGAATGATGCGCCAGCGCTTAAACGGGCGGATGCCGGTATTGCCATGGGCAAAAAAGGCAGTGAAGCCGCTAAAGAAGCGTCAGATCTGGTATTAGCAGATGATAACTTTGCCTCCATCGTTGCAGCCGTTCGTGAGGGCCGTACGGTTTACGATAATCTTACCAAAGTGATCTCATTTATGCTTCCAATCAATGGTGGAGAATCAATCAGTTTGGTGATAGCGATATTAGTTGGTTTAACACTCCCTATCGCTCCAACTCAAATCTTATGGGTAAATATGGTCGGCTCAGCTATCCTAGCGCTAGCTCTTGCTTTCGAGCCACCTGAACCACAGGTGATGAAACGACCACCCCGCAACCCATCGCAGCCCATCCTTTCCACACTTCTGATATGGCGAGTTGTATTTGTCTCTTTTATTTTTGCAGTAGGAATATTCGGACAATTCGAGCTGGCACTTCTGATGGGGCGGGATATTGAAACGGCGCGCACGATGGCGGTTAACACTCTGGTCGCTATGGAGGTCTTTTATCTGTTTAGTATGCGCTATGGTTACGGCTCGTCATTAACTTGGCGGGGAGTGGTTGGGACGAAGCCTGTTTTGATTTCGCTGGCTTTGGTCACAATAGCGCAATTGTTGTTTATCTATGCGCCCTTCATGCAAACTATTTTCGATTCGCGTGCACTTAAATTCACTGATCTCCTATTGATTTTTGTCACGGGCATCGCGGCTCTGCTGATCATTGAAGTTGAGAAACAAATTCGATTTGCGTTAAAAAACAATCGGAGGGGTAATGCCTGATCTGAGTTTCATCCATGCGGCTCCATTCTACGAACTGACGGCACTCGTTGTGCTGGCGGCAGTGATCGGTTTTTGCGGTGTATTACTGCGACAGCCGATGATTGTAAGCTTCATTGCTGTTGGTGTGGTTGCAGGACCATCGGCGCTGAACATTGTTCAATCACATGAACATATTGACCTGCTCGCGGAATTAGGTATCGCGGTTCTGCTGTTTTTGGTGGGCTTGAAGCTTGATTTAAAGCTGATTCGTACACTCGGTCCCGTCGCCCTCGCTACGGGACTTGGGCAGGTCGCATTTACCTCCGCTATCGGCTATTTGCTGGGTATGGCACTGGGTTTGGATACAGTGACTTCACTCTATGTGGCGGTGGCACTGACTTTTTCCAGTACCATTATCATCGTCAAGTTATTGTCTGATAAAAGAGAAGTGGATTCACTACACGGTCGCATTGCCGTGGGCTTTTTAATCGTGCAGGATTTGGTGGTGGTGCTGGCAATGATGGTACTTTCTGCCTTGGGCATTGGTGCCCAAGCAGGAGCGGAAAATTCGGCACTGACCCAAATAGGCAGTGTCATGATATATGGGCTAATGATGTTGCTTTTCGTATTGCTATTCATCCGCTACTTGGCAACACCTCTGGTAAGCCGAGTTGCCAGATCGCAGGAATTACTGATTACCTTCGCGATCGGTTGGGCAACGCTGTTAGCCGCCATCGGTAGCCAGTTAGGCTTCAGTAAAGAGCTGGGTGGTTTACTTGCCGGTATCTCGCTGGCCTCTACGCCATTTAGGGAAGCCATTGTGGCACGATTGGCATCGCTACGTGATTTTTTGCTGCTATTTTTCTTTATTGCACTGGGAACTCAGCTCGATCTCAGCCTTCTCGGTTCTCAGCTTCTCCCAGCTTTAGTATTTTCCATTTTTGTTCTGATTGGGAATCCGCTTATTGTTATGGTCGTTATGGGGCTGATGGGCTACCGAAAACGCACGGGATTTTTATCGGGGTTAACAGTAGCGCAAATCAGCGAGTTCTCGCTCATTTTCATGGCAATGGGGTTGAGCTTAGGGCACGTTACCTCCGATGCTCTGGGCTTGGTGACGTTAGTCGGATTAATTACTATTGCCACATCGGTCTATATGATTACCTATTCTCATAGCCTGTATAGCAAGCTGGAGCATTGGCTACGTATTTTTGAGCGCGACAGCCCTTTTCGTGAAGAGACATTGGAAAAACAACCTTCCTCAGCACAACCTTACGATGTCATCCTCTTTGGGCTGGGCCGATACGGCAAAGCGATAGGCCATTTCTTACAAAAAGAAGGATTCAGCTTATTGGCGATTGATTTTAATCCTGATGAAGTGCGACGTTGGCGCAACCAAGGCCATCAAGTGATGTATGGTGACGCAAGTGATCATGCCTTCGTGAATGATCTATCGCTCCAGGGGGTTAAGTGGGTCGTGTCTGCGCTGCCACAACACCACATTGGGATAACCCACGAAGATCCGCGGTTAGCGCTCATTGATGGGCTCAAGCAGCACCACTACACCGGGGGCATCGCCATTTCCACACAGCACGAACATGATCAACAAGTGCTTAAACAAAAAGGCGCAACACTGGTGCTATTACCGTTTCATGATGCAGCTGAACGTGCGGTTGAGCGAATAAAGGCAGCACTTCCAACCGAAAGCCTGAGTTAAGTCGCTTAAGCCATGATTTTAATTAATAGTTGTATCTTAAAGTTACGGATTGAATAGATGAACGGAAATAATAAATCACATGAAGATGAGCCTTTGGTACTACACCTAAGAATAATCATACACTGGGCGGTACGTGTGCTAGCCGTTTTAATGGTGTTTGTAATCATAATGGGGGTTGTTGATGTGGGGTGGACCCTATATCAAAAGCTAGTTACTCCACCGAAATTCATCCTAACGCTTCCAGAGATATTGGCCACGTTTGGTGCATTTATGGCTGTGCTTATAGCCATCGAAATCTTTGTCAACATAACCATCTATCTCAGGGAAGATATTATACATGTCAAGATAGTATTAGCGACCGCGCTGATGGCCGTTGCAAGAAAGGTCATTATCCTCGACATAGAAAAAGTTGAGGCACCTTATTTAGTAGGGCTGGCAGCAATTGTTTTTGCATTGGCAATTGCGTATTGGCTTGTTATTAGGCTTCCTAGATTTGATTTAGCTAATTGGAATGGCAAGGCTGAGCCCGAACTCAAAAAAGGTAAAGAATGAATCTCGTTATCCGCCGTTCATTAAAAAATCTAACCGAACAACTGGAACGCTTAATCAGCGGGCGACTTTGGTTAAAAGTACTGATCGCACTTTTTTTAGGTGTGGTTGTCGGTATTTTATTAGGTCCAGATTTGGGACTGGTTTCAAGCGAGGTCGTTAAGACTATAACCTCTTGGTTGGCTTTACCTGGTCAAGTTTTTCTTGCTGTTATACAAATGATTGTGGTTCCACTGGTAGTTGCCTGATGTGGTCGGCTCGACCCTGCTGCGATTCTTTATATGGTCGAGCAGTTAATGATACCCGCCGAAGAAGTCTTACGCATTTTGAACAAAGAATCAGGGCTCGCGGGGATATCGGGCTTAAGTGGAGATTTTCGAGAGCTTATAAAGAGTACGACTGATGATGCTCAGTTTGCGCTGGAGTATTTTGTCAATGGCATTGTTCGAAGTATCGGAGAAATGACCGCGATTCTCGGTGGCATTAATGCTTTGGTTTTTACGGGCGGCATTGGAGCCAATAGTCCATTAGTTCGACACCGTGTTTGCAGTCATCTTGAATGGTTAGGGCTACACCTCAACAACGAAGCGAATAATAAGAATAATTTAAGAATAAATCATGATGAATCAAAAGTTGAAGTCTACTCACTAAAAGCTGACGAAGAGAAAGTGATGGCTCTGAGGGTTTCAAGGCTTATGAAAGAACAATAGGTAAAAGGCAAGAATATTATGAATATGAAAAAAGACGACAACTTAGGAAATAATGGTAAGCCTGAAGGCGGTTTGACGCAGGTAGATGCCCTTTGGCGAGCTTGTAATTATTTGGCGGCAGGAATGATCTATTTAAAAGACAATCCCTTATTGAAAGAGCCGCTGTGTAAGGAACATATAAAAAACCGGCTGCTTGGCCATTGGGGAGCAAGTCCCGGGTTATCGTTTATTTATGTTCATATGAATCGGGTTATTAACAAATACGACTTAAACGCAATATTTTTGGCAGGGCCTGGCCATGGAGCACCCGGAGTGATTGCGCCTGTCTATCTCGAAGGGAGTTATTCAGAAATTTATCCTGATGTTGCTTTGGATCTTGATGGCATGAAGCGATTATTTAAGCGTTTTTCGTTTCCTGGTGGGATCGGGAGCCACTGTACTCCGGAATTACCTGGTTCAATTCATGAAGGTGGTGAGCTTGGCTACAGTGTTTCCCATGCTTTCGGTGCTGCTTTTGACAACCCTGATCTGATAGTGACAGTAGCAGTTGGTGATGGTGAAGCCGAAACAGGACCGTTGGCCACTTCTTGGCACTCAAGTAAATTTCTCAATCCTATTCGAGATGGTGCGGTGTTGCCGATACTTCATCTTAATGGTTATAAGATTAATAACCCTACTTTGCTATCCCGTATACCACACGAAGAGTTAGAAGCGCTATTTGTTGGCTATGGCTGGAAACCCTACTTTGTGGAAGGCAATGATCCAGAAAAAATGCATCAATTGATGGCTGAAACTATGGATGCATGTATTACGGATATTCGTACTATTCAGAATGATGCAAGGCAGTCCGGTGAAGCTAGCAGAGCCAGATGGCCCATGATTGTTTTACGATCGCCGAAAGGTTGGACATGCCCCGAAGATGTAGATGGTCAGAAAATTGAGGGATTTTGGCGCGCCCATCAGGTGCCATTGTCCAGTGTACAACATAACCCCGCTCATCTTGACCTGTTGCGCGATTGGTTAGCTAGCTATAAACCTCAGGAACTTTTCGACGAAACAGGTAAATTGGTGCCGGAGCTGCAACGTCTTTTGCCTAAAGGTAATCGTCGCATGAGCGCTAACCCACATGCCAATGGTGGAATGTTAAAGAAAAACCTGCGTTTACCGAGCTTCACCGAATATGCCAATCCTGTTGAGCGGCCAGCGAAATCCTACGCCATGAATACCAAACCGCTTGGTGCCATGCTGCGTGATGTGATGCATTTGAATAAAGATAACTTCAGAGTATTTGGACCAGACGAAAACACGTCAAATAAATTGGACGCCATTTACGAAGTGAGCAAAAAGCTTTGGCTTTGTGGCTATTTACCAGAAGATGAAAACGGTGGTCAATTAAGCCCAGATGGCCGCGTATTAGAAATGCTTTCGGAACATACGCTTGAGGGATGGCTGGAAGGATATGTGCTAACAGGTAGGCATGGATTTTTCGCGACTTATGAGGCGTTCGTGCATGTAATTGACTCTATGTTCAACCAGCATGCAAAATGGCTGGCAATTAGCGAGTCCTTATCCTGGCGAGCGCCCATCGCATCGATTAACTTGTTGATTACGTCCACCGTGTGGCGACAGGACCATAATGGCTTCACTCATCAAGACCCTGGCTTTCTTGATCTGGTCGTCAACAAAAGTCCGAGTGTTACCCGGATATACTTGCCGCCTGACGTGAACTGTTTGTTATCGGTTTCTGATCATTGTTTGAGAAGTCAAAATGATATCAATGTCATTGTTTGTGATAAGCAATCGCATATGCAGTATTTAAACATGGAAGAGGCAATAAAGCATTGTACCAAGGGGCTAGGAATATGGCCGTGGGCCAGTAATGACGAAGGTGTGGAACCTGATGTGGTGATGGTAGGTTGTGGCGATATACCTACAAAAGAAGCTTTGGCCGCTACAGCCCTTCTGCGAGAGCAGTTTCCAGAGTTGAAAATTCGGTTTATCAATGTTGTAGATCTTTTTCGACTGACACCTGATTCAGAGCATCCCCACGGCTTGTCGGATTGTGACTTTGATAGTTTGTTTACCATCGATAAGCCCATTATTTTCAACTTCCATGGTTATCCTTGGTTAATACACCGCCTCGCTTACCGCCGAACAAATCATCGTAACCTGCATGTAAGGGGGTACATAGAGCGTGGCAACATCAACACGCCTTTGGAGCTAGCGATCGAAAACGGGATCGACCGATTTAGTCTGGCGATTGATGTGATTAATCGCGTTCCTGAATTAAAAGTTTCTGGCGCTCATGCAAAGCAGGCATTTAAAGACCGCCAGATTGAGTGCCAGCGTTATGCTCATGAACATGGTGTTGACATGCCAGAAATTAATAATTGGGTTTGGCCCTATGAATAGATTGTTTTTTAACTTTGTATGCAGGCGATTTCTCTCATTTCAATTTTCTAGGAACGCTCTGCAATGGAAACAGTAATACTTGCAGGAACCATTCTTGGTGGTCTCGGCCTGTTCTTGCTGGCTATCGGCATGATGACCGATGGTTTAAAGCTGGCAGCCGGGCCTTCATTGAGAACGCTACTATCTGAATGGAGTAAAACACCTTTGAGGGGTATTTTCTCTGGATACTTTATGACTGCAGTGGTGCAATCTTCCAGTGCAGTGACTGTTGCTTCCCTAGGGTTTGTGAATGCAGGTTTGATAAGCATGCGACAGGCGCTCGGGATTATCTACGGTTCTAACGTAGGTACAACCATGACCGGTTGGCTAGTGGCACTTATCGGTCTTAAGTTAAATATCCAAGCCTTTGCCTTGCCAATGATTGGAATTGGCATGCTCATAAAGTTGGTCAAACCAACAGATAGAATCGCTTCATTTGGGTTGGCTCTAGTTGGATTTGGCCTATTTTTTGTGGGTATTGATATTCTGAAAGAGGCCTTTGAGGGCATTTTCAAGGCGTTTGATATCAGCAAATTTACCGCTGATGGCATCTCAGGTGTCATCACATTTTTGTTGATTGGTCTGGTCATGACCATCTTAACTCAATCATCCAGCGCTGCTATTGCTCTGACCATCACTGCGGCTTCAAGTGGTATGGTCGGACTATACGCTGCGGGCGCTATGGTGATCGGTGCAAATATTGGTACAACATCCACAGCAATAATCGCCACTATTGGTGCGACTTCAAATGCCAAAAGAGTTGCCGCTGCTCAAGTTATTTTTAATGTGGCCACGGCACTCGTTGCTCTGATTATATTGCCAATACTCTTCTATTTAATTGAGGAGATAACGGCTCTGATGAATTTTCAGGCGGATCCTGCTATTTCACTTGCTCTCTTTCACACGGTATTTAATATACTCGGGGTGCTCTTAATTTATCCCCAAAATGACCGTTTGGCGACCTTCCTTGAAAACCGATTTCATGGTTGGGAAGAGCAGGCGTCTCACCCAAGATATCTTGATAAAACCATTGCTCAAACACCCGATTTAGCAGTGAACGCTTTAATTTTAGAGCTGAGATCAATATCAAATAAAATACTGACACTTTAATCAAAATTAGTTCCAGAGCGAACGATATCCCATAAACAGTTAGAGGATGAAATCAATGTTATTAAGTCACTCTCTAACGAGGTTTCTCAATTTATTGTGAGCATTGAAAGTTCGGCCTTGAGCGAAAATACTTCCAATATGTTGGCTACTTTAATGAGAGTCGACCAATACTTTTTGACTTGCTCCGTGTCCATAGAAATCCTGGCCTCACGACTCGAATCGAGAGAAGCGTTAACTCAAGAGAATTTCGAGAAAAAAGTGTCTGAATACCTTATAGACGTTCATT
>Ga0209379_10001880_pt1 | contig 13190 bp, 10 predicted proteins | sample tdDd001_FD_187124 | JGI IMG/M metagenome (GOLD analysis project Ga0209379, IMG submission 187124) | Marine sediment microbial communities from the Atlantic coast under amendment with organic carbon and nitrate - tdDd00.1 (SPAdes)... | ecosystem: Environmental > Aquatic > Marine > Coastal >...
TGAAAGAGAAAATGGAAATGCTCAGTGATGCCGACGTAACGGCAATCATCCATTACTACGCATCTCAGCAGTGAGTGAACTCGAAGCCGCGGACGTAAACTTCGGCAAGCTCTTCGCGTCCATCGACAGGATGGACACGGAGAGCTTTTTGAGTTTTATTGATGACGACGCGACGTTTCGATTCGGCTCCTCTCCAGCGGTCACGGGACGTGACGGCATCGGCGCATCCGTAAACAGCTTTTTCTCAATGTTCGCCGCTTTGCGGCATGACCTGCAGCGCGTGGTGGCCGATGACAAGGTCATCGTCTGTGAAGGCGAGGTGACCTACACGCGTCACGATGGCAGCAAGATCACATTGCCATTCGTCAACGTATTCGAAGTAAAAAACAAGCTGATAACGCTGTATCGAATCTACATCGACATTGGGCCGCTGTTCGCAGAATAGTAGCGCAATAAAACTGCGGCAAACCGTAATAGCCAAGCGGCATCGGGAAGCGTACTTACAGGATTCACCGGTCGAATTCGGTTCGGAAGTATGACCACGTCTGCCCGCTTTAAGAACATTCCGGGAATTGCGCTCGGACTACTCGGTCTGATGTTCGTCGCGTCTGTCTCAGCACAGGACAACTCGAACTGCTTCGAGTGCCACGATGACCCTGAACTCACCGGCGAGTTTGCTGGTGAAGAAATGTCGATGTTTGTGGGCGCAGATGTTCACGCATCATCCGTCCATGCCGACATGGCCTGCGTGGAATGCCACGCGGACCTGGACCCCGCCAAACGGCGGCATTCCACACGCAGTGATCTTGAGCTGGTTGACTGTAGCGGCTGCCACCGGCCCGAGGCCAATGCGCACAAACGTAGTCTGCATGGTGTCGCCGCAAAAGACGGCGATCCGCTGGCGCCGACCTGTGCCGACTGTCATGGCAAACACGAAATCCTGTCCGCGTCGGACCACAGTTCGCCAACAGCAGTAATGAACGTGCCGCTGCTATGCGGCGCCTGTCACCAGGAAGGCTCGCCCGTATCACGTACTCACGAGATCTCGCAGGAAAATATCCTCGCGAACTATTCGATGAGTATGCACGGCGAAGGCCTGTTCCAGCAGGGCCTCACCGTTACCGCGGTTTGTACTTCCTGTCACACGGCCCACGACATTCGTTCGCATACCGACAGGCGGTCAAGCATCCACGCAGATAACGTGGCGGAGACCTGCGCGTCGTGCCACGGGCAGATTGAACAGGTTCATCGCAAGGTGATCGAGGGCCGGTTGTGGACCGAAGACCCGGGCAAAATCCCGACCTGCGTCGACTGCCACGCACCGCATGAAATCCGCAACGTCTTCTACCCCGATGGACTGGCCGACAAAGACTGCCTGACCTGCCACAGTGACCCGGACCTGACGATGACTCGCGGCGGTGATGCCGTCAGCCTGTTCATCGATGAGGTGGCCCATGAGGGTTCGGCGCACGTGGATACCGCTTGCGCCCAATGCCATACGGATGTAACGGTGGCCCAGGAACGCGCCTGTGAAACGATCGTCTCGTCAGTAGATTGCAGTATCTGTCATGCCGAACAGGTCACCGAGTACCAGGGGAGTACGCACGGAACGCTGTTCGCGGAAAACGATCCGGATGCGCCGACTTGCCAGGACTGTCACGCCCAGCACGCCACGCTCGGCAGTGAAGTGCCGGCGTCGCCGACGTACCCTCGCAATGTCCCAACACTGTGCGGAGAGTGTCACCGTGTAGGCGAGCAGGCCGCAACGCGAATTCACGCCGAAGTGGATGACATCGTAGGCAGCTATGAAGACAGCGTCCATGGCCGCGCTCTGATAGAGAGCGGACTGATCGTGACGGCAACCTGTGCCGATTGCCATGGTGCGCACTCTGAGTTGCCTCCCGAAGATCCGGCATCCAGAGTAAGCCCGGATAATATTGCTGGCACTTGCGGTACCTGCCACCACGGCATCGAGGAAGAGTTCCGTACAAGCATCCACTTCTCTGACGACCCGGATGCGGACAAAGAGTACCCCACCTGTGAGGACTGTCATGCCTCGCATACGATTTCACGTACTGAACAGCCGGGCTTCCGTACCCGGATGATGGATCAGTGCGGCCGCTGTCACACCGACGAGACAGAGACCTTCTTCGACACCTTCCACGGCAAGGTCTCGCGCCTCGGCGCAGAAGGCGCCGCCAACTGCTATGACTGCCATGGCACGCACGACATCCTCAGCCCGATGGACCCGGCATCCCACCTGGGCCGTGACAACGTGGTTGAGACCTGCGGTCAGTGCCACGAAGGGTCGCATCGACGTTTTGCGGGCTACCTGACGCATGCAACGCACCATGACCGCGACAATTACCCATGGCTGTTCTGGTCCTTCTGGGGAATGACGGCGCTGCTGGTCGGCACGCTGTCCTTTGCCCTGCTGCACACCCTTGCGTGGGTCACGCGCTTGTTGCTAAGCCGCGACGAGTGGAAGGCACACAAGGCCATAGCCCGCAACAGAGACCAAAAATTCTACCGCCGGTTCAACCGCGTCCAGCGCACAATGCATATTGTAATGATGCTTAGCTTCTTCACGCTGGCGTTGACAGGTATGGCATTGAAGTTCTCGTATATGTCCTGGGCACAGGTGACCTCCCGTGTACTCGGAGGCTTCGAAAGCATGGGATTCCTGCATCGCATCGGTGCGGTCGTGTTATTCGGCGTTTTCCTTGCGCACATATTGGATGTGCTTCGTCACAAGAAGACTACGGGGCATACCTGGCTGCAGATTATTACCGGGCCGAACTCCATCATTTTTAACGGCCGCGACCTCAAGGAATTCATCCAGTCCATCAAGTGGTTCTTTGGAATGGGTCCGCGTCCGAATTATGGCCGCTACACCTATTGGGAGAAGTTCGACTACTTCGCGGTAGCCTGGGGTGTGGCCATAATCGGTACCACAGGGCTGGTTTTGTGGTTCCCAGAAATATTCACGTACCTGGTTCCTGGCTGGGCCGTCAACGTAGCGACGATCATTCACAGCGACGAAGCGCTGCTCGCAGTGGGCTTCATCTTTACGATCCACTTCTTTAATACACACTTCCGGCCGGACAAGTTCCCGATGGATCCCGTGATATTCAGTGGTCGGATATCCGTGGAGGAACTGAAATTCGACAAGCCCGGCGAATACGAAGCGATGGTGGAATCCGGAGAGTTGGAGAGTCACCTCGTGAAACCCTTCCCTGAGGCCAAAGAGCGGGGCGTAAGGATATTCGGTTTCCTGGCGCTGACATTCGGCCTGGTCCTGCTGAGCCTGATTATTTACACAATGTTGTTTGGCTACCGATGAGGTAAAGCCAATCGAAAACCCGTGATGAGTCCGATGCGCAAATTCTCCGCGATAGTAGTTCTTGGTTCTCTGTTCGTGTTGCAAGCGTCCTACGCTCAGGAGGAAAACTCCTGTAACGATTGCCACGAAGTAAATTTGGCTCTCTTCGAGAGCACCCCACACGGCGATACGGCATGTCTTGACTGCCACATCGGCGGGGACAGAAGGCACAGGCGAGGACTCGATCCGGTGGACTGTGGCGAGTGTCATAGCGACGCGCTGCTCGAGCATTCCGAGAGCATGCATGGCCGGGCGGACCTGCTGGCCTTCCCCGACGCAGAACTGCCAACGTGCATAAGTTGTCACGGTGACACCCATACCATGACCCTGGCGAGTGACCCGTCCTCTCCGGTACACGCCAGTAACCAGGGCGAGACCTGTGGCGTTTGCCATGGTGCCGGCCAGCCAGCACCACCGGGTGTTCGCACAATCCGACCTATTGAAGCTTATACAGCCAGCGTGCATGCCGACGCGATCCACAACGGCGAGCACGGTGCGAGTTGCAGTGATTGCCATTCGGCACACTCGGCGCTGCCACATTCGGATCCGGCGTCGTCAATCCACAGGCTCAACCAGCCCGGCACCTGCGGCCAATGTCATGCGGAAATCACGGCTCAATTTGACCGCAGCATTCACGGGCTGGCTGCAGCCGACGGCATCGAGGAGTCTCCCGTCTGCACGGATTGTCATGGCGAACATCGCATCCTCGCAGTGAGCGCGGAGGGCTCGCCCGTGTCGGCGACCAACATCCCGATTCGTGTGTGCGGACCGTGCCACTCAGATCTGCGGCTTGGCGAAAAGTACGGCCTGGACGCTGACCAGGTTCCCTCGTATGAGGATAGCTTCCATGGATTGGCGGCTAGAGGTGGCGTGCAAAAAGTCGCGAACTGTGCGAGTTGCCACGGCGTGCACAATATCCTGCCGTCCAGTGACCTGGATTCCAATATTCATCCGGATAACCTTGCGAAAACCTGTGGCAAGTGCCACCTCGGAGCAGGCAGTCAGTTCGCTATCGGGCCCGTGCACATGTTGGCCGATGAAGAACCCAATGTTGTCGTGTACTGGATCAAGGCTATCTACATTCCGCTGATCTGGGTCACCGTCATCTTCATGCTGCTTCACAATCTGCTGGACCTGGTCAAGAAGACACGCCACTCGGTACCGCGTCTTCGCGTACCGCCCGATCACTGTTCGATCAAAGAACGCATGTCGGTGCCGTTCCGGATTACTCACGCCGTGGCGGCAGTAAGCTTCATCGTGCTGGTTGTCTCCGGATTTGCGCTGAAGTATCCCGAGAGTTGGTGGGCGGACCTGGTGCAGATCGGAGATGGTGCATTCCGTGGTTTGATTCATCGCATCGCTGCGGTCGGTTTGATCGGCGCCTGCCTGTTCCATTTCGGTCATGTTGCCGTCAGCGTGCGCGCTCGACATCAAATGGCCGGGATGCTCCCGGGAGTTGCAGACTTCAAAGAGTTTGCTCACCGCATTAGCTACAATCTTGGGCGCCGTGATGATCCGCCTGCCCCGGTTCGCCTCGGCTACGTGGAGAAGATCGAATACTGGGCAGCGCTGTGGGGTACCGCGATCACGGCTATCACCGGTTTCGTGCTGTGGTTCGAAAACTTCACACTGGCGAATCTCCCGGGTTGGGTACCCGAGGCCGCCACTGTCCTGCATTTCCTTGAAGCGATTCTAGCGACGTTGGCTATCCTGATCTGGCACTTCTACTTCGTCATTTTCGATCCTGCGGTCTATCCTATGGATACGGCCTGGATGACAGGCAAGCCACCGTTCTCGCGGGCAGAAGAGCGTGATGAGGTCGTCTATGAAAACTCGACTGAGCGAAACGACGGCTAGTCGCGCGCCGACTTCGGAAAACCCGGATATCAAGACCTGCACCAATGGAATATTAAACACATGCGGCATTTCACTCGATTAGAATAAGCAGAGAAAAATCCGTAGTCTCGAAATAATCAGGGGAATGCAGTGTTCAAGAATTTCTTTGCGTCCATTACGCACAACGCGATCAGCCTGATCGGTACGGCGCTGGCTCTGGCCAGCCTGGTACTGATACTGAGCCTGTTCACGATGCAGCAATTCGGCTTCGAGGGTGGGCCGTATCTCGGTATCCTGACGTACCTGATACTGCCGATGATCTTCGCTCTCGGCCTGATCCTGATACCCATTGGTGCTGTTCTTTGGCGCCGCAAGGTAAGCAGGATGCCGGGTGGGGAAGGCACGCAAATGCTGCCGGTCTTCGATCTCAACGTGCCCCATACACGCCGTTGGCTGCTTGTTTTCCTCGGTGCGACGATGGTCAACATCATCATTCTCGCGAGCGCGACCTATAAGGGTGTCGAGGTCATGGAGTCCGTGGAGTTCTGCGGTCTTGCTTGTCATTCGGTGATGGAGCCGGAGCACACAGCTCACGCAAGGTCACCGCATTCACGGGTAGCGTGCGCCGAATGCCACATAGGGCCCGGAGCCGACTGGTTCGTGAAATCGAAGCTCGACGGTGCCTGGCAACTCGTGTCTGTCGCGCTGGATTTGTATCCGCGTCCGGTCCCCACGCCACTGCACGACTTGCGCCCGGCCCGGGACACTTGTGAGCAATGTCACTGGCCGACGAAATTCGTTGGCGACAAGCTCAGGGTGATCAAGCATTACGAAGAGGATGAGAGCAACACAGAGCTGACGACCGCACTTCTGCTAAGGGTTGGCGGGGCAAGCGGACCTGAATCTTCTGGTATCCACTGGCACGTCGATCCTGGTATGGAAATCCGTTACCGGTCAGACGAAACACGAGAGGAAATTTACGAGGTCGAGTACACAAACGCTGACGGCGAGCTGACGCATTACGCGGACAGAAGGGCCCCGGAAGAGGGTGGCATCTGGCGAACAATGGATTGCGTCGACTGCCATAACAGGCCGAGCCACATTTATCAGCCGGCGGCTAATGAAATCGACCGCGTCATCAACGAGGGACTCATCGACCGCTCGTTGCCGTTCGTGAAGCGTGAGGGACTACGGATTATCGATGCCGAATATCCGTCGCATGAGGAAGCCCGTGTGGTCATCAGCGCAGAGCTGAAAAAATTCTATGCTGAAAACTACCCGGAGATTGCTGCCGAAAATGCAGAGGCTATCGACGCTGCCGCGGTGGCACTGGGTGATGTCTATGCCGTCAATGTGTTTCCGCAAATGAACGTGTGGTGGGATACGTATCCGAATCACATTGGCCACGAGCAATCACCTGGGTGTGAGCGCTGTCATGCGAAGAAGATGAGAACATCCGAGCGGGAGGAGATATCGAATGACTGCGATACCTGTCACGTGCTCCTCGCCGAAGAAGAAGAGAATCCCCACATACTGGAAATGCTGAAATCCGAATGAAACTTCTGCCAGCCACAACAGCCGGACGTCAGGTCGCCTATGAAATTATCAGTGGCGGCAGTGGACTGGTGTTGGCGCTTTTCATGTGGGGTCACATGGTGCTCGTCGGCTCGATATTGACGGGCGAGCATGGCTTTGAATGGATGGCGACGATGCTCGAGGATTACTTCATCGCCCAACCGACGGTCGTCGCAATATTCGCGTTGTTCCTCGTTCATGCTGTGCTGGCGGCCCGTAAGATTCCAGCGCAATTGCAAGAGCGCCGCAAGATGACCAAGCTCGGCCGCGACTTGAAGAGTCTGCCACACTCGGAGTCATTGCTGTGGATCTGGCAGGTGCGGACCGGCATGGCGGTCCTTGTGTTAGGCAGTTTTCACCTCATTCTGCTCGGTATCGATGTACTAACGCCACTGTTTGGCGAACGCATCGGCATTGAGTACCTCACTAGTGTTGCCCGGGTGCAGGCAGGACTCTGGCTGCCGTATGCGATTTTGCTCATTTGCGTCGAGTTTCACGCCAGCATCGGCCTGTATCGCCTGGCCGTGAAGTGGGGAATTCTATCGAGGCTGACGCGGACAACGTTGAGGGTAATTGAGCGAGTTCTCCTGCTCATATTCCTCGGGCTCGGCATCGCGATATTGCTTGTTCTGGCCGGCGTGCTATCGCCACCACTTGCTTTCCTTCTGGCCGGGGGTGCGGCATGACCACGCGAATAACGACTACTGATGTATTGGTCATTGGCGGCGGGCTGGCAGGCGAGCGCTGTGCGATCGAAGCTGCAGCCGCAGGCCACGACGTTTTGATATTGTCCCTCGTGCCACCGCGGCGCAGTCATAGTTGTGCGGCACAAGGTGGCATGCAGGCAGCACTTGGGAACTGTGTCAAAGCGGAAGGCGATAGCCCGGACGTTCATTACCTCGACACGGTTCGAGGTTCGGACTGGGGTGCTGACCAGGAGGTCGCACGCATTTTTGCCGAGGCAGCTCCCATCGCCGTACGTGAACTCGCACATTTCGGCGTGCCGTGGACGCGAGTCAAGGGCGGCGCTAACAGCTATTTCATCAGGGGCGAGCGTGTAAAGATAAACGAGGCGCTCGAGAACGACGGCCTGATCATGCACCGTGATTTCGGCGGTACGGCCAAGTGGCGTGCGTGTTACGCCGGTGCCGGAACCGGACACTCGGCGCTGTATGCGGTCGATAGCGAAGTCGTTCGACTCGGCGTGACGGTGCGTGACCGTGCTGAGGCGGTCGATCTTATACATGAGAATGGACGTTGCTATGGTGCAGTTTCACGTTGCCTGCGATCTGGTCAACATTCCGCGATTTTGGCGAAGGCTACAGTTATTGCCACTGGTGGACATGGCAGGATCTACGGTCAGTACACGACCAATGCGACTATCAATGAAGGCATGGGCGCCGCGATTGCGTTGAATACCGGTGTCGTACCGCTTGGCAACATGGAAGCCGTGCAGTTTCACCCAACGGCGCTGTCACCGAGCGGCATTCTCGTCACCGAGGGTTGCCGCGGCGACGGTGGCTTCCTGCTTGACAAAGAACTTAGTCGATTCATGGTCGAAGCCGAGCCCGAGAAACAGGAGCTTGCGAGCCGCGACGTGGTTTCGCGGCATATGGCGCAGCGCATGCGTGACGGTCACGGCGTCGCAACCGAACACGGTCCGCATCTTTGGCTGGATATAAGGCACCTCGGAGAGGAACACCTAAAGACCAAGCTGCGTGAGGTCTGGGATATCTGTCAAGATTTCGTCGGACTGAATCCCGCGACAGACCTGATTCCGGTGCGCCCGACGCAACATTACTCGATGGGCGGCGTGCGAGTGAACAAGGAAGGCGAGGCCTACAACATGGCCGGGCTATTCGCCGTAGGCGAATCCTCGTGCTGGGACATGCACGGATTCAATCGCCTCGGTGGCAACAGTCTTGCGGAGACGATCGTGTCAGGGCGGCTCGTAGGTCGCCGCATTGCGAAGACAATTGGTGCTGGCAGCGTCAACGTCGACACACGAGTCGCGAACGAAGCTGTACAGAAAGCTGAAGAGCGCGCGGCGAAATTGCTCGCAGCTGAAGGTCCGGGTCCTGGCGCTTACGAAATTCGCGACGCTATGGCCGAGATAATGATCAGTAAGGTTGGCATATTCAGGACGGGTGAAGATCTCACCACGGCGGTCGATGAACTCAAAGAGCTGCTCGCGAAATGTGACAACATCGTGCTGCGTTCGAAAGTGCCCGGCATGAATCCCGAACTAACCTTTGCACTGCGCATAAAGAGCATGATGCGCTTGTCGCTAATTACGGCAATGGGCGCGCTTGCCCGTACAGAGAGCCGTGGCGCGCACTTCCGATCTGACTATCCGCTGCGTGATGATGCGAATTGGCTCAATCGTACGCTCGCGCGCTGGCGCGGGTCATCCAATGAGCCTGAGATTAGCTACGAGCCAGTCGGTGTCCTTGATGTGCCACCGGGACACCGTGGCTATGGCGCCGACAAACGCATCGAGATGGAGCAGACGATCGACGACTACAACCAGCGTGTCGACGAGGCCCAGGCTGAGCAGGGCAAGCTGCCGACGGAGGGTGTGCTATGAGCAAGGCTAGAGCCAACCGCCGGCTGAAGTTCGAGATCTTTCGGTACAACCCTCAGGATCCGGATTCGAAGCCGCACATGCAGAATTTCGAGATCGGCGAACTGCCGTACATGTCGCTGTTCATGGCGCTCAACGAGATTCGCGAGAAGCACGATCCAAGTTTGCAGTTTGATTTCGCCTGTCGTTCCGCCATCTGTGGTTCATGCGGCATGATGGTCAACGGCAAGCCTGCGCTCGGTTGTCGCACGCAGACCTCGGACCTTCCGAACTTGATTCGTTTGCATCCATTGCCCGTGTTCAAACTAGTCGGTGATCTGTCCGTCGATACTGGTATCTGGTTCCGCGAGATGGCGGAGAAGAGTGAGGCCTGGATTCATGCGAAGGAAGCGTTCGATCCGGCGGCGCAGGAAGAGCGCATGGATGATGAGCTCGCACAAAAGATTTACGACAGTGATCGCTGCATCGAATGCGGTTGCTGCGTTGCGTCTTGTGGTGTCGCGAACGTCAGCAGCGAATTTGCCGGGCCGGCTGGCCTGAATCGCATGGCGCGCTTCTCTATGGATCCTCGTGACACGCGAGACGATGCAGACTGGTTTGAATTAATCTCAAATGAGCACGGTGTGTTCGGCTGCATCGGCATGATGGCGTGCCACGACATTTGTCCGAAGGAACTACCGCTGCTTGAGGTTTACGCCTACTTGCGTCGCAAGGCCCTGACCACCGCCCTGTAAAAGAGCCACCTGCAGGCGCGACCCCGATACCGAAATCCATCTACGGTCTCTACGTATTGTGCGTGTTAGCCATGCTCAGTATTCATTGAGTATCGGGGAGACGATTTGAGCAATCGCTGCTCTATCCTCAAAAGAACAACGCAGTACCGATTGCTCGCAAACCTTTCGAGTTCCACAAAGAACTACGGGAGAGGTGAAGATGAAGTGGCATGTATTGCGCCCTCTGTGGGTAGCCATCGGACTGGTAGCATCAATTCTTGTTGCCAGAATGTTTCTCGTACCTGACGACTTCGGTGTACACGGGGAAAACTTCACCTACGGCTATCACCGGCTCAGCAATGTCCAGGAATGGAAAGACTTTCCCGTCAAGTACCAGGGCAGGGAGTCCTGCGAAGAGTGCCACGAGGAGAATCTGACAGCTCTGAATGGTTCAACGCACCAGACGGTCGAGTGTGAAAACTGCCACGGGCCGTCTATCGATCATCCCGATCCGAATGAGTTCCTGCCGCTCGATAAAGAGCGATCTCTTTGCCTGAGGTGTCACGCTTTTCTTGAGTATCCCAACAGTAATCGCGGCGAACTGGTGAGCATCACCGACAGGACACACAAGCGACGCTACGAATGCGTCAAATGCCATAACCCCCATGACCCCAAGGAGTACTACGAATGACCTGTTCTCGAAGGGACTTCCTCAAAGAGGCCGTGGGCGGAACGCTGGCGTCGGCATTGCCGTTGAGTGCGTTTGTTTTTATTACGACCGACGAAGCCAAAGCAGCGATTGAAGATTCAAAAGTGCGGTGGGCTTTCCTGGTTGATACGACCAAGTGTGTTGGCTGCGGTTTATGCGTCAAAGCGTGCAAGACCGAAAACGAAATACCTTACGATGCGGCGGTGACGCGGACCTGGGTTGAACGCTACGTCATAACAAAAGATGGCGAAACGCACATCGACTCGCCAATGGGTGGACGCGATGGTTACACGACCGACCTGATTCGGGATGAGGAGATCGATCCCGAAGAAATCGATAAGGCATTTTTCGTGCCAAAGCTTTGCAACCAGTGTGACAACCCGGCGTGTGTCCAGGTGTGCCCGGTAGGTGCAACGTATCAAACCAATGACGGCATAGTACTGGTCGACAGGGATTGGTGCATAGGCTGTGGCTACTGCATCATGGCGTGCCCTTACGGCGTGCGTTTCTTCCATCCGGAACACAAGGTCGCCGACAAGTGCAACTTCTGCTACCACCGAATTAGCAAGGGCATGCAGCCAGCATGCGTTGAGTGTTGTTCGTTCGGTGCCAGGAGAATAGCCAACCTGCGAGACCCCGACGACCCCGTTACAAAGATTATTACAACCGAAAGAGTTGCGGTTCTTAAAGACGAGTACGGCACCAAACCGCACGTCTTTTATATCGGCCTCGATGCCAACGTGAGGTGATGTGATGCCCGAAGAAATCATTGTTCACGGAATGGAATGGACTATTAAAGAGCTGTTCGTCTATCCGAACGAATACATCTACTGGAGCATCCAGATCGTCATGTACCCTTACATGACCGGTCTCGTGGCAGGCGCGTTCGTGTTGTCGTCGCTGTACCACGTCTTCGGCCAGAAGGAACTCAAAGAAATCGCTCAATTTTCTTTGGTGTTCTCGCTCGCCTTGCTACCTGTGGCAGCGATGCCATTGCTGCTGCATTTGCAGCAACCTACACGCGCAATGGAACCGCTGCTGACGCCGCATTTCACGTCGGCGATTGCCGCATTCGGCATCGTATTCACGACCTATGCGCTCATCGTTCTGAGCGAGATCTGGTTTGTCTATCGAGAGTACTTCGTTGCACAGGTACATGCCCTGAAAGACCAACCAGGTCTATCGAACGCCATGACACGCATGGTGTACCGCGTTCTCACGATCGGCGCCTACGATGTCAGTGCGGACGCACTCCGGGTCGACAAGAAGGCGGCGACGATACTGGCAGCAATTGGTATTCCGGTCGCATGCTTCCTGCACGGTTACGCCGGCTTTATTTTTGGTTCGGTCAAGGCAAACGCGCTGTGGATGTCGCCATTGATGCCTGTGATTTTCATCATGTCGGCCGTCGTTTCCGGCATAGCGCTTTGTATGTTCACGTACATTGTCATCATGGAATGGCAGGCCTTTTGGCGCAGACGCCGCGGCAGTGCCGAAGAGGCCAGCGAGATAAAAGGCGCAGAGATCGAGACCATCAATAAGGCAACGCGCTACTTGTTGGGTTTCCTGATCGCTGCGATAAGCCTCGAAATGCTGGACCTGATTTTCCGCGGCTACACGGCGATGAAGTCGTGGGACATCTTGCGGTCAGTCATGTACGGCAAAGACTTCGTCAATATCTTCGTGCTGCAGTACACGCTCGGCAACCTGGTGCCATTCGTTCTGTTAATTTTGCCGGGGCGAACCTTGAAACGAACCGTGCTGGCACTGTTGCTGGTGCTGTTCGGCGTGTTCATGATGCGCTGGAACGTTGTCATTGGCGGGCAGGCATTCTCCCTGTCGTTCTCGGGCTACATGCACTACGAGATTCCGATCATTCCGCACAGCCTGGAGACTTTTAAGGAAGGCTTGTTCGGGGCGCTGACGGTCATCGCAACACCGTTCGTTCTGTTTTGGGTCATCAACAAGTTCGTTCCGTCGCTACGGAGGGACGTCCAGGGAAGTTAGTCGCCATGGACAAACGCATTGCCGAGCTCGATTCCCGCATGGCCGCCATCGAGCGGCGGCTGAGGGCACTCGAAGGTGCGGAACAAATAGCGACGACTGACGACCGAAAAGCCGCCGAGCCGTCGCTCGACAGTGGTTTCGTTGGCAACGCTTCGTCCCATATTGGTCGCGTGTTGTTGATCTTCGGTGGCGCCTACCTGCTCAGGGCCATCACCGACTTCCAGTTCGTTCCGGTTGCGATCGGCATTCTCATGGGCGCGTCGTACGCGGTTTTCTGGCTTATCCTGGCGTGGCGAAAGGGTCGAATCGACGCACAGCGAGCCAAAGCCGCGTTCTACGGCTGCACATCGGTACTTCTCCTGCTGCCGCTGCTGGTAGAGGCTA